>Ga0066704_10000671_pt1 | contig 13041 bp, 10 predicted proteins | sample GraSoiAngelo_153_FD_66458 | JGI IMG/M metagenome (GOLD analysis project Ga0066704, IMG submission 66458) | Grasslands soil microbial communities from the Angelo Coastal Reserve, California, USA - 14_1009_12_40cm | ecosystem: Environmental > Terrestrial > Soil > Grasslands | place: USA... | reverse complement strand
GCGTTGCCGAAGGCGATTTTCGTCCCATTGATGCAGACCGCTCCGGCGACGCATTGGAAGCTTTGGCGGTGTCCCTGAATGAGACGGCCGCACGCCTCGACCGTACCATCCGCACGCTCACCGAAGAGCGCAATCTCTCTTCCGCGATTCTCGGCAGCATGGTGGAAGGCGTCGCGGTCGTGAACGCCTCGGAACGTCTGCTCTTCGCGAATCCAGGGTTCGAGGAAATCCTGGATCTCGACGTGCCCCCGCAATCGGGAAGCGCGCTTGTGGAGATCGTAAGACAGACGGAACTGCTCGAAGCGGTGCGCCAGGTCTTGAAGGGAGAGCCGCGCGTCGAAACCGAGATCGTCACCGGCACGCTGCGCCAGCGATTTTTCGCCGTCACCGTTGCCGCCGTCACCGCCGCCGAGACTTCCGGCGCCGTCATCGTCTTGCACGACATCACCGAACTGCGCAAACTCGAACGCGTCCGGCGCGATTTCGTCGCCAATGTCTCCCACGAATTGAAGACTCCCCTAACCGCCATCCAGGGCTTCGCGGAAACGCTCCTTGCCGGCGCCATTGACGATCCGAAGAACCGCGTCCGCTTTCTGGAGATCATTCTCGATCATTCGCGCCGCCTCGCCCGTCTGACCGACGATTTGCTCAGGCTTTCGAAAATGGATGCGGACCGGCTCGATCTCGAGATTCAACGCCTGGGCGTGGCTCATTTTGTGGAAAGTTGTGTGGAAACTGCCCAGCGTCCTGCCGCCGAAAAAGACCTACGCATCTCTGTGAATTTGCAGGAGCGATTGCCGGATATCGCGGCGGACCGCCGGCGTCTCGCCGAAGTTCTGCAGAATCTGCTCGACAATGCGATCCAATACACCTCGCCCGGCGGCCAGATCATGCTCAGCGCCTCGGCCGACCCCGGCGAAGTCAAATTCACCGTCTCGGACACTGGCATCGGCATTCCCCAGGCTGACCAGCCTCGCATTTTCGAACGTTTCTATCGTGTGGACGCGGCCCGTTCCCGCGAAGTTGGCGGTACGGGGCTCGGCTTGGCCATCGCCAAGCATCTCGTCGAAGCCCACAGCGGCCGCATTTGGGTGGAGAGCGAAGTCGGCCAAGGCTCGCAGTTTTATTTCACCGTTCCGATCTTCGATTCGGAACGCTCCTCCTCCCGTAACGGGCGCTAGACTCGCTTCTCACCACGAGAACACCGATTCTCAGCCTGATCTCGTTGCCTTCGCCAGCTTGAGCGAAGCGCGCCTTCCCTTTTCCCGCATTTTCACACTTTTGTGAACAAGCTGTAATCATTCCCAAGCAAACTCTTGCTTACGAGCGGGATTGTGACTTCTTGACCTCCGCTCCGAGGGAACTCATGGCCTCAGCCGCTGGACTCACGGAAGTCGTGCTTTACGACACGCTGGTGAACTACCTGGTTTCAATGGCCCGTACCGTCGAAGGCGCGATGAATCGCGCGCTGGACGCCATTGTCAGCCTGGAAAGCCCCCGAACCGCGGCTCTGCCCGGCGAGGTATTTCTTCTCGAGCCGCGCATCAACGAAATGGAAATCGTTATCGATGAGCACGCCATCCGGCTTCTCCGCCGCGGCTCGTACTCGGATGACGAAATGCGCCTGATCGTCGCTGCTCTGAAAATTACCAACGACCTGGAACGCATCGGCGACCTCGCCGTGAATCTCGCCCAAGGCGTCATCTCTCTCCGCGAAATGACGGGTGCCCAAGTCCCGCAGGAACTCGCCCCTATGGCCTCCGCCGTACGCGCTATGGTCAGCAAGAGCCTTGGCGCTCTTATTTTTCGCAACGTCGAAATGGCCACGCAGGTTCTAGAAAGCGACGATGTGGTCGATCAATACCGCGACCGCATTTTCGAGCAGCTCCTTCAGGGCATGACCCGGGAGCCTGCGCTCGTGAGTCCGGGCCTGCAGTTCATTCTGGCCACGCGCCATCTCGAGCGCATCGCCGACCACGCCACCAACATCGCCGAAGACATCATCTTCTGGGTCCGTGGCCTCGATGTCCGCCACGGCCGCGGCCTCGCCGTGCTCTCAGAGCCGTCCTCGCTTCCCGCAACGGACGACTCGAACGTTACGCAGAATTCACATGCTCTTCATTCGGATGTGACTCCAGTTGGAAATACTGAGCAAGCTTGATCTTCAATCCATGTCCTACCTTGGGGACCGGTGCACCCCTGGCTCCGGTCCCCTTCTCCTCCCACCCGCAGCGAAGCAACCCACCTCCCGTTCAGAAACTTCAATTTGTAATCTTAGATGACCCGCGTGTTACAGAATATTCACATGCGATTCAAGGTCTGTTGACCCTGCCTCTCTAGGATTCCCACATCAATCAAGTGCGCTTCTATCGGGTTGTGCGCGTTCGTGATGCAGTGCAGTCGGTGTGCTTAGGACGATTCGAATTAAATCGGAGGATATAGATGCGTAGGACTTGGATCGCTTTGTTGTTATCTGCCCTCGTGACTGTGACGGCGTCTCGGGCAACGGATGGGCCGGACAAGGAGGCTGCGGCGAAAGAAGCTCCGGCACAGACGGCTGCCAAAAAGAGGCCGGCCACTGCGGCGAAGAAGCCCGCCGAGAAATCTGTAACGGATGCCCTGAGCGCCGAAGTCGAGCAGTTGCGCCAGATGATGGCGCGGCAGTCGCAGCAGATGGAAGCACAACAGAAAATGATGCGTGAGCAGCAGGAAAAGCTCAATGCGCTGACCGAAGAGTTGCGTTCCGCGCAAGCCGCGGCCTCTTCAGCAGCAGCGGCCGCCCAGGAAGCCAAGGCGGAGCAGGGGAATGCCAAGGTGACGGAAGGCCAGTTGGAGGCCGTTGCGGACGCTACGAGTGACCTCACCAAGAAAGTTGCCGCGCTTGACAAGGACTACCAGGGCGAGAAGAAATCCCTCGATGGAAGGATCAAAGCCATTGGCCCATTCAGCTTCAGCGGCGACATGCGCGTGCGCGATGAGCCCTTCATCGGGGGGCCGTGCACAGCCACCAATTGCGATTCCCAAGTGCGCAATCGCATGCGCTTCCGCCTTCGCTTTAATATCAACGCAAAATTCAACGACGACATCAGCGGCGGGTTCTCGCTGGCCTCCGGCGATTTGAATGATCCGATTTCGACCAACCAGACGGACATCCAGTTCTACGCCCGCAAGCCGATCGCGATTGATCGCGCGTTCGTCACTTATACTCCCCACCAGTTCAAGCCGTTGGTGTTCACCGGCGGTAAGATTGCCTATCCTTTCTATCGCACGGAGCTCGTTTGGGATAACGACCTTAACCCCGAAGGCGTCGCGCAAACCTTGCAATGGAATTTTCACGATAGCACGCCGGTCATCCGGCGATTTGCCGTAGTCGGGTTTGCGTTGCCGTTCACCGAGCTCCAGCACACTACTGGGGTAAACCGGAGCCGCGTGGAGAGCGAAGTGTACGGCGGCCAGGTCCAGGCCGTATGGCAATTGGGCAGCTGGCTTAGATTGAGCACCTACGGCGCTTTCTACAACTATCACAACCCTGACCCCATCGCTTTCGCCACTGCTGTCGCGGGCGGCAATCCCCAGACTCCGCTCAACGGCCTCCTTCCTCTCGCCGGAGCCAGCGTTCAGAACTCCATCACCACGACCACGGTGACCAACATCGTGACCGATGTAGACACTGACCTTGTTACCGGTCTCCCTGTCACCACGACGACCGCCACGGGCGTCAAGACGATTACCAACGCGCAGTTCGCTTCCAAGTTTGGACTCTTGGACGCGATCGCGCGTTTTGACATTAAGACTCCCTACGCGCGACTCCCGCTCGTTGTTCTTGGCGACTACGTCCAGAACACCCGGGCCTGCGCCAACGTTGGCAATCTCCCCGCGCTGGGGACTACGACCACTGCCGCTACGATTACCACCGTTACCAGAGCTGGCGGGGCCTGCTTCTCCCGTGAGCGCCGTGGCTATTGGCTGGAAGGCCGCATCGGCCGCCAATCGGAAGCCAAGGATATTCAGTTCGCCTACACGCGCATGTTCATCGAACGCGAAGCCGTCATGGGTGCCTTCAACTTCAGCGACTTACGCCAGAACAGCAACGTTAGCCAGCACCGCGTCGAAGTCTTCTACCAGGCCTATAAGAACGTTCAGTTGGCCTTCACCGGTCTGATCGGTCGCCCGCTCAACTGGCATGTCGCCGCCGGCACTCCGCCGGAGCCGTGGCTGAAGCGCCTCCAGTTTGACGTAATCTACAAGTTCTAGCTGCTCCGCGGCTGTAACACTGCTGAAACAATTGGGGTCCATACTTGAGCACGAATACGAAGGAGGAAAGAAGATGAGAAAAATCTCGAAATTGGCCCTGGGTACTGCCGCGTTGCTGATCACTGGCGCCGTGGCCTTGATGGCGGAAGGCCGCAACATTACTGTGAAGGGTTCGGACACACTGGTTATTCTTGGCCAGCGCTGGGCCGAAGTCTTCATGAGCAAGAATCCCGGCTTAACCATCCAAGTCACTGGCGGTGGCTCCGGAACGGGCATAGCGGCCCTCATCAACGGAACCACGGATATCTGCGAGGCCTCCCGCCCTATGAAAGACGCCGAAAAGGCCGATGCTAAGGCCAAGCGCGGCAAGGACGTCATCGAATTGCCGGTCGCCGTGGATGGCCTCGCGGTGTACGTCAATGAAGCCAACCCCATCACTGAACTCACGCTCGCGCAGATCAAGTCCATTTACACCGGCGCCGTCAAGAACTGGAAGGATGTCGGCGGCAGCGACCAGAAGATCATTCTCTACAGCCGCGAAAACAATTCCGGCACCTACGTCTACTTCAAGGAGCACGTCCTTGAAAATAGCGACTACTACCCGACAGCGCAGACCCTCCCGGGCACCGCAGCAGTCATCAATGCTGTTGCCAAGGACCCCCGCGGCGTCGGCTACGGCGGCATCGCTTACGGCAAAGGCATCAAGCACCTGAATATCAAGAAAGATGCGAACAGCCCGGCCGTTGCACCCACCATGGAAAACGTCCTGGCCGCGAAGTACCCCATCAGCCGCTATCTCTACTGGTATGTTGCCGGCCAGCCTCAAGGGGACGCTGCCAAACTCGTGGATTGGGTCTACTCCAAGGAAGGGCAGGAAATCGTGGAGAAGGTCGGCTACTATCCATTGACCGAGACCGATCGCTTGAATTTCGCTGCGCGTGCTTCGGGCGGTACGATGAAAGCCGCTGCCGCCCCGGCGAAGAAAAAGAGTTAGACCGTAATCCTTTCCGGCAGGCGCCCGGCTGTTGCATACAGCCGGGCGTTTGTCCTTGAGAAACCCATGAGCACTCTCGCCAGGCCCGTCACTCCCCTGGAAGCCACTGATATCCGCCACCGGCGGATTACCGACGCCATTACCGAAAAAATCATTTATGCCTCTGCCCTCGTTTCCATCACCATCATCTTTCTAATTTTTCTCTTTGTCGGCAAGGAAGCCCTCCCGGTTTTCACCAGCGCCCAAGTCCACCAGGAAGTCACCCTGCAGAAGATGATCTTGCCGCAGAATTACGGCAGCCCGGAAGCTCCCGTGCGCTACATGTGGCAGCCTGTTTCACTGGTTCCCAAGTACAGCCTGATGCCCCTCCTCCTCGGGACCCTCAAAGTCACGCTGATGGCCATGCTCTTTGCCACCCCACTTTCCGTTCTCGCGGCCATCTATTGCACCGAATTCGCTCCGCGCTGGGTCCGCGAAATCGTCAAGCCCGCTATCGAGCTGCTCGCGGGTATCCCCTCCGTCGTGCTCGGATTTTTCGCCCTTATCGTCCTTGCCAGTTGGATCCAAAAGCTTTTTGATTTCGATTACCGCTTGAATGCCGTCAACGCCGGCATTGCCCTCGGACTTGCCGTGATTCCTGTCATGTTCACTATCATGGAAGACGCGCTCACCGCCGTGCCGCGCAAACAGCGAGACGCCGCGAGAGCCCTCGGCGCCACGCCCTGGCAAACCGCCTGGCAAGTCGTTCTGCCTTCCGCTCTCCCAGGTGTGCTCGCGGGTTTCATTCTCGGATTCGGCCGCGCCATGGGCGAAACCATGATCGTCCTTATGGCTTCGGGCAACGCCGCCATCACCTCCTGGAGCTTCACGGAATCCGTCCGCACCATTTCCGCAACGATCGCTGCTGAACTGGCCGAAGTTGTTTTCGGCAGCCCGCATTACCACGTTCTCTTCTTCCTCGGCACTCTGCTTTTCGCCATCACGTTTGTCCTCAACTGGCTCGGCACTCGCATCGTCAACCGCTTGCGCCGCCAGCTCTCCGGAGCCGTCGTATGAAGCTCCGCATCATGGACAAGACGTTTGTCTATCTCACCGGGCTCGCCGTCCTGATTATTCTTGCGCTTCTCTTCACGATTCTTGGCAATATCGTCGCCAACGGTTGGACTCGCATCTCCTGGGAATTTCTCAGCGCCAACCCGCGTGAAGGCATGACCGAGGGCGGCATTTTCCCGGCCATCTTTGGCACCGCGCTTCTCGTCCTCTTGATGTCCATTTTCGTTGTGCCTCTCGGCGTTCTCGTCGCTATCTATTTCTCGGAGTACGCCAATCGAACCTCCATGCTGTACCGCTGGTCGCGCTCCGCGGTGGATAATTTGGCCGGTGTTCCGTCCATCGTCTTTGGACTCTTCGGCCTCGGTTTTTTTGTCCAGTGGGTCGGTCGCGGCGTGGATAAAGCATTCTTCGGCGGCCACCTGGCCTTCGGTCAGCCCGCCCTTATTTGGGCGGCTCTGACTATGGCTGTCCTAACCCTGCCTGTCGTCATCGTCAGCGTGGAAGAGGCTCTGCGCGCCGTTCCTCAATCCTTCCGGGAAGCCAGCTACGCCCTCGGCGCAACCAAGAGCCAGACCACCTTCCGCCTTGTCCTCCCGGACGCTGTCTCCGGGGTGCTTACTGGTGGTATTCTCGCCGTGAGCCGCGGTGCGGGTGAGGTCGCTCCCATCTTGTTCGTCGGCGCGGCTTATTTTCTCCCTCACCTGCCATCTAAACTAAACGACCAGTTCATGGAGCTCGGTTATCATATTTTCGTTCTCACCACGCAGTCGCCCGACGTCGAGGCGACCAAGCCCTTGTTGTACGCAACGGTTCTCGTGCTTCTTGGTTTGACGTTTCTCCTCAACGTCGTGGCCATCGTCGTGCGCGCGCGGTTGCGAGTTCTCTCCGGAGCGGCACGATGAGCACGTCCGGCACAGGCGCCACCATGGCAAATCAATTTCCTCTATTAAAGACGGAAGTCAAAGCGCAGTCCGCCCCGGCTCTCGCTTCGGCGGACGCAAAGATGTCGCTGGACTGCTTGGACGCCTATTACGGGAAACGGCTCGCCGTGGATAAGGTCACCATGCCATTCCGCGAAAAACTGATTACCGCCATCATCGGCCCGTCCGGGTGCGGAAAGACCACGCTGCTTCGCACCCTCAACCGCATGAACGATTCCATTCCGGGCTTTCGCGTCGAGGGCAAAGTCCTCCTCGATGGCAACGACATTTACCATTCCAAGACGGACGTCATCGGCCTGCGCCGCCGCGTTGGCATGGTCTTTCAGCAGCCCAATCCGTTTCCCAAGTCCATCTTTGACAACGTAGCCTTCGGCATGCGCATCAACGGCCTCGTCAAGGACCACTCCGTCCTTGTCGAGCGCGTGGAGCAGGCGCTCCGGCACGCCGCGCTTTGGGATGTCGTCAAGGACCGTCTTCAGAAGAGTGCCATGATGCTCTCCGGCGGCGAACAGCAGCGTCTCTGCATTGCGCGCGCTCTCGCTGTCCAGCCCGAGGTCCTGCTCATGGATGAGCCGGCTTCCGCGCTGGACCCCATTTCGACCGCCAAGATCGAGGAGCTGATGGTCGAGCTGAAGAAGGACTACACCATCGTCATCGTCACCCACAACATGCAGCAGGCCGCGCGCGTCAGCGATTTCACCGCCTTCCTGCTCAACGGACACCTGATCGAATGTTGCCCGACGCCGCAGCTCTTCACCACGCCCGGTGATCCGCGCACGGAGGCTTACATCACCGGACGCTTCGGATGAGCGATTGTGTTCATCCTTGGCAAGAGTCGTTTCTTGGAGTTGTCATCCCGAGCGAAGCGAGGGATCTGCTTTTTGCTTAAGAGCAAATTCTCCGGAAAAGGGCGGAGACGTCATGGAACGCCATTTCGAAAAAGACATCAACGAGCTGAAAGAGCGGCTCCTCTGGATGGGCAGCCTCGCCGAGCGCGCCGTTCACCAGGCCGTTCACGCTGTCCTGGAATCCGATGAGCCGCTCGCCAGGCGCGTCCTCGAGGAAGAAGACGCCATCAACGAGCTCCAGCTGGAAATCGACGATCGCGTCGTTCAGCTTCTTGCCTTGCACCAGCTCATGGCCGTGGATCTCCGTTTTGCGCTGGCTGTTTCGCGCATCAACATCGACCTCGAGCGCATCGGCGATCAGGCCGTGAACATCGCCCAGGGGGCCCTCCGCATCCTTCGCCACCCGCGCGTGAAGCCCTACGTCGACCTGCCGCGCATGAGCGAGCTCGCCGAAGAAATGGTCCGCGACGCCCTCAACGCCGTCGTTCGCCGCGACGTCGACCTCGCGCAAAAAGTCCTCGCCACCGACGACCGCGTGGACCACTACCGCGACCAGATTTTCCGTGAATTGTTGACCTACATGATGGGCGATTCCAGCGTGGTCTTCCCCGCGTTCGAATTGATTCTCGTCGCCAAAAACCTCGAGCGCATCGGCGACCACGCCACCAACATCGCCGAGGACGTCATCTACCTCGTCCAGGGCCAGGACGTCCGCCACCCCACCGTCGACCGCCGGTAGCGGCGTCTCTCGCGGATTGCTCTATTCCATCTTGACGCGAACCTTCTATTCGATGACTCCGAAGCTGTAGAGCTTCCCAGACTGCATCGACCCGCCCTGCACTGTTTGTCCGCTCGCTCCGCCGCCAGTGGCGCCGACAGAGCCCCCTCCTGGAGGAAGGATGCCGTATTCACCCTTCTTCAGGCCGGCCAGAACTATCTTGTAGGTTCGTGGTGCAATTTTTTGAAAATCAAATTTGATTGCATCCTTCTGTGCGCCACCGGAGGAGTGATAGACGCCACCGGTAACCGCACGGAATTCGCGGCGGTCGCCCTTCTCGTCTAGTTTGAGCAGCATGTATTCGCTGGGTGTAACGCCCTCGGAGCACTTGATCACGAGTTCGGCAGGCAGTCCAAACTGGAGCTTGCTCTTGGGTCCGCTGACCGTGGCGTTCACGTGCCCCTTTGTCATGCCCATGGACAGCATGCTCTTGCCTACGCCACCGGACTTCCAGCTCACCACTTCGGCGTACATCTCGACAAGCGACCCTTTCAATTTGGTGTAAACCCCCATGTCTTCGGGAACATCCGGATTTGCCGCGGGCGCCGGAGCAGCTGCGGCCACCGCCGGTTTTGCCGCTTCCGCCTTTTTCTTCGTCGCGGCCAGCATCGCTGAAATCACTTTCTCGCTGACGCCCGCAGCCTTTAGCGCCATCAATGCTTGCACGGAGTTGTCAAAATTCGTGTCGGCTGATTCGATGGCCGCAACCGTGGTGGACTCATCGAAGCCGCCCTTCACCATCTGGACTACGTCGTCGTTGGTGAGGGGCTTATTCGACTGAGCAAAAACCAGTCCTGGGGAAAGAAGCAAGATCGCTGCAAGCAGCAGAGTACACTTCGCACGCATATTCGTCCTCCGTGAAGAATTCCTCCGCATCCGCAGAGGTGCATCACTCGCATGTCCCCATTCCAAGGCACAAAAGTTCTCAGCTGAAGAAGCTTTTTCCATTTTGCAGAATGACGCCAAGAACCAGCCGAAGAACAGGTCTATTGTGGTAGGAGTCTATTGCAGGAAATTAAAATCAGCAAGCCTTTGCTATAGTGTGGTTACGTAAGAGGACACGGAATGAGCTGAACGGGGAAAAGGAATTCTTTACTGTCTTGCCTGTCCAAGATTCGGGCCAAGCGGTGCTTCCTGACTTTTCGGGGCAGGCAAGATGGGCGCCAGAATGTTGACCTTCCGGGTGCCATAAGTAAACGCGACGGATTCCTCTCCCTTGCCGACCGTCACTGCCTTCTGCGCATTGAGTTCATCACCGGAGATTCCGCCTCCGCCACGCAGCGGCAACCGCTGGCCGTCGACAGCTTCCACGTCCAGGATGCTCCATTCGAGCCGCGCAGCTTGCCCCGTGCGCGAGCGATCCTTGGAGTCCAGCAAGCGTCCCCGCACTCTTGCTCCTTTGGCGATCACTCTCAGTCCTCTGATTCGGACGTCTTCAAGCACGTGGAAGTAGATGATGTAACCCGGCGTTTGGACATTGGAGTCAAGGTCCTCCGAAAGGCCTATTTTGATCGGTGTGCTGTCAGGGATCACAACGGGAATCCGGCCCTTTGTGGCTGGAGGAAGCTCTGGCGCCTTCATCATCGCCAGGACAACGTTGTAGGGAACGTTTGCCGCGTGCAGCGCCTCCAGCCCTGCGGCGGACTTGTCAAATTTGCAAGGTGAATTGTGAATTCGCCTGATGACCGCAAGCGGCGTCATCCCGCTGCCCAGCATCTCAATCACGTCCTGATTGGTAAGAAGACGGTCCGGGATGTCGTCAAGGGACCTTTGCGCTGCCGCGACAGAGGTGACAGTGAGAAGCAGAACGCCGATGAGAGCGCACCATCTTTCTGTGCCGAGGGAAGGCTTCTCTCGATTTCTCAAACGAGTTTCCTTGCGCGAGCAAACATTGGATTCCAACGGACGCTCACATCCGGGCCGTTAGAACTGCCGGCAATCCAAAGTATATCAAGGGCTTGCGGAAAGCAGACGCGCGCCTCCGTGAGGCGGGATCGCGTGAACACTGTCCCAAACAAGTCTTGCCGCACACGCCTGGGAATGCTCGTTCCAATCTTTAGCTCTACAATCCCATAGATTTCTCTTGACAGTACCGTAACTACTCTGGTATATTATTCGAGTAAAGTAGTCCGCCTCGCCTTCCGCGAGATCCTCTTACAATCTAAATCCTTTTTTCTGGAGACTTCCATGTCCACCAATCGCTCCGTTGACCGCTTTGCGGTCACACATAAAAACGACCGTTCCTGCTTGTGTGCCTTCACCTTTGCCGACGGCCGTCGCTGCCGTACTCCGCGGCTCACTGGCCACCCGCGCCTCTGCTGCTTCCATGCCAAAAGGGAAGCGCAATCCCTCGCCGCCCAGCAGGTCGGCCGTGACGTATCCTCTTTCCTCTCCGGCAGTTATCTCTCCGCCTGCGATCTCAGCTCCGCCTTGGCCCGCGTCTTCTCCGCCGTCGCCGAAGGCCATGTCAAACCCAAAACCGCCTCCACCCTCGCCTATCTCGGCCAAACCTTGATTCAATCCATCCAGGTCGCCGAGCACGAATACATCAACGCCTTCGGCACCGATTCCTGGCGTGACATGGTGGCCTTCTCCTTCGCTCCTCCCGGCACTCAAGAGGACGAGGATCCCCAACCAGCCCCAGCGCCGCACACCCCCTTGCCTCCGACGAGCACCGAATTCGTTCAGCGTATACTGGCCGGTCGCAACTTGTCCTGAGCGTAACTGTCACCAGCCACGAGCCACTAACTCTTTTAGAATGAACACTTACAAAAGTCTATCAAAACAAACAACTTTAACCCTCTTTAGAATCAACACTTATGAAAAACAGGGGGGAGGGGGTGGGTGTTATGGTTAACTGACAAGCCCGCGCTAAGTTCAGCGTCACGGCGGCTTTGGTCAAGGGCTCGCGGACAGGAGACGCTGGCCCCCGGCGTTGAACAACGCGAGAAGCGCCAGCAACCCGGCCACGGAAACGAAGATCCCCAGGATGCGGTCCGGCGTTCGCACAAATTTCACGGCGATGTGTTGCGTCCCCGCAGGCAGCCGCAGCATCATCTGGCCGCTCGTCTCTGCGTGCTGCGGTGTTGCCACCTTCCCGTTCACTTCCACGCGCCACGCCGGATAGTCCAGCAGCCGCAGCGCCACCCGCACCGGCTTCTGCGACGATACTTGCAGCTCCCGTTCTTCTGCGCTCCATCGCAGAACGTGTACCTCGGCCCGTGGTGCTGCTCCTCCCGATTCCTCCTCCGGCAGAATCGCAACCCGCGGCGCTTTTTCTGGCAAATTGGTGTGGTCGTCATCCATCGGATCGTATTCATCCGTGCCTTCAAAACCCTGGTCATTCGCGATGGCTTCCCGCAAAGCCGGAATTTCGTCCGAATCCCACCACGTCTGTTGTACCAGGAACGCACCCGTTGCCGCGGAAACGACAATCACCGCCGCGCCCAGGATCCAGCCGGCACGCCGCCGCGACATCGCGGCCGCTATAAAACAGGAATACGGCACCGCCAGGATGGACATCCATCTCCACGGAAACTGCACAAAACGCAGCTTGAACAGGTGTTCCCAGAAAACCGAACTCGGGCGAATCATCATGAAAATCGCCGCTGCCGAGAGAAACAGCAGTACGCGCCACAGTTTTCTCGCTTCCTCCGTCTCTCCGTTTTTGGCAGCGCTTCGGTGCGCCGCGATGGCCGCGATCCCCGTCATCACCATCAGCACGATCGCCACGCTCGAAGCCACCCAATTGAACACGTTGTGCTCCGGATCGTTGGTCATCGTATTGAGAAAATTGTCGGAAGGATGCAGTCCCGGCGAAAGCGCCTGCGTGATGTTCACCCAGCGCTGTTCGTAAGCCGCGGGGAAGAGATAGAAACTTGCGAGGGCAAAGCCCAGCGTTACACCGGCCATTCCGCGCCACAGCGGTCGCGATGACTTCTCCGCGAATGCGGCCCATACAAAAAAAAGTGCCACGCTGTAGCTCGCCAGCACCGCGGCAGGCGCATTGGACAGCCACACCGCCGCAAACACCACTGCGAATAACGCCAGCGCTCGCGGTTGGGAACGCCCGCCGACCAGCCCGCAGACTTGTAGCGCCGCCAGCAGCACCACGGGCATCAGCGCGCACGCCAGCAATTCCGCAAAATCGCTGCGCATGTAAATAACCAGCAG
>Ga0066704_10000656_pt1 | contig 13127 bp, 14 predicted proteins | sample GraSoiAngelo_153_FD_66458 | JGI IMG/M metagenome (GOLD analysis project Ga0066704, IMG submission 66458) | Grasslands soil microbial communities from the Angelo Coastal Reserve, California, USA - 14_1009_12_40cm | ecosystem: Environmental > Terrestrial > Soil > Grasslands | place: USA... | reverse complement strand
CGTGCAATGGGAACTCGAGCACGGCTGGATGAAGGAAGTGAAAGTGCGGCAATTGAACATGCCGCGCCACCTCTATCTCGTTTCACGGCGCGGCGCGCGCCTGCCGCATGCCGCCGCAGAATTAGTGCGCATCCTTCGCGAAGCGTAACGCCGCGCGGGCAGTTTCTTCTTTCCCCTGAAGCCTGAGAACATAACAGTAATCTATATATTAGAGTATCCAATTAGATAATTTGTGTTGACGCTTCCTCAGGGCAACGGTACTGTGAAGCTGCAATTGTTTCCCTCTCAGAAATCAGAAGGAGCCGCGTGAAAAACGGCCGAGGAAGATCAATGCCCACGCAAACGGAAGCATCTTCCGTTTCGCTCTTGACTCTTCTGGACGGAATTCAGCGGCGTTCGAGAGTTATGCAGTTCCTTCTTGTGTTGAGCATGTTGCTGGGAGCCACTTCCGTGGCCGATGCCCAGGCCCCTCCCAACAATACGTCTACGGTTCTCAGCCGACAACTCCGACTTCTTCGGTCATAACAGGATTTAGCAAAGCCAACCAAACGGGCGCCCTCAGCGCCGTCCCTGGGTCACCCCTTAACGAGCGATTTGAAGGCGGCCTGGTCGCTGTAGACGGCCGGGGTAGGTTTGTCTTCGTCCTCAATCCCACTCATAACGATATCTCTATGTTCTAAATCGACCAGAGCACAGGCGCTCTCACGGAAGTCCCCGCGTCTCCCTTTGCCGTCCCTCCAACTATGAATTCCAATCACGCGCCCACTCGACCTATTTCCATCACCACCGAAAAGTCGGGAAGTTTTGTCTTCGTCGGTTACTACGACGGCGATTTCGTGGGATCGAGTTCCGTCGTTTCACTGGCCATTGATACATCAGGTTCCAGCCCCGTGCTCGTCACCCAACAGAGCACTTACCTTTCTAGCGGCGGCGCACCTATTCAATTGCTGACCGATCCCAAGGGGCTTCGCTTGTACGTTGGCCTGAGTCAGGGTCAAAACGGCCTGGAAGTGGGTGGAGCAGAGGTGTATTCCATCAATCCCTCGTCGGGCGCGTTGAGTTTCAACGGGCTGGCCGATACTTCGGCTGGGCGCGGGCACTCAAACGCCATGGACCCCCAGGGGCGGTTTTTCTTTGCTGGATGGGGCCAAAATATCGGATTCATCGACAGCTGCATGATCTCCCCGCTGGATGGTACCGCGAGGCTCCCTTCATCCACTGTGAACTTGGGTCCCAATCCCGGCATTTTACCCGGTGCTATGTTCGTCGATAACTCCGGCAGGTTTCTCTACGTTGCGCAAGATACCGGCGCTAATGTCGTCACTTACTCGATTGACCAAGTCACGGGCGCATTGACGCAAGTTCAGGGGCCTTTCACAAACATTTCTTTTTCCCCAGGCACTTCCGTCGCCGATCCCCTGGGCCCATACCTTTACTCTCTCTCTCCCTTTGGCGTCGGCATTCACGTTTATCAAATCGACCAGCAGTCTGGGAATCTCACGGAGATTTCGGGATCTCCCTTCAACGGCGGGATGAACGGAATAGGAGGTGCATCGGGAATCGCCATCTCTGGCAACCAAGTTCAGGCTCTCAGCGGCCCTGCCGCGACGATCTTTCCATCCACGGCAAACTTCGGCAGCGTCACGGTTGGCACCAGCGGCCCAACCCGGGTGTTTTCGATCGTCAACAACGGTGACCAAGCCCTGGCCATCAGTTCCATATCGATCATCGGGACAAATGCTTCCAGCTTTTCTCAAACAAATACTTGCACGGCAACGCTCGCCCCAAATTCGAACTGCTCTGTCAGTATCGACTTTTCGCCCACCAGCGCTGGCCCATTGTTGGCCACGCTTGAGGTTGCAGACAACGCCCCTGCCAGCCCGCAAACTCTTGTCCTAAACGGCGCAGGCCTCGCCGCCGTTCCCGCCCTGACTCTCTCTCCGACTGCACCCTCTTTCCCGACCATCACACAAGGAACAACCGGCGCCCCGCAAACGTTGACCATCACCAACTCGGGGAATGCGCCTCTCCACATTTCCTCCGTGGCTGGCGCCGGCCCTAATCCTTCGGACTTCAGTTTCACCAACAATTGCACAGCTGCGATTGCCCCCGCTGGGAACTGCACGATTTTGGTTGCATTCAATCCGATTGGCCCCGGCCAGCGTACGGCAACCTTAACCATCACGGACGATGCGCAGGGTTCTCCACAAAGTGTTTCGCTTAGCGCCATCGCCAATCCGGCATTCACCGCAGGGGTCGCCCCGGGAGGCGCGACAACCGCGTCCGTCACGGCTGGTCAAGTGGCTCAATACCAATTGCAGTTAACACCCGGGCCGGGCTATAGCGGAAACGTTTCCTTGGTTTGCAGCGGCGCGCCGCTCGGCGCGACGTGTCATGTGCCTTCGAGCGTGTCCGTCGCCAATAGCGCACCCTCTCCGTTTACGGTTACGGTAGCGACGAGCGGAGGCGCGATGCTACCACCTTCGATTCCCATACGCTTCACACCCGTTTCCGGGCAGCGTGTACTGCCCCTGTTGACACTCGGATTGGTTCTCCTGGTGGCCGTCAAGAATCTCCGGAGGCCCAGAAATGCCGAAGGCAGAGGGCGTTTGATGGGGTGCAGCGCTCTCACCATGGCAGTTTTCTGCGTCTTTCTCGGCATCGCGGGTTGTGGAGGAGGGAGCGCTGCCGTCCCACAGCAATCCATCATTACGCCAGCGGGAACTTCAACGATTGTCATTACACCAGCGGCGACGTCGTCCTCAGGGCAGCCGCTGGAACTGCAGCCCATTCAGCTCAAGCTGATTGTCAAGTAACACGGGCTTCAGACTGCGCATGCGTGGGCTACAGCCGCCGCGGAACCGCGAAGCGCGGACGTGACTGTTCCTGATTCAACAGATTCCGATCCTGTCTCCTACTTCGCGGATGAGATGCGATAGACCATGCCTGCTCCGTCATCCGAGACAAGCAGCGAACCGTCCGGGGCGATAGCCACGCCCACCGGCCGCCCATTGACATCTTGTCCGCCGGGATCGGGCACCAGCCCCGTCATAAACGGCACGGGATCGGCTGAGGGCTTTCCATTCTTGAAGGCCACAAACGCAACCTGGTATCCCGAGCGCTTCGCGCGGTTCCAGGAGCCGTGTTCCGCCACAAACGCGCCACCTCGATAGCTTTCTGGAAATTGCTTCGCGGTGTAGAAAGCGAATTGCAGCGGGGCCACGTGCGCGCCGAGCAGCACATCCGGAATAATCGCGCGTGCGACCAGGTCCGGACGCTGCGGCTTCACGCGTTGGTCCACGTTGTCGCCGATGTAGCTATAGGGCCAACCGTAAAAGCCGCCGTCTTTCAAGGAAGTGAAATAGTCCGGAGGCAGATCATCGCCCAGTTCGTCGCGTTCATTCACGGAAGTCCAGACTTCTCCGGTAACCGGCTCGAGCGCCAGGCCTACGGGATTCCTCAGGCCCGTGGCATACAGCCGCGCATTCTTGCCGTCGGGATCGCAGATGGTGACAGCCGCGCGGCGGGGATCCTCTCCCGTGTCAATATTCGAGTCCGAGCCTACGCCGATAAACAGATGCTTGCCGTCCGCGGAAAATGCCAGCGACCGCGTATTGTGTCCTCCCGACGGCAAATCCAGGAGGTGCTCCTTTTCGCCGAGGCGCTTCGAGGTTTTCGGATCATAGCGAAAGCGCAGCAGCTCATTCATGTTCCCGATGTAAACGTAGTTCTCGCGGAAGGCGATGCCAAATGGCCTCTTCATTCCGTTCACGAAGACTTCGCGCTCTTGCGCTCCACCGCTATTTTTCGGATCGCGCAACACGATGATTTCGTCAGCTCCGGTGTCGGCCAGGAAAATGTCTCCATTCGGCGCTACCGTAAGCCATCGCGGCCCCTTGAAATCCTTCGCAAAAATATTGACGCGAAAGCCCTGCGGCACCGTGGGAAGAAACCCCGCGGCCGGCTTCTCCCGGTGCGGCCCGTTACCGGCGGATTCAGTGGCATGGGGAGGAGGCAACTTCGGCTTCTGCCCGTGGGTTACTTGCCCTGGCAGTATGAGTGCGAACCAAGGAGCGATGGTTAAAGCAAGGATGTTTCGTGCGCGCATGAACTTAGCCCCTCAGAGTGAATAGTAAACGCTTCGGCTTCTATGATGCGTCAGTCAGACACACCGTTCCAACAACGGGTGGTTCCAGACAAGGGCTCGGGGACTAGGAACGAAGCCAGGCTGAGTGTGAAATCTAACCTAATCCAGCAGGAGCCCTTCCGCATCCAATCCTCAGTAGACAGAGTAAACTAGGATGGATGGTTTTGGGAGCCGGACAATGAAGAGCCCGTTTATGGGTCGGAGTATCGCAGTCGCGCTGATTGTTGGCGTGGCGGGGTGGAATGCCGTGCGTGCTCTGGGTTCCCGATCACCGGAAACTCCGAAGCTCCCCTTCCCAGCGCCTGCGAGCGATGCGCCGCTGGCTTCCGCTAAAGGCCAGCAGACTGCTGTTCTTGCCGGAGGATGTTTTTGGGGCATCCAGGCGGTCTTCGAACACCTCAAAGGGGTATCTAAGGCGACTTCTGGCTACGCGGGCGGTTACGTCAAATCTCCTTCCTATGAAAGTGTGAGCATGGGAGTAACGGGCCACGCCGAATCCGTGAGCATTACGTACGACCCGTCAGAAATCACCTATGGGCAGATCTTGATGGTTTATTTTTCCGTAGCCCACGATCCGACCCAATGGAACCGTCAGGGCCCGGACACCGGCTCTCAGTATCGCTCCTTGATCTTGTTTACAAGCGAGGAACAGAAGCGGATCGCGCAGGCCTATATCGCGCAGCTTGATGCCGCGAAGGTCTATTCCCGTCCGATTGTGACGAAGGTCGAGCCCTTTCAAGCATTTTACACGGCCGAGAGTTACCACCAGGACTACCTCAAGAATAATCTCAGTAATCCCTACATCGTGTACAACGATCTACCCAAGCTGGAGAACCTGAAGAAAGTTTTTCCAGCTCTTTACCGGCCCTAGCTAACAGATCCGGGTCAGACTTGGTCCGAAGGGCGTTCGGTCACGGCTTTGCCACCGCCGCCCGGTAGGGGTACCTTCGCGCCGCCGTCCATTTCACCATCGAACAGCGCCTGCAGGCTCGGATAGGCGTAGATCGTCGGCGCATGGTTTTGCATCAGTCCGCCCGTGTCAGCAGTTGGCCCGTAGTTACTGTGCACATCGCGTCCCAACATGCGCAGCATGGCCATCTGCTGGCCCCGATGATGTGCGGTATGTGCAATTCTCCGAACGATGACCCAAGCGCAGGATCGCTTCACGTCAAAAAACTTCGTATCAGATTCCCACCAGGAGTCATCCCTCGCGCGCAGCACTTCCAGCCGCTTCCCGCTGTCCTCCTCGTATCGCTTCATAAATTCCAACCGCGTCTCTGTGGCCGGCAGTGGCGGTGCATTGACGTCGATTCCCAGCATATTCCGGAACCACAGATCTTCGCTCACACACTGATGCACCATCTGTTCGTGTACGCTGCGGCCTCGCGGGTCGCCCGAGCGTGGGCGTACGGGGAGATCGGCGTCTTGAAATTCACTCCAGACGCTCACCACTTTGATCCGTTCGGTCTCATACGTTTCAACGAGGAATTCATAATTCATAGAGATAAACCTCCTGCGGCAGCTTCTGCGTGGATTCTCACTCCCGGAAAAAACTGCGTCAGCTTTCGGCTCTCCGGGTAAGCGGCCCTGTTGACAGGAACGACGCCGAGGAGTATTTACACGCTTACGCGCATTGTACTGCCGGTCTTCCTCCCGTTTCCATTGCGCGCACGTCCAAAAGAATTAGGAGGCCATCATGCCGAATCCTGTCCGCGCTATCCCCGAGGGGTATCACACGATTACGCCGGGACTGACTTGCAAGAACGCAGCCCAGGCGATCGACTTTTACAAATCGGTTTTCGGTGCAAAGGAAATCATGCGTATGCCGGGACCGGGCGGCATGATCATGCACGCCGAAATTCAAATCGGCGATTCTCGGATCATGCTCGCCGATGAAATTCCCAGGATGACACGCGCGCCATCGCCCGGCGCCGTGAATCCCGTTTCCATGTTCCTGTACACGGAAAATGTGGATGCGATGTTCAATCGTGCCGTCAGCGCAGGAGCAAAGGTAGACATGCCACTGATGGACCAATTCTGGGGCGATCGCTACGGCAAAGTCACCGACCCCTTCGGCCACCACTGGGGCCTGGCGCAACACGTGGAAGACGTCGCGCCTGCCGAGATGCAGCGCCGCTCCGAGGAATGGATGGCGAAGATGGCCAAAGCCGCGGGCCAGAGCTGACATTCGTTATCGCCTGCTCGCAAGAAGATCTGCCGTTTGCAGAACCGCACGCTATTCGTCGCCGCGGACTTGCCACCAGTTCAGGCGTTCGAACTCCGCCATTTTTTCGGCGCTGTGCTCCTGATACCAGCGGCTCCAAACGACTGCGTCTGCCGGTAGCCTTTCGTCCGTAATTTCCTGGAGCGCGAGGAAGCACCAGTTGCGCATTTGGGAATTCGTTCGGGAATTCATTGCCAGATCAATGAACTTGGGCACCATCTTCATGCGCTGCTTGCGCGTGAAGTTACCGCAATCGGAGATGTTGCACCTGGCGCGGTGGCGCACGGATGTGGACGGATCCTCCGTAAACGAAGTAAACAACTCATCGAGAACTTCGTCTTTGCCGAGATAACGCATGCCTTCGACGGCCCACTGCCTCACCGTGGCGTCTTTGTCATTCCGCGCGTACTCGAGCAGCACGCCGTGGATGTGGTCGTAATCCACACCGCGTCCCGCGAGCATGCCGAGAAAATAGACGGCTGCGGCCCGATAGTGCTCGTCGGTGCGCGCACGTTCAATCAGCAGACCGGCGGCGCGCTCGTTCTTCTGCCACCCGTCCAGTGCAAGATTGATGTCCGCGTTGGCGTAGCGCACACGGAGGTCTTTGGAAAACTGAGAGCGCTGCTCCAGTTGCCTCATGCGATCGCTCATGCGGATATGCCCGATCCATCCTTCGACATGCTGATCGAACAATTCGAGCGCACGTTCGTCGCGGCCAATCGCGCGCTCCAGGAGTTCTTCCGCTTGATCCTGCGCTGGCAACGCAAGCACGCGTTCGACATCCGCGTCCGTCACGGGAGCGGAGAAGAGGCGACGTGAAACCGGATTCGGACGCGACGCTGCTGCGGCGCGCGAGCCACTCCCACGCGAGGCACCCGTGGGCGTCCGCCAGAAGACCCAGCCAAACATTGCCACTGTGACCAAGGCAAATATACCGATGGAGGCGACCACGGACTTTTTCGGTTGGGGCCGGGTGAAGACTTGGCCGGTCCCCGGTTGCGGAGGCGGAGACGAGACACCAAACGTTGAATCCACTTCGACATGCGTATCGAGTTTCAGGCCTGCGAGCGTTTCGATCTGCGAAACGACCCAGCGAGCCTCCTGGCGGCTATCGATTTCGTCCGCGAGAGTGTATTTGCGCCCATTCTTCAATCGCAAGCGGATTGCATAGAGCGCATTTCCCGAGCCGCCACCCTGCTGCATGCTGACGACGGGCACAATCGAGGCTACATCGGAAGCCGGAATCTGCCGCGTGGAACCGAGTCCAAGAATGCCCGTGCGCGAAAGGATTTCACCGTTGGCCACGCCGATTCGAGCGCTTCCCAGCGTGACGTGCAAGACGCCGTAGACTAGAAGCAGATCGAACAATCCAAAAACGACGAAGAAAAACAAGGGAGCGTGCGAATAGAGGAAATAGACCACGCCGCTCCAAATCAACGTGAATACAAGAAGCCCAAGAGCGCGGCCCGGATTGCGAAACGCCGGAAAACAAAACTCAGTGCCGCCCGAATGCATCGAGACGATGACTTTCGTCTGCGCCGGCTGCGCCACGGCGCTGGAATCCGACTCGGCGGGCGCCGCGGGAAAGCCGGATGCCTCCGCCCCGGAAGAGGCTTGCGATTGCGAAACGCGCGCCGCCTCAGCCGATGCCGCACTCCGGAAGACGGGCAATTCGAAATCGTCGGAGTAGTCCACGCCGGGAACGTCGGCTTGCGCGTGGAGCAGCCAGAGAATCTGATCATTCGGATTATCGTGGTTGGTGACGTAACTCTCCGCGGGAAGCGCGAAGTCCACCGGAATCATGCGGCCGAGCGGTCCCGGGCCCACAGTTCCCGAGGGAACATTTTGCTCGGCCTGCCAGAGAACCACTTCACGCGTGGTGCTGCTGTCGCCAGAGCCCGAGACGACTTTACGAGCGCAGGAGAGGCGCAGGTCGATGCCGTGCGCAGCCTGCGTTTCGAGCTTCAAATGAATCCTTCCGCCGACGCGGTCGCCCGGGGAAAAAGGCAGCGCATTGAATTCGAAATAGGTATTGCCGAAGCGCCGGTGACGAATCGTCGCGCGAACTGCGTTTGCGAGGAGGATCACGCCAATCAAGCCGAAGCCGAGAAGCAGGAAGGCGCGTGGATCACCGCTGTGCACCATCTTCGGTGCAAGCCCTCCGACCACCGGGAGCAGGATCATGTTACAGAAAATGCAGATCACCCAGTATGTGATTTCGGTCTTCTGGTTCAGGCTTTCTGCACGGCGGCTGGCCCAGTCCGTGCGCCACAGCCACGGGGAGAGTGGATTCCCCTCTTCGATCGCAGCCTGCTTCTTCAGGCGTCCGTAGCCGCCAATCGCTGCGTACATCAACCCTGCTCCGATTGCGGCAAAGACCAAACCGAACATGACGCCGAGAATCGCGTCGCCCGGCTTGAAATTTGCCCTGCTTACGATCTGTGCGTAGATGAAAAAGAGTCCGGCACCCGAAAAAGGGAGCCCAAAGAGAGCGAGGAAGAGAGCAGCGCCTTTGGAAGGCTGGGTCATGCCTTAATTCTAGAATCGCAGGGGGTGAACAAAACGCACGTCAAGTAGCGGCTTGTTCTTAAGGTTATTGATGTTGAGTACGCAATTGATTTCTGCAGGCAGCACGCGGCATCCCTATTCTTTCACTGGGATACCACCGTTGGATTTGCGCGCAGTAACGCATTCAGATCCGCAACGATGTCCCCCGTAATTTTCTTGAGGTCATCGTCCGAGGGGTTCTTATCCAACTCAAAGCGGGCTACGGGAGAAAACGACGTCACGGTAATGACCGGGCCACGTCTGGCATCTTTGTTGGGTGGCTTGGCGAGCTCGTATAACGGCTGTTCGGGACGTGTCAGGTCGTCGACACCGACATAGAGCAACATCTTCGGCGTGGTTGAATCTCCTCCGACGACCAGGCGCCGGATGCGGTTCTGTTCGTCGGGCTCCGCAAAGACGCCTCGGATGCGCAAGCCGGTTTGTGGCGGTGCCTCACCAGCTCGCTGTCGATGAACGGTATAGCCCGCCTTCTCCAAAGCATTCACAAGGCTTTCGGACAGGGCGTTCACGAGGGCGTTCGCCCGGACGGCAGGGCTGTTTTCGGCCCTGGAGTCCGCCGACGATGCTATCGCGGGCGAGCTCGAGGTCTTGTTGGATGGGCCGGCAGTCGCCGAGCTCAAAGGAGGGCGCGGCGCACTGGGCGCAGCACCAGCAGGCTCGCCTGACGCAGGGTCTGACGCGCTCCCCGATGGCGAGTTCTTGTCCGCACTGCGGCGCACGACTTCCAGTTCAAAATCTTTGACATACACAACCTTGGAATTGCCGGGATTTGCGCTCGAGCCTTGCGTCACGCGCAAAGCCACAGGAGTCTCTGCCGCACTCCCGCTCGGAACAGAATTGGCGATGGGAGCAAACAAGAGGAACAGCAGGACCAGGCGAAAAAGCTTCATGGGTTTGCCTCGCAGCGCGAACGGTTGGGCGGACTGGGGTAAGCCCGGCAAGTATGATGACACAAGACTGTAAAAAGGAACGGTCCAGTAACCTGAAGGACAAGCCAGCATTCGGCGTACCAATCCCAATCGATTTGTCCCACGCGTCGCTTGGTGGCCGCTCTAATAGCCTTCGGTCGCGGCCAAGATGTCGCGCGTTTTATGATTCCAGAGGATGAGCCGAGTGCCAGGGTATTGTGCTGCAAGCATGGGCAAACGCTGCCGCGCAATTTCGAGGTCCCGGAGGCGTTCCAATCGGAGGTGGCGGCCGTCTGCATCCTCGATCAGGATATCGTAAACGGGCTCGATCATCGAAGATAAGTGTGCTGGCAAAGTGTACTGCCTCCTATTGAGTAGTGACGGAGGGGGAAGAATCGTTTCAACTAGAAAAGAATGTGAGGGCTATGCGAGAGCCCAGGTCCTTGCTTCCTGGACGGTGAGAACTCAGGGAGCGGAGGCGTCCTTTGCCTTCCCCGTGGCAGGAACGGCGCCGAGTTGTTGCATCATACCCAGAGCGTCCCAGCTGACGTACGAATCCATGATCTTCCCATTCACGATGTGATGGATCGTGATTCCATCGACCGACACTTTCGTGTTAGTGGCGGAAATCCCCATGTACTTACCTTTGTGGGTACCGGAAAAGTTCCAAGAAACAGCCAGCTTCTCTTCTTCGGCAACGACATCTTCGATCGAGAAGCGCAGATCAGGGAAACCCGTCAGGAACCGAGTGACCGTGCGTTTATAGTGTTCAGGACCAATGGAAGAACCGGGGGTATTGTTGTCATGAAGAGCGTGGCTGGGGGAGATTATTTCGTTCACGATTTCGAGTCGCCGACCATTCCAGACTTCTCCGTAGAGCCGGCGGACAATGGCTTTGTTTTCCGCTGACATGAGAATTGTCCTCCTCCTCCGGGTGACTGAATCCAGCATCCAGGAGATGGGGTCTGGCCTCACGGAACCACGGGTTGAGGAGACGGGAGGGGTGAGGCTTTTCCGAGCCTACTCCCAAGAAGTTTCGTTTGCAACGTGCCCACCGTGGATTCACAGGAATGAAGTCTGGCTAAAGTCCAACGAATGCACCGCGGGAAGTGTAGTCGGCTGCATCCCTGGCTGCAGAAGTAACGCACACCTCCCAAGACAGAAAGCCCACACATCGCAAAGAAGGCGAAGAATGGGCTTCAAGCTTTTTTCTTAACGGTTCCAGAGACCGCGGTCGTTACTTCTTGCAGCTATCGCTGACCATACTGATGTTGGTCACCTTGAGATGGCCGTGTTCGGTAGAGTCCTTGTCCATGCCGTGCTCTTTCATTTCATCTTTGACTTTCTCTTTGGCGCCGTGCAGGTCGGCAGTTCGCACTTTGCCGGTCACGGTTACGGTATGACCCCTGTGAGGCGAGAGTCTGACTGTCTTGCTGTGAAGCTCCCAGGTGGCACCATTTTCGGTTGTTAGCTTATACTCGTGAACCCCCTCGGCCTTAGTCAAACAGCCCGTCAAGGTGCGGACTTCGGCGCTCTTGTCCCCGCTAGAAGCAATCGCCGGAACCATCAACAACGTGGACGCGGCGACCATACTCAACAGCAATTTATTCTTCATGAAGTTTTCTCCTTTTTGTTCTTTTGATTCTGAGGAGCGTAAAGTCATTCACTCCTCTGTTTTCGTGAACTCGTTTCATCGTCTTCAAATTCAAACCATCCCGGTAACAACGGACAAAAAATGGAGCACGTCCCAGTCCGGCTGGCATTCCACGTCTGCAGCGCACCGCGATCAACTTATGCTGTTCTGGTCCCGCCCCTTACGAAATGCAAAATGAGAAGCACGAGGCCCACGACAAGCAAAAGGTGAACCAAACTGGCACTGACGTGAAATGCGAGAAACCCAAGCAGCCAAAGAACAATCAAAACCAAGGCGATTAATCCAAGCATGTCTACATCTCCTTCTTTACCGAGCGGGAAAATCAGGAGATCCCCTGCCGCAGAGAGAGTAGGTGTCCACGGAGAGGAGAGCTCCCACGCAGAAGGAGTTTAGGAGTTTCGGTAAAGGCAGGTCTGTCCCTTTTGAGACACAGTCGCGCCCTGGACCGCGAGTAAGTAAAAGCAGTGAGAATTGGCGGGGCGCGACAACAGGCATGAACACGCTGCTATACGCACATATTCATGATACACTAGATAGGCACATAGCGAGTGTGATTTCATGAAAAGCAAACGCGCCCATATCCTGCTGCCCCACGATCTGGTGAAGGAAATAGACTCGATTGTCGGGCCCAGGGGCCGTAGCGCCTTCCTGGTCGAAACCGCCCGGGAAGCCGTGCGGCGGAAAAAGCTGCTGCGATTCCTCGAAAGCGACACTCCTGCCTGGAAAGATGCGGATCACCCCGAGCTGGCTCGCGGCGCGGGGACGTGGGTGCGTGAGCTCCGGCAGGAGAGCGAAACAAGGCGCACGAGAAAGCAGCGGCGCGCGAAGAAATGAAGCTGCTGCTGGACACATCGCTCCTGATTGACGTCCTCCGCCTCAGGAACCAGCGCAGGGAATGGCTTGCCGGGCTGGTGCGCGGCGGGCATATCCTCTCGACTACGACGCTCAACATCGCAGAAATCTATGCGGGCATGCGGCCCGCCGAGGAAGGCAGGACGGAAGCGCTGCTCAGAGGACTGGAGTTGTACGAGCTCACCGGAACGAGCGCGCGGCTTGCAGGCAGGCTGAAACACACCTGGGCGCGGAAGGGCCACACGTTGACTCTCGCGGATACGATAGTGGCTGCTATTGCGATCGAGCGTGGTTGTGCATTGCTCACCGATAATCGCAAAGACTTCCCGATGTCGGAAGTGCAGCTCTACCCGCTGCCATAAAGGGAAAAAAGCTGAGTCCGCTTGAGGTTGTACGCGAGTGATGTTGCGAAATTCTTGGCGTTCCGTAGGGTCAAAAGCTAACCAGTTTTCATGAATAGAGATAATTGGGAGAAAGCAAAAAGGGCCGCTGATTTCTCAGCGGCCCTGAGGCACAAATATAAATTGTTGTTCTCTTTGACTCGACACGATCTGCCAGAATCTGCCCGAAACTGCCGTGACTTCAGCCAAGGCCGAAGAAGGGCAGCGCGAGAAACTCGAAACGTGCATCCCCGCGGCCCGTGAGAGCTTAGAGATGCATTGCGTGGCATGACCCGCACACCATAGCGGGTTGAGCCACGACTACTTTAGAAAGGAGGTGATCCAGCCGCAGGTTCTCCTACGGCTACCTTGTTACGACTTCACCCCAATCATG
>Ga0066704_10000655_pt1 | contig 13131 bp, 14 predicted proteins | sample GraSoiAngelo_153_FD_66458 | JGI IMG/M metagenome (GOLD analysis project Ga0066704, IMG submission 66458) | Grasslands soil microbial communities from the Angelo Coastal Reserve, California, USA - 14_1009_12_40cm | ecosystem: Environmental > Terrestrial > Soil > Grasslands | place: USA... | reverse complement strand
CTCGAACTATTTGCCGTCGCCGGGAAGCGATTGTGCGCGTGCGACAGCGCCGAACCAGTACGCACTCGGCTTGGGATGGCGAGCGAAGGTCGCGCGGTCGACGGCGACCATGCCGAACTTCGGCTCGTATCCGAGTGACCACTCGAAGTTGTCGAGGAGGCTCCAGTACAGGTAACTTCGCACCTCGACACCTGCCGCCAGACAGGCCAGAACCTCTCGCAGGGCGGCAGCGACGTAACCGATGCGCTTCTCGTCGAAGGTGGTCGCGATCCCGCTCTCGGTGACCAGGATAGGGGTCCCGCCGGTACTATCCCAGGCCCGCCGAATCGTGTTGCCCAGGGTGTGGGTAATACTCCTAGCCGAGCCGGGTCGTATCAGCCGTCTCCGTCGGAAGTCCCTTCCCCCACTCGACGTGCGGTCCCCGCGGGCCCTCCGGTCCGAACCGGTTGCGGGTGTAGGTCTGGACACCGACGAAATCGTCGTCGCGCGCCAGCTCGAAAAATCGCTCGCTCACCTGGTAGTTGAGCTCGACGTGGCGCTCGCCTGGGCGGGCACCGTCTTCGTATTGCAGGTCTGGCAGTGCTAGCGTCACGCCCACCGGAATCTTCGCGCGCGATCGGATCGCCGCGGCGGCCAAACGGTGCCCTTCCAACACCTGTTCGGCAACGCGCCACATCGCCGCGACGTCGCCCTTCCGTCCGGGCGGGTTGACGCCCAGGACGTAGCCGCCTTCGCCCAGCCCCTCGGGCTCGTTGATGGTGCAGGCATAGGCGATCAGGTCGCCGAGTGCCGTTGCGGCGCGCTCGCAGTAGCGCGCGAAAAGGGCTGGGAACCGGTCGAAAAGGAAGCCGCCTTTCACCTGCAACCAGCGAGGAAGCGTGAAGTGGTGGAAGGTCACGATCGGCGCGATCCCGTGCTCGCGGCAGCTGATCAGCAGCCGACGGTAGTGGTCCAATGCCGCCCTCGAGAACTCGCCTTCCTCAGGCTCGATCCGCGCCCACTCGATGCTGAACCGAAATGCATTGAGGCCCAGGCCGGCCATCAGGACGATGTCATCGCGGTAGCGATGGTAGAAGTCGCACGCATCACCAGATGGCTCGACGCAAGGTGTGCCTTCTGTACGCTCCCACGCCCACCAGTCGCTGTTAACATTTCCCCCCTCGACCTGGTGCGCCGATTGCGCGGTGCCAAATAGAAACCCCTCAGGAAAGCTTGTCATTCGCCGTAGATTAAGGCGTTGCCCACCACTCCAAGACCTGAGTACCCGCGTCCGCGCCTGCGCCGGCGCGCATGGGCCAATCTCAATGGCAGCTGGGATTTCGCCTTTGACTCCCCCGACTTCGATCGATCCATTCTTGTGCCCTTCGCCTATCAGTCAGAGCTGTCAGGGATCGGCGAGCGCGCGCTCCACGACACGGTTTGGTACCGGCGTCGTTTCAGGCCCCCCGACGCGGACCGTCTGGTGCTGCATTTTGGTGCGGTCGATTACCAGGCGACGGTGTGGGTCAACGATGTCGAGGTGGCGCGCCATGAAGGTGGCCATACCCCATTCAGTGCCGATATCACCAACGCCGTGCAGCACGGCGACAACGAGTTGGTGGTGCGCGCCGACGACCCCGTTAAGGACCTCAGCCTGCCGCGCGGGAAGCAGTACTGGCAGATGGAACCCGAGGGTATCTTTTACACGGCCACCACCGGCATCTGGCAGACCGTGTGGCTCGAGCCCCTGCCCGACTCTCATGTCGCTTGTGTGCGGCTGTGGCCTCGGCTCGATGAAGGGGCGATCGACTTTGACATCGGAATCTCCGGCGCATCGATGTCTGTGGCGGTCGAAGCGCGCCTCGGCGGGCGACCGGTGGGCGACTGGTTGGGCGAGCCCGGCAAAGGGAGACTGCCGCTCGAGCAGGTGGTCAGCTGGAGTCCCGACTCACCGACGCTTTACGACCTAACGGTTCGGCTCGTAGATGCGGAGGGTCGTAACGTCGATGTCGTCGAGAGCTATTGCGGGCTTCGAACCATCGGGGCACGTGACGGCCGCATGCTGCTCAACGGCGAGCCGTATATCGAGCGGTTGGTGCTCGACCAGGGCTACTACCCCGGCGGTTGGTACACCGCGGCTTCCGACGACGACTTCCGCCGAGACATCGAACTCGCGAAAGCCTTTGGCTTTAATGGGGCGCGCAAGCACCAAAAGGCGGAGGACCCTCGCTGGCTGTACTGGGCCGATCGGCTTGGCTTCCTGGTCTGGGCCGAGATGCCCAACTTTCACGAGCATAGCGAGCTGGCGGAACAGCGACTTCTGGACGAGCTGGCCGCCGCCATTGAGCGGGACCGAGACCACCCGTGCGTGGTGGCGTGGGTACCGATGAACGAAACCTTTGGTTTCCAACGGCCATTGCAGGAGCGGGTCGTCGCGACCTTTCTCGACCGGCTGTACCGCCGGGCACACGAGCTCGATGGGACGAGGCCGGTCGTTTCGAATGACGGCTGGGAGCACGCGCTGACCGACCTTTGCACCCTGCACGACTATGGAGCCGTGGCGGATCTACGAAGTGGGTACCGCACGCTCGCGGCCGCCCTCGATCCCGGGCGTCGGTCGCACCCGCCATATCTTTCGGGTTATGCACATCGAGGCGAGCCGCTGCTGGTCAGCGAGTTCGGTGGCATTGCACTTCAGGGATCGGCCGGGTGGGGTTATGGCAAGGCGGCCACGATCGATGCTCTGGTGGACCGTTACCGGGAAATGGTGGGCGCGTTGATGGGCGAGGGTCCGGTTGAAGGATTCTGCTACACGCAGCTGACCGATATCGAGCAGGAGCGCAATGGCCTCCTCACATTCGACCGCCGGACCAAAGTCGACCCCGCGGTCCTGCTCCCGATCACCCAAACCGCGAAGCGGCGTTAATACTTCCTAATCCTCTGCCCTCATCGGCCGAAAGAATTTGACAAAGCCAGAGGCCGGCCATAGACTCGCTGCCATGGGCTCCGGTTGGGGCCCCTGCGTGACTGTGCCGGGCCGTCCGGTGTAGAGGAGGAAGGAGACCAATGGGAAGGCAAAGCCGAATTCTGGCCGCGATGGCCATCGTGATTCTCGGCGTCACCGCGTGTGGCACCAGCAACCAAGCGTCCGGAAAAATCGGTGGCACCGTCCACATCCTGGGGACCTGGACCGGCGCCGAAAAGGACTCGTTCGATGCCGTCATGAAGCCGTTCACGGATCAGACCGGCGTCAAGATTTCGTTCGAGGCCACCCGTGACCTCGATGCCATCCTTCAGACCAAGATCGCCGCAGGCAATCCGCCCGACGTGACGGGCGCCCCGGGCATCGGCACGTTGATCAAGCTGGCCCGCGCAGGCAAACTCCCAACGCTCGACGACAAGCTCGACGTGTCGCAACTCAACGCGAACTACGGGGCGGACTGGATCAACCTCGGCAAGATCGACGGCAAACTGTACACGCTCTACGCCTGGGCCTCGCTGAAGGGCCTCATCTGGTACGACCCGAAGGCGTTTGCGGCGAAGGGCTACCAGATTCCCAAGACCTGGGACGACCTGATGGCGCTTCAGAACAAGATCAAGGCCGACGGCGGAAATCCGTACTGCGTGGCGTTGGAGAGTCAAGCCGCATCCGGCTGGCCGGGAAGCGATTGGGTGAAGGAGATCGTCTTGAGCCAGTCCGGATCGACGGTCTACGACAACTGGTGGCAGGGCAAGCAGAAGTGGACCTCGTCCGAAATCAAGCAGGCGTGGACGACCTGGGGCCAGGTCCTGGGTTCCAATGGCAGCAATGTCTACGGCGGCAAGCAGTACATGGTCGCCACGACGTTTGGCGACGGGGGCCAGGGCCTGTTCACCAGCCCGCCGAAGTGCTACATGTTCAACCAGGGCTCGTTCATCACCTCGTTCTTCGACGGCTACACGCCCAAGCCGACCGCTGGGACGGACTACGCGGTCTTCCCATTGCCCGATGTCAGCAGTGCGAATGCTGGCGCCCACGTGGTTGCCGGGGATGCCTTCGTCATGACGAAGGACACACCCCAGTCGCGTGCGCTGTTGAAATACCTGGCGACGGCCGACGCGCAGGACATCTGGGTCAAGAGGGGCGGCGGCAAGATCGCGATCAACAAGCAGGTCAGCCTGAATGACTATCCGGATGCGATCTCCAAATCCCTTGCCCAGGTTGTGGTCGACACCAAGATCGCGCGGTATGACGCGGGCGACCTCATGCCAAGCGACATGCAAAAAGCCTACTGGGGAGCCGTCCTGAAGTTCGTCCAGAACCAGTCACAGCTGGATAGCATCCTGGCGGACCTGGACAAAACGCAGGCGACCGCCTATGCGTCGCCGTAATGGGACACGGCCACTGACGGAATAGCGAGATGGACGGGAGCTTAGGCTTGATCGCCCGGATGCCGGTGCTCCAGGTCGACTGGGGGACGCTGGTGTCGGTCAATCTGCCGACGCTCCTGTTCGTGGTTGTCGGCGTCCCACTTGCGCTGGTTGGCTACATCGTGGGTGCCGATGTTCTGGTTCGACAGCTGCCGAAGCGCAGCCAGCCCTCAGTTCGCCCCTGGGTGTGGGTAGGGCCAGCCATCATCTTCGTCGGCGTGATCCTCGTCTACCCGATGGTAGGCACCATCGTGCGCAGTCTCTTCGACCGCCATGGAAGCACATTCGTCGGGCTGGGCAACTTCACGAGGCTCCTGACCGACGGTGGCATCCTGATTGTGCTTAGGAACAACCTCCTGTGGCTGATTCTTTATCCCGGGTTGGTGCTGCTGTTCGGGCTGCTTCTCGCTGTCCTCGCCGACCGCGTGCGATACGAAAAGACGGTCAAGACCTTGATCTTCATGCCCCTGGCCATTTCCTTCGTGGCGATGGCCATCATCTGGCAGTTCGTCTACTACTACAAGGATCCCTCCGAGCCCCAGACGGGCATCGTCAACGCCGTCCTGGTCAACATCTTCCATGGCCAGCCGATCACCTGGATCCAGGACACGCGATTCAACAACTTCGCCCTGATCCTCATCGGCGTCTGGGGCGCCACCGGCTTTGCCATGGTCATCCTCTCGGCGGCTCTCAAGGGCATCCCCGCGGAACTCCTGGAAGCCGCGCGCGTCGATGGTGCCAACGAAATCACCATCTTCCGGCGGGTCATCCTGCCGCTGATGATGCCCACCATCGTGGTGGTGGGCACCACCATGGTTATCTTCGCCCTGAAGGCCTTTGATGTCGTCTACGTGATGACGGCCGGCAACTACAACACCGACATCCTGGCCAGGCGGATGTACGACGAGCTCTACAGCGCGGGGAATAATGCCAACGCGAGCACGCTCGCCGTGATCCTCCTGCTAGCTGTGGTGCCGGTCCTCATCTTCAACCTGCGCCAATTCCGAGCCGTTGAGGAACGGCGATGAGCGTCGCCACCGCGGCACCGCCAACAACCCCTCCGGTCCGTTCTGCCGCCGAGAAGGCGCGATGGTCGCAGCGGATCTCGGCGCGCGTCTCGAGCGCCGGCCTGAATGTGGCGGTGGTGGCGCTGACGCTGGCCTGGATTGTGCCAACCCTCGGGCTGCTGATCAACTCATTCCGACAGGGTGGCGCCTTCAATACCAGCGGCTGGTGGACGGCGCTCGCGCCGCCATACGCGTTCACCCTCGATAGCTACCGAGCCGTGCTCGGAGCCAGCGACCTCGCCCCCAGTTTCTTCAACAGCTTCATGATCACGATCCCTGCCACGCTCATCCCGACTGCGATTGCGGCCTTCGCCGCGTACGCCTTCGCCTGGATGAAATTCTGGGGCCGCAACTGGATCTTTCTCGCCCTCGTGGGATTGCTCGCAGTGCCGCTGCAACTAACGTTCATCCCGCTGCTGACGCTTGCGGTCAAGCTCGGCCTCAATTCCGGCAATACGCTTCCCGGTGGCCTCAATGCGGGTTTTCTCGCCATCTGGATTGCCCACACCGGCTACGGGCTGCCCTTTGCCATTTATCTGCTGGCAAACTTTTTCCGAGTGTTGCCGACGGACCTGTTCGAATCGGCCGAGATCGACGGTGCCGGGCCGGTGACGGTCTTCTTCCGCCTCGTGCTGCCGCTGTCGGTCCCAGCGCTGGCCTCGCTCGTCATCTTCCAGTTTCTCTGGGTTTGGAATGACCTCCTGGTGGCGCTGATCTATGTCGGCGGTACGCCAGAGGTCGCCCCACTCACCGTGACACTGACCAACCTCGTCGGCTCGCTTGGCCAGCACCGCGAGTACCTCACGGCGGCGGCCTTCGTTTCGATGGTCGTTCCGCTGATCGTGTTCTTTAGCCTTCAGCGTTATTTCGTTCGGGGGATTCTGGCCGGGTCGGTCAAAGGCTAACCTGCGGTCAGCGACGGGTCAGGACCGTCGCCAGCAGCGTCATCGTCAGCAAGAGCGGGATCGCCATGATCGCCACGGTGAAGAGCAGGAAGAGATTCGGCGAATCGCCGGGGGCACCCGGGTCGGCCGCCGTCCGAGCGCCTTGCGGCGTGGGTGCGATCGCCACCGCCTGAACTGATCCGGTCGTGGGCAGGCCCGTGAACGGCAAGCTGCCCACGTCAGGAGCGGCGGCACCTGGCGGTGGCGGCCCTGCCGAAGCGGGGGCGGGTATCGGCGCGGGCGCGAGCGAAGCCGCAGGCGTTGAGGCCGGCGTCAGCGGAGGTGTGGGTGGAGGTGTCGGCGGAGGTGTGGGTGGAGGTGTCGGCGGCGGCGTGGGCGGTGGGGTCGGGCGAGGGGTGGGCGTCGGCGTCGGTGTCGCGGTTGGCGACGGTGACGGATGCGGGCGAGCCGGGCTGGTTACAGAGGCAGTGGCCGCCCATGCACGACCGGCGGTTGCCATAGCGGCCAGTACGCTGCCGGCCCCGATCACGAGCAACGCGGCGGCAAGCGCGATGCCGCGCTGGCGCCCAACCATCTCTTCCCCTCGCCCTCCTGCCGGATACTCCTTAGGAAAGGATACTGATTGTGGCCGGAAAAGAACAGACCGTGATGCCGGCGATCGCGCCTACCATTAGGACGTGCCTTCCCCCGAACGCGTCGCCGTGGTGACGGGCGCCAGCTCAGGAATCGGCGAGGCTACCGCCCGCGGTCTCGCCCACGAAGGGTTCACGCTCGTGCTCGGGGCCCGCCGCGAGGACCGTCTGGCTGCCGTCGCACGGGAGCTGGGCGGACTCGCCATTCCACTGGACGTTCGGGATCTCGCCAGCATCGAGACATTTGTTCGTGCCGTCGAAGCTCGCTACTCGCAGGTCGAAATCCTGATCAACAACGCCGGGCTGGCGGCGGGACTGCAGCCGGTGGCCGAGGGCAGCGACGATGACTGGGTGCAGATGATGGAGACGAATGTCCTCGGCGTGCTTCGGGTCACCAGGGCGATGCTCCCGCTGCTCCGGCGCGCCCCTCGCGCGCACATCGTTAACCTGGGCTCGGTCGCCGGCTTTGAGGTCTACCCCGGCGGCGTCGGTTATACCGCCAGCAAGCACGCCGTGCGGGCCATCACCAAGACGCTCCGGCTGGAACTCCTCGGCGAGCCCATCCGCGTGACGGAGATCGAGCCAGGCATGGTAGAAACGGAGTTCAGCCTGGTGCGCTTCAAAGGCGACCAGCAGCGCGCCGACACGGTCTACCAGGGCATGATGCCCCTGACCGGCGCCGATGTCGCTGATTGCATCGTCTGGGCCGTGACCCGGCCACCCCATGTGAACATCGACGAGATGGTGGTGCGCCCGATTGCTCAAGCCACGGTTCGCGACGTCGCGCGCAAGGCCTGAGGCGCCCGGCCCCCTTTTACACAGAGCTTCCACATATGCACACGGGCCCCTGTTTCGCTGAGTGATGCAGGCGGGCATCTGGTGATATCGACCCTGTCAGCGTGCTAGCCCAACTCGGTCCGGCCGGGGAACGCCCAAATATTGACTCGAAGACAGACAATTGATATTATAGCGACGATATCACCTAAACACTTGCGAGGGAGGTAATTATGGCGGTTGTTCACGAGCATGACGAGGGCGACGGCGACTCCAACGCGGCGGTGGTTGCGATCTTCCTGATCGCCCTGATCGTGATCCTGGCGATTCTTTTCTACGGCTTCGCGGTCGCGCACTGGTTCGGTGCTGGCGGCAACACGACCATCATCAACCCGGCGTCGAACGCACCATCGCTCGCCCCCTCGGCCTCGGCCTCAGTCTCGCCGTCCTGATCATCACGAGGCAGGCAGGAAAGCAAAAGACCGGCGCCGGGCGCCGGTCTTTTTTTGCGACGGTCCCGTAACGGATTGTGAAAGGTCGGTGACGGACAATGCAGCCATGTATTTTGGTGGACTCATTCGATCCGTCAGTCGTTCGATGCGCCGCGAGCGAGGCCAGGGAATGGTCGAGTACGCACTCATCCTGGTCTTGATCGCGGTGGTCGTGATCGTGCTGCTGATCGTCCTGGGCAACCAGGTGGCCAACGTCTTCTGCAACATCAGCGGCGCGATCGGACAGTAGCCGGCGGTAGGCTCTTCGCATGCGGAGCGGCTGCAGCCTCGTCATCCTGGCGGGCGGGCTCAGCCGCCGCATGGGTCACGACAAGGCGACCTTGCCGGCGGGCGACGGGACGCTGGTCGACCACCTCGCTCGCCGCCTGGGAGCCGTCGTTGACGAGATCATCATTGCCGGCGGATCGGTCGACGCATCGACTGAAGGTGCCCGCGTCGTCGCCGATCATCAGCCGGGCCTGGGCCCGCTCGCCGGCATGCTTGCCGGCTTTGCCGCGGCGAACGCACGCTATGTCTGGGTGGTCGGCTGCGATCTGCCGGACGTCGAGCCGGCCCTGGGCGGCCTGCTCATCGCGCTGGCCGGCGATTACGAGGCCGTCGTGCCCCGCCCTGACGTGGAGCCGGAAGGTGTCTGCGCCCTCTACGTCCGGGAGCTAGTCCCGCGAATCGCCGCTTTGCTTACGTCCGGTGAGCGAAGCGTCAAGAGCCTGCTCGACCGGAGCACCGTTCGCTATGTCGCCTCGGACGAGCTGCGCACGGTGGATCCCGACCTACGCTCCTTTCGCAACATCAATACGCCTGCGGACTACGAGGACTGGCTCAGGACGCAACCGGTCTCGCGCTGAACGCATCCAGCTGGCGTGCGAGCTCCGCTGGGTCAGTGGTGGGCGCCTGGCAGACGAAACCCTCGCAGAGATACGCGGTCACCTTTCCATCAATCGGGCTGCGGTCGCTGAGCAGCGGCATCGCTCGAGGCCGAGGGCCGGGCGCGGCGACGGCGACCAGTCGATTAGGCAGGTAGCGCGCTCTGATCACGTCGAGGAATTCAGTCACGTGGGGCTCCGCGGGGTTGCCGATCACCGCCAGCTCGACGGGCCGGCCGAGGTAGAAATCGATCGCGGCCAGAAGGCGGCCGAACGCCTGCGGCGCCTTGGCCGCGGTTGGTCCCAGGCGCTCGAGGGTCACACGCGCTCGGTCGGTCCATGATGGCTCGTCGAACAGCATGCCGGCGCGCAGCAGGACATCGACGGCCATCGAAGTCCCCGACGGTACCGCGTTGTCGGTGACATCCTGCGGTCGGACCACGAGCCGCTCCTGGTCGGCCGCGGTATCGAAGAACGCGGCCGCGGTGTCATCCCAGAACGCCGCCAGCATTTCGCTCACGAGGTCGTGGATGTGGTCGAGCCAGGTCGGATCGAAGGTGGCTTCGTAGAGGCTCATCAACCCGTCGGCGACGGCCGCCTGGTCTTCAAGGTAGCCCGCCAGCGGAGCCCGGCCATCCTTATAACTGCGCCGCAACCGCTTGTCCTGGCGCATCCGCAACAGCAGGAACCGGGCGTTGGCGTCGGCGACCGCGACCAGGTCGGGCCGTCGCAGCACCCGCCCGCCGTCGGCAAACGCCCGGAGCATTAGCCCGTTCCATGCCGCGATGACCTTTTCGTCGCGGTGTGGGTGGACGCGCTGCGCGCGCGCCGCGAGGAGCCGATGCCTGGCCGCCGCGAGCAGGTCGATCGCTCCCGGCGCGACCGGATGAAGAATGTTGTGGCCTTCGAAATTGCCTTCAGGCGTGACGTCGAAGGCGCGTGCCAGCGCGGCGCCCTGCTCGGGGCCAAGGACGGCGTCGAACTCCTCCGGCGTCCACAGGTAGAAGCGGCCCTCTTCGCCTTCTGTGTCGGCGTCGAGACTGGAATAGAAGCCACCTTCGGGTGCCGTCATCTCTCGCTGCACGAAGGCGAGCGTTTCCTCGACGATCCGAGCAAACGCCGGGTCATGGCTGAGCTGCCAGGCATCGAGATACGCGCGGGCCAGCAGCGCATTGTCATAGAGCATCTTTTCGAAGTGCGGGACGAGCCAGCGCGCGTCGACGCTGTAGCGGTGAAAGCCGCCGCCCAGCTGGTCGTACAGGCCGCCGGCGGCCATCGCGCGCAGCGTGTCGGTCGCCATTTCCAGCGCAGCCGGCTCGCCAGTCCGGACGTGGCTGCGCAGCAGAAACTCGAGCAGCATCGGCTGAGGAAATTTTGGGGCGGCGCCGAAACCGCCATGGGCGGGGTCGTACTCGCGCGCCAGCCGGGTATAGGCCTCGTCGAGGAGTGCCGGTTCGAGCCTCCCCGCCGCCAGCGGCAGCGCCGGTCGCTTCAAAAACTCGCGGACCTGGTCCGCCGTCTGCTCGATCTCCGGCTCCCGGTTTGCAAAAGCATCGGCGACCGCGGCGAGGACTCGACGAAACGACGGCATGCCGAACCGTTCGCTCGACGGGAAATAGGTGCCCGCGAAAAAGGGCGTTCCATCGGGCAGCAGGAAGACGGTCATCGGCCATCCGCCAGAACCCGTCATCGCCTGTGTCGCTCGCATGTAGACCTGGTCGAGGTCCGGGCGCTCCTCACGGTCGACCTTGATGGGGATGAAGTCCCGGTTTATCAGCGCCGCGGTCTCTTCGTCTTCAAAGGACTCGCGGGCCATCACATGACACCAGTGACAGGCGCTGTAGCCGATGCTGAGCAGGATCGGTTTCTTCTCCTGGCGCGCACGGACCAGTGCCTCCGGGCCCCACGGATACCAGTCGACCGGATTCTGCGCATGCTCCAGCAGATACGGGCTGGTCTCTTGCGCGAGGCGGTTCGCCATCACACCACTCTAAGGCGTCACGCCGACCACTGACTATCATGACCCCGATGAGCGGGGCCCTGGACTGGCTCGCCGTCGGCGATGTGGCGGAGGAACGCACGGCGGACGGCCTTGCCATCCTGGGTGGGGGCGCGGCACGACTCGCGGCGCACGCCGCGGCGCTCGGGGTTCGCACCGCGCTGGTTGCCAAGCTGGGTGAGGATGACGCCGGCCGTCATGTGCGGGATGCTCTCGAACGTCTCAAAGTGGAGCTCCAGTGGCTGCGGACCGTGCCGGGCCTGCGAACCACGGTGTGGCATCAACCCGATGGCCGGGCATCCGACCGTCGCGTCGACCGCGGTGCCGACCTCGCCCTGCGACTCGATGAGCTGCCGCCGCTCTCGCTGACGGCCGCACTGACGGTGGTCTCCGGGTACAGTCTCTCGGTCGAGCCCGCCCGATCGGCCGCGCTGGGCGCCTTGACGACGGCCCGAGCCCGCCGCGGTCATTCGGCCTTACTGCTCCAGGCCGACCTCCTGTGGTGGACCAACGCTCGGATGACACGACGGGTCCTGGAACCAGCGCTGGCGGCAGCCGACAGCGTTGCCCTGCAGGCGACCGACGCCCAGGCCCTGTTCGGTGCCGTTGATGGTCGCGAGGCCCTCCGCTTGATCGCCGAGATGGGACCGCGCCTGGTCTACCTCACGCAGGCCGACGGAAGTGTGCTTCTGCGCGACGTCAGCCGGGTCTATGCCTGCCCGGCTGACGACCGGCCGCGTGATCGATATGCCGGAGCTGCCGCGTTCTGGGTCGGGCTCGCGCAGAAGGCCGCGCCGCGAAAGGCGGCGCTGGATTCCTTGCGCTACGCGCAGTCGGTGCGGCGGGCCGGCGCCCGGCTGTAACGCCGGCATGGCGCCAGTGGAGCAGCCCGGCGACGCCGGGTTGGTGCCGCCTGCTGCGGCCGTTACTCCACCATGGACCGCCCGCTTTTCCACGCCGGAGCGGGCTCATTGCACCGCCCGCTTTTCCACGCCGGAGCGGGCTCATTGGGGGGTTCCTGGCGTCGCTGGCTCCTCGCCGCCGCCGCCTGCGCGACCCTTCTGCCATCCGCCGCCGCGCTCCCCACACGGCCCCACGCCGCTTTGAGCATTTCGTTCCTGGTGGAACCGGCCGCGGTCGAGGTCTCGCCTACCCCTTCGCCAGTGCCGACAGATGGGGCTGGATCCGCGACCACGCGATAGGGTGGGTCGGGATGCCGGCCTGGCTCAGGTATCGGTCGCGCAAGCCGCTCAGGTCCGGGTAGCCATGCACGAAATAGATTGACCGGATGCCGGCGCTGATCAGCAGCTTGACGCACTCGATGCAGGGAAAGTTGGTGCAGAAGATGTCGGCGCCGGCGGTTGACGAGCCGCGATAGGCGCTCTGCGCCAGGGCGTTGGCCTCTCCGTGCGCGCAGTACTTCAACGAGAGGTCGGCGCCGCTGACCCCGCCAACGCAGGGACAGGGCTTGGGGAACTCTTCCGGATGCCACGTGCCCTTGGGCGTGCCGTTGTAGCCGGTCGCGATCACCTGGCCATCCCGCACGATGACGCAGCCCACTTTGCGGCTGAGGCAGGTTGAGCGTAGCGCCGCCGCAAAGGCCAGGATCATGGCGTAGGAGTCCTTGTCCGGGCGGCCCTGCTGATTCGATGCATGGACCTCGGCGGCGTCAGGGTTGGGGGCGGCTCGGCGGGCGCGTCGCGCGGCTGGCCGAGATGGCCGGGAGGTCACCGCTCGATGTTACCGCGAGCCATTTCCTCCCCCGCCAGCGGGGGAGAGGTCGGGGTGGGGCTTAGCTTGCCTTGAGAATCCGGGTGATCGTCGTCCCGCAATGCGCGCAGGTCCCGATCCGTGCCCAGTGCCCCGAGCGCAGCGCCGTCGTAGTGGCGCCGAGGTCGACCGCGCAGTGGCACTGGTAGCAGAAGGTCAGCTGGGCCGGCAGGCGCGACGCATGGGGGATCGCCGGAGTGGCGAAGCGCAGCGAGAGGAT
>Ga0066704_10000651_pt1 | contig 13149 bp, 10 predicted proteins | sample GraSoiAngelo_153_FD_66458 | JGI IMG/M metagenome (GOLD analysis project Ga0066704, IMG submission 66458) | Grasslands soil microbial communities from the Angelo Coastal Reserve, California, USA - 14_1009_12_40cm | ecosystem: Environmental > Terrestrial > Soil > Grasslands | place: USA... | reverse complement strand
ATTCGTGGCGCCGACCTCCGGCCGGGTTTCGCGCTCGCGGAGAGCGCAATTGGAGCGTCCCGAGACGCGGAGGAAACCCGCCGGATGTCACTGAGTTCACTATCGATTCGCCTGCGAAACGGCTCCCATATCCCTATCTTGCACGCGCTGCCTTTCACCTTGATACATGTGGCTGCGTTGGCGGTACTTTTCGTCAAGTTCCGGTGGTCGTATGTTGCGGTATGCCTGGGGCTCTTTTGGTTGCGCATGTTCTTCGTGACCGCGGGCTACCACCGCTATTTTTCGCACCGCTCGTTCAAGACCAGCCGCGCATTTCAGTTTGTCTTCGCCTTCGTTGCCATGACCTCGGCGCAAAAGGGAGTTCTGTGGTGGGCGGCGCATCATCGCCATCATCACCGGTATTCCGACACGGAATTCGACCTGCACTCGCCGACCTTGTTCGGGTTTTTCTGGTCCCACGTGGGCTGGATCATCTCCGACCGCTACAATGAGACGCAGCTCGACTACATCGGAGACTTTGCCAAGTACCCGGAGCTGCGCTGGCTGAACAAATACCACGTGGTGCCGCCGGTCGCCCTGGCCGTACCGCTCTATCTCATCGGCGGGCTACCGCTCTTTCTCTGGGGCTTTTGCCTGGGCACGGTCATGCTCTGGCACGCGTCGTTCACCGTCAATTCGCTTTCGCATTTGTTCGGCACGCGGCGCTATGCGACGGAGGATACCAGCAAGAACAATGTCCTGTTGGCGCTGCTCACGATGGGCGAAGGCTGGCACAACAATCATCATCATTATATGGGGGCGGCGCGGCAAGGCTTCTTCTGGTGGGAAGTGGACATCACCTACTACGCGCTGAAGGCGCTCTCCTGGTTTGGCCTCGTCTGGGACCTCCGCAAAGTTCCGGTGCACGTCCTCTCGGAAGAAAAGCTCGCCGCCTAATCGTTGACCGCTTCGCGGTCACGCATAAATTGGACATTTGTGCAGAACCGCTCCGGGCGCTTGTCTGGGGACGCAGTCCCCGAACGCAAAGAGCGCTCGGTCTGGTTTTGCTTCTGTGAACCGCCCTGGCCCACCTAACCGCGGGTCCAGGGCAAAGTGGCGTTCGCCAATGCCTTCTGTCCGCGCAGCACATGGTAAACGTAGGCGCCGAGGCAGAACTTGCCGAACAAGAGAGCGGCAAATGCGATCACCAGGAAGGCCTCGAAGATCCAAGCGACCGCCGTCCAGGCTCCGACCAGGGCGATGCCGGCGAAGAGCATGAAGCTGGCGGCCATGCCCTGAGCAAAGCGGCGCGGCAGCGGCGCCGGGGTAAGTGCGGGTCTTTCCCGGGGCGCGGCAATCACGCGGTTGTAGATGAGTTCAAAGGGATTCCACTCCGGGAAGAGCACATTCCACCACAGCAGAGCCGAGAGGATGAAAAAAAGCACCGGCGATTGAAAGATGATCGCGACCAACACCAGCGCGCCCACGATCCTCGGCTGGAAATAGAGTCCTGCGAAGTGCATCTCGCAGAGGGGCTCCGGCTCCTCGGCAAACCCCTGTTGCTTCATAAAATTTCGTACCGCGAGCGAAGTCATAGCTCCTCCTCGTACACGTAGCAAGAGGGATTCGGATAGGCTACCCCTACATTCTACCTCCGCTCCGTCCTCCCGCGTGCAGGGCTGGAGGCCGAGGCCCACAGAGACTGCGCCGGGTGCCTAGGGCGGCCAAATTGACGGTTGCGCCGCATTGGACGCATCGGCGAAAATTGGGGGCTAATTCAAGCGCCTGCGATTCCGCGAGGTGGAACCATGAACCAGCCAATCGGCGAGCTTGCTCCCCCGACACGACTGATGCTCACGCCCGGCCCGTCGTCAATGGACCCGCGAGTGTATCGCGCGATGGCTACGCCGCTGGTGGGCCACTTGGACCCGTGGTTCCGCGGGCTGATGGACGAAGTGCAGATCCTCCTGCGGCAGGTTTTTCGCACGGAAAACCGCATCACGTTTCCGATTTCGGCGTCCGGATCGGGCGGCATCGAAGCCTCGGTGATGAATCCGCTCGAAGAAGGCGACCAAGCGCTGATTTGCGTCAACGGCATGTTCTCCGACCGCATGGCCGTCATCGCCGAACGCAGTCCGGCGAAAGTGACGAAGATCGAAGCGCCGTACGGAAAAGCGGTGGACCCGGACGACGTGCGGCGCGCCGGGAAGGGGAAAAAGATCAAAATTGTCGGCCTGGCGCACGGAGAGACTTCGTCGGGGGTCATGCACAACCTCGATGGGTTCCGCAAAGTCGCCGATGAGCTGGGCGCTCTGCTCGTGGTGGACGCGGTGGCCACGCTGGCCGGTGTCCCGCTCAACATCGAACGGCAGCGCATCGACGTCTGCTTCAGCGGTACGCAGAAGGCCATCAGCGCGCCGCCGGGAATGTCTCCGATCACGGTAAACGCGCGCGTCGAAGAAGTGCTGCGCACGCGGAAGACGAAGGTGCAGAGCTGGTATTTCGATTTGACGACGGCGATGAACTATTGGGGCAAAGAGCGGCTCTATCATCACACGCCGCCGATCTCGCTCATTTACGCCTTGCGCGAAGCGATGCGCATCGTGCTGGAAGAAGGCCTCGAGGCGCGCTGGGAGCGGCACCGGCAGAATCAATTGGCGCTCATTGCCGGCATCGAAGCCATGGGGCTCGAACTGCTGGTGAAGAATCCGGCGGACCGCCTGCCGACGGTGACGGCGGTCATGATTCCGGGCGGCATCGAGGACACGAAATTCCGGAACCAGCTCCTGGACGAATTCAACATCGAAATCGCCGGCGGGATCGGCGCGCTGAAGGGGAAAATCTGGCGCATCGGGCTGATGGGGTACTCGAGCCAGAAGGCCCACGTCCTGCTGCTTCTGGCCGCGGCGGAAAAGATCCTGCTGGAGCAGGGGTACCGCGTGCCGGCGGGCGCCGGAGTGGCTGCGGCGATCCGCGCGTACACGCAGGCAGAAACCGCAACGGCCGTGAGCCGCTAGCGCGGCGATCCGAGATTTCACGAAGGAGCCGGAAGCAGGGGAGGGAACGCGTGCCGTCGAAACCGTTGCTTGCGAACACGGGGGCGATGAGCCAGTTCATCGGGCCGTTTGACGTGGCGTCAAAGCTGACGGACCGCGTCTATCACTGCCGCTTCTCGCATCTGTGGAACGCCATCGCCACGCGCCACAGCGACACGATTGACACGAAGTTTTTTGTGGACGGCGCCGGCGTCGTGCTGGGGCTGGCGCACACGGCGTTCGTGGAGTTCCGCAGCAAGTCAGGACGCGACTTGACCGACCGGGAAGCGAGTTTTCTCGCCGCGGAATACTTGCGCGAACGCCTGGAAGAGGAGGACGAACGGCCGCTCTATGACGTCTCCCACGAAGATGTAATGCGGCTGACCAAGCAGCTTGGAATCCGCTGACGAGCCGACGCGGTTTCACGCATCAGAGAGCGACTCCGGAAATTCCGGGGCTTCCTGGAGTTCACCCGATTCCAGAATCGCGCCGCACTCGAGACATTCGACGTACTCCTCGGCGTCGTCCTTGGCGATCAGTCGCGTGCGCTTGTGTGCGCACTTCTCTTCTTTGCTTTCGTCGGACATTTAGTTTCCTGCTTCGGCGTGGTAAGCGGCGAGTTGCGGATGGCGCAAGCCATCGCGGCGGATGAAGTACATCACCAGAAACATGAGCAGCGCCCCGCCAATCATCACGCCAACGGCCACCTGAAGTCCCACTTGCAGATCGCGCAGATCGGAGATTTTTCCCACAAGCTGCGGCCCGAATGCGCCGACGAGCTGCGTCACGAACATGTACACGCCTACGGACGTGGCATGGGCGCGCTGCGGCATCATGTCGTGAATCACGGCGGTGACGGGGCCGTGATACCAGGACATGAAAAATCCGGCGATGAATAGCCCCGTCAGAACAACCCATTTTGTATCCGACTGGATCGCCAGAAGGACGAACGGCGCGGCAAGCAAGAACGCGCCGGCGATGGCGATCAGGCGGCCATAGGCGAAGCGCTTCTGCAAGCGGTCGGCGATGTAGCCTCCGGTCAGCACGCCGAAGACGAGAGAGAACAGCGCGATGGCGGCGAGCTCGTAGGAGGCCTGGCGCAGGCTGAACTCCTTGTAGTTCACAGCGAAGTCGATGCTCCAGGCGAGAAGCGAGACGCTCGAAAAAGTGATGAACATGCCCGCCGCAATCATTGCCAGGAAAGCCGGGACGCGCAAAAGGCGGCCGATGGGGACGACTTCCGAGCGCGGGGCGCGCGGCGGTTCTTTCAGCTTCAAAACGGAAAGACCCGGCACAAGCCCGACCAAACCGACGAGGAAGAAAACATGCTGCCAGCCGCTCGACTCACCCATGATGCCGCCGAGCGCGAGACCCGAGGCGCCGCCCAGCAACATGCCCGCGGCGAAAATGGCTTGGGCCCTGGCGCGGCGCTCCTGCGGGAACGCTCCCGAAATCATGGACTGCGCCGCCGGGGCGTACGCGGCCTCGCCGACGCCGACCAGCGCGCGCGCCACCAGGAGGATCGAAAAGGACGGAGCGAGGCCGCTGACGATCGTTGCTAGGCTCCAAAAGACAACGCCGCGGGCAATGATGCGCGTTTGGCTGAAACGATCGGCAAAAAAGCCGAAGGGAATGCTGGCTACGGCAAGAACGACCAGCAGCCAGGTCTGCAGCGAGCCGAGCTGCGCATCGGTGACGCCGAGCTGGTCGCGCAGGAGCGGCACCAGCGGCACGATGACTTGACGATCGGCAAAATTGACGAAATTAATCAACGCGAGTACGGCGAGGAGCCGGACCTGATACGCTGTGAGCGAAGTGGAGTTGGAGTTCATCCTGGATCGCCGGAGACCTGGCGGCAGACTTGGATGTTTCAGCCTGGAGTGATTATATACCGCTAATGAGAACGCCCGCTTCTTCCCTCACCACGACAAGTGACCGCCTCGCTAACGTGCTTTCCTATGGGGCGCTGCTGCTTCTCGGCTACCTGGTGTTCCGCATCGTCGAGCCGTTTCTGGTGCCGATAGCCTGGTCCGCGGTGCTGGCAATCTTCTTTTTTCCGATGCACGAGCGCGTCCTTCGGCGGCTGAAGCCCGCGGCGGCGTCGCTCGCCAGCACTCTGGCAGTGACGCTTCTGCTCGTCGTTCCGGCTCTGTTCGTGCTCTCCCTGACGGCGCGCGAAGGGCTCGATGCCTCGGCCGCCTTGCAAAAGACGCTGCTCGATCCCAACGCGCATTTGCCCGCGCGGGTGCTGGCATGGTTGCGGCACGCGCTGCCCGCGGGCTTGCAGAGCGCCGGCTTCTCGAACCAGATCCAGCAAGCCGCTGAAAGAACGGCCTCCTTCCTCGCGTCCAAGCTGGCCGGCTTGTTGAAGAATCTGCTTTCGTTTTTCTTTGACCTCTTTCTGATGATTTTCGCGTTGTTCTTCATGTTCCGGGATGGGGAAGCATTCGTTCGCGTCGTGCGCTACCTGTTGCCGTTCGACGAGGCCATTCAGAGGGATATGATCCGCGAGTCGCGCGACCTGATCTTCGCCAGCGTCGCCGTGGGGCTGACGATTGCCGCGGTTCAGGGCGTGCTCGGAGGAACCGCCTTCGCGCTGGTGCGCTTGCCGACGCCATTTTTCTGGGGCGTGCTAATCGCATTCTTGTCGCTGGTGCCGGTCGTAGGTTCGGCGCTGGTCTGGGCGCCGGCTGCGCTGTGGCTGGCGTTCACCGGCCATTGGGTCAAGGGACTTGTCGTAGTCGGGATTTGCGGCGGAATCGCCGGCGTGACGGACAACATCCTACGGCCTGTGCTTTTGCACAAACGCACGCAACTCAACGGCCTTCTCTTGTTTGTAAGTGTGCTCGGCGGGATCAGCCTGTTCGGCCTGCTCGGCCTGGTGGCTGGGCCGGCCATCGTCGCAGCCGCGATGGGCATCTTCCGCGTTTACATGGAGCACCGCGAACCGCCGGCCGCGACTTCTGCGTAACATGCCCCGGCGAAAGTCCTTCCCGTCCCTTAGCGCTGTGCTAGAGTACCCCGCTCGGATGGCTGCCTCGAACCTCAAACCGGCGCCCAAGCACGCCGAATTGCCCGTCGAGAAGCTGCGCTGGCGCTGTGAGACGTCGCGCGTCCCCTTCGAGACAACGGCGCAGGCGGAGCCGCGCGAAGGCTTCGTCGGCCAGGAGCGCGCCTTGCGCGCGCTCAAGATGGGCGTCGAACTGACGGCGCCGGGTTACAACGCTTTCGTGTGCGGACTCGCCGGCACGAGCCGCGGCGGCACCATTGCGCGCATGATTCGAGAAGTCCATCCGCAAACAAAGGCGTCGCTCGACCGCTGCTACGTCAACAATTTCAAAAACCCCGACCGCCCGCGCCTTCTCGACCTCGTGCGCGGCCAGGCCAACGCGTTCAAAAAAGACGTGCAGGCGGGCATCGATTTCCTGCGCCGGCGCATTCCGCAGGTGTTTGAAGGCGAGCCGTTTCAGCGGCAGAAGGGCCGGATTGTCGAGCGTTTTACGGCGCGCGAGAAAGAGCTGATGGACGATTTCACGCGGCGCATCGCGCGCGACCAGTTCGCGCTGGGGCACATGCAAGTCGGCGCCGTGGCCCTGCCGGAAATTTTTCCGGTGCTGGAAGGCCAGATGGTGCCGATCGAGGACGTCTCCAAGATGGTCCACGAGGGAAAACTCGAAGCGCCCGTCGCCGAGGAGATCGAGCGTAAGTACGAGCAGTTCCGCCAGGAATTCACGGTCGTGTACCGCAAAACGCTCACGCTCTCCCGGGAACTGGCGAGCGAGCTGAGCTATCTCGAGCAGGAAGCCGCCTCTGTGCTCGTGGACGGCGTCATCGAGGAATTGAAGGAAAAATATCCGGGCGCCAACGCCAATGTCGCCGAGTACCTCGAAGAAGTGCGCCACCACGTGCTCGACAATCTCGAACCGTTCAAGGAACACGAAGGAGAGCGCGAAGAAGGCGAGGAATCGGGCGAGAGTGGAATGAAAACGCCCGGCCCGGACCGCGATCCGTTCCGCGTGTACGGCGTGAACGTGATTCTGGCGCACGACGACGAAAATGCCTCGCCGGTCATTTTCGAAACGACGCCCACTTACGCGAATCTGTTCGGCACCATCCAGCGCGCCTACGACGCGCGCGGCGGCGGCTGGTCCAGCGATTTCATGGACCTGCGCGGTGGTTCGCTGCTCCGCGCCGATGGCGGGTTCCTGATCATGTACGCCGTGGAGGCGCTCTCCGAGACGGGCGTGTGGCGCGCGCTCAAGCGCACGCTGAATCACAACCGGCTGGAAATCCAGCCGCTCGAAATGTTCTTTCCCTTCGGCGCCAGCGCGCTCAAGCCGGAGCCCATCGACCTCAACGTAAAGGTGATCCTGATCGGCGACCGCGAAGTATACGAGCTGCTCTACGAATACGAAGAAGACTTTCGCAAGATTTTCAAGGTGCGCGTGGAGTTCGATGAAGAAATGCCCATGAGCGACGTCGTCATCGCCGAATACGCCGGCCAGCTTCGCGCGCTTTCCGAGCGGGAAAACCTTCTGCCGTTTGACCGCGGCGGGTTCGCCGCGATGCTGGAATACGGCGTGCGCCGCGCCGGGCGGCGGAACAAAGTCACCGCGCGTTTTGTGGACATCGCCGATCTGGCCCGCGAGGCGTGCTACGCGGCGCGAGCCCTGGGAGAATCGCGCGTCCGCGCCGACCACGTGCGCGGCGCGATTGCCGCCAAGGTCGAGCGCCACAACCTGATCGAAACGCGCATCCGCGAAATGATCGACGAAGGAACGCTGCTCATCGACGTCGCCGGCGCGCGCGTCGGACAGGTGAACGGCCTCAGCGTACTCGAGATCGGCGGCTATTCCTTCGGCAAGCCGGTGCGCATCACGGCGACGGCGGCGATCGGCAAATCCGGGCTGATCAACATCGAGCGCGAAGCGAACTTGAGCGGCCGCTTCCACGACAAGGGCATGCAGATCATCGGCGGCTATCTGCGCAACCGCTTCGCGCAGGACAAGCCGCTCTCGCTCGCCGCAAGCATCTGCTTCGAGCAATCGTATTCCGGTGTGGACGGCGACAGCGCGAGCACCACGGAAGTGTACGCGCTGCTCTCCGCGCTCTCCGGACTGCCCTTGCGGCAGGACCTCGCGGTCACGGGTTCCGTCAATCAACAAGGCGACATCCAGGCGATCGGCGGAGTGAACGAAAAGATCGAAGGCTTCTTCGATGTCTGCCGCGTGAAGGGGCTCGCGGGCACGCAGGGCGTGATGATTCCCGCCGAAAACATGGAAGACCTCATGCTGCGCGATGATCTGCTCGAGCAGGTGCGCGCCGGCAAGTTCCATATCTTTCCCGTCACCACCATCGAGCAGGGAATCGAGATCCTCTCTGGAATCTCCGCGGGCAGACGGAACGCTGAAGGCGCCTTCGAGCCGGGCACGGTCTATGCGCTCGTGGACGAACGCTTGCGCGAGATGGCCCGCACTCTGAAAGAATTCGAATAACCGGGATTCTTCCTTCCTCGCGGACGAACCTCAGGCCTCGGCGCAATGCTTGCACGGGCATCCGCCTCACTCAGTTTGTGTCTGGTCGCGGCGCAACGTAGGCCTGGCGGTGATCCACGCGGTACGTCGGTGAAGCTGCGGGCTCCGGCGCCGGGCGGACGCGCACGTCGATCGGATGTACTTTTCCATCGCGTTCTGTGGGGGCGAACCCCAGGCTATATTCATGCCGCACGAGTTGCGCGATTTCTGCATACGCCGCCCTGAATTCCTTGGCGTTCTTCGGAAAATAGACGCGCCCTCCGCTGGCCTGCGCGATGGCTTTCAGCCAGGCGTCGGCTTGGGCGAACTCCTCCTCCGCAGCGGCGGTTTTCTCCGGCAAAACTTTCTGTTTGCTCCTCGGCTTCGTCTCGCGTAACTCGCCGCCAAGCGCGATGGCAAGAACGCGCACATCGCCGGTCTTGAGCCGCGCCAGTAAGCTCTCGGCGATGCTCGGCGGCGAGGTGTCCATCCCGGTCGAGAGCAGCACGATGGTTTTCTTCCCTGGAGTGTAGCCGAGCCAATCGAGCACCGCATGCAAGCTCGCGGAGAGATTCAGTTCGCCGTAGCCGAGATTGAAGCGCAATTCCCCCAGCGCCCCTGCGGCTGCGGTCTTGTCGGTCGTGAAGTCGAGGACTGGTAGCGGCCGCTCGGCATATCCGATGACGGCCACGCGATCGTCCCGCGAAAGCCCGTTGAGCAGCGCGTACGCCGACTGCAGATGGCCGCTCTCGAGCAGGTAGACTGCCGGACCGCTTTCGACCAGGAGCAGCACTTGCGCGGGTTCCGCCACGGCCGCGAAGTGCGTCAGGGGCTGCTCGACGCCGTTGTCGAGGACGAGGAAATTCTCCTTTTGCAGGCTGTCAACGAAGTGGCCCGTCTCATCCGTCACGGCCACGCTGACGCTAACGAGGTTGACCTGGACCCGGATCGGGGCGGGTGTAATGTCCGGTGCCGAGGGCTCCTGCGCTCGGCCGCGCGCAGCGAAAAGGAGCAGCGTTGGAAGAAAGAGCGCCGCCCGGGCAAGCCGCAGAATCCAATCCGGTCTCTTACTCCACCCACTCATCAAATTTCAGGCCCGTGGAGTCTTTCCACGATGCGCCCGACGCGGCGTGCAGGTGCCGCGAGATCACCTGCGGGTTCCATCGCTCGAGCCACAGCGGCACTTGCGGGTCTTTTTTTGCGTTGGAGGACTCCGCGGCGGATTTCTTAAATTGCGTGAGCCAGTAAGACTTAGCCGCCTCCCAGTCCACGCGCTGGAAATCGTAGTACGAAAAGCCGTTCAGAACTTGCGGATAATGGGCGCGTGCCGCCTGGTAGCGCGGCTGCGCGGCGAAGGCGGATGCGGCGCCCGCTTGCGCGCGTTGCGCGAGAACGTTGCGCAGCGTGTCCCCGCGCGCGGCGCCGACGATCAAGTCCGGTGTGACCGCCAATTGATACGCGCCCCACTGCATCGTCCCCGCCTGGCTCTCTCCGCCGTGCGTTGAGATTTTCAGAAAGGTCGCGTCGCCTTCATTTTTCTCCGAGCTGATCTTGTCGCTCAGCAGCGTGCGCAGGAGTTTCAGCGTCTCCGGCTTCTTCTGGATGCCCAGGACATAAACTTGCTTTGCCGGGTCGAGATCCGGCGCGGTCTGGATGGACCCTATTTCGCCGCTGAACAGCGCCAGCGCGTCCGGGAGGGGCATGCCGATGCGCGTCTGGATCCCCGCCTCCATCATGTCGAGGATTCCCGGTTGGCCTTCCGGGCTGAACGCGCGAACCGCGCGGCGCACGACGCGGTAAATGCCGGGCAGATTGATGCGCCCTTCGTAGTAGGAGACGGCGTCCGGTGGTACCAGCGCGGCTAAGGGAAGCGCTTTGTCTCCCGCCGGCCAAAGATCGAAAAGCGTTCCTTCCGAAGTGTTGCCGAGAAGGGCGCCCTGCAGATGCGTGCGCGGGCCGTCAAGCGAAAGGCCGAAGCGCAGCGCGTGCACCGCCTCGAGATGCAGCGCCTCAAAAAAAGGCAGCAGATTCGGCTGGCCCGGCTTCGTGTCCGGCTGCCAATCCTTCAGGTTCGGGAGGCGGGCAAAAAACTCCAGGCTGCTGGATTTGGCCACGACGGATTGCGATTCCTGGAACGCGGCCAGATCCGCCAGCCCCCGCGGCCCGGCGTTTGCCGGATTCAGCCGCGCGACGATTTCCTCGAACACGCGCGGCTCTCCCGCGCTCACTGCGTATTTGCCGGTCTCCGCCCAATAGCTTGTATCCGTCTTGCTCTCCACCTTCACCACGGGAATCCCGGCCAGGGTGACCGCCGTTATGCGCGGCGGCTCTTTATCCTGCGCGCGAAGGCGCAGGATCGCTTTCGTCAGCAGGGCTTCTTTCCCCGTTCGGTCATAAACGAAGTAGAAGCCGCTCCATTTCGCGGCGTGATCCGCCTTCTGGAGGGAGACGTTCCTTGCCCGCGCCCCTTCCGGCTCGGCGTAGTAGCCCAGCACGAACGGGTTCTCGATCAGCGCCGCGTACTCTTCCATTTCTTCGCGCGTCACCGCCTGCTTCGAGTTGCCTGCGGCGCGATCACCTAGAGTTTTGTTCGTCCCGGAATCTTTGAACAGATTTTCTGCCAGCGCCGAGCGCAGCGGCGCGACGTCCGGATCGTCCCAGAGCGCGAACAGCGTGTTGGCCTGTCGTGCGGCCGGTGAGGGCGCGCCGCGCCACACCACGTAGAAAATCGTTTGTGACGGCAGGCGCTCCGGCTCGATGGGAGCTTGCGCGGCGGAGCAGTGCGCGAACACGAGCATCAACAGAACGGCGATTACGCAACGAATTCCGTGTATGTCGACCGCTTTGCGGTCGCCCATAAAATTGACCGGCATGGCTAGGCCTCTTTTCTCCTCAATATTCTGCGGGAGCACTTCCTTCATCGTAGTCTGTCTCGGGAAAGGAAAGAAGCCCTGTCCCGCGGTGTGTTTCCAGATGTTGACCGCTTCGCGGTCACCCATAAAGTTGACCGCTTGCGGAGTTTACCCCGACCTGTCCCGGCCCGGTCGGGATCCAATCGGGGCGGTCACGCTGAGAAAAGGACGGGGTTTCGGAGAGTTCGCTGGACGTTGACCGCTTCGCGGTCACCCATAAAATTGACCGCTTGCGGAGTCTACCCCGATGCAATCGGGGCGGTCACCCTGAGAAATGTGCGCCCGGCTTAGGACGTCGGCTTGGCCGCAGCCGCCGGGGCCGCGGCGCCTTCCTTGGGCGTAGACAGATAGCCCTTGATGTTGTCCTTGCCCACGGTGAACACCACAATCTCGAACGGAGCCATGCGCCCGGAACCCTGCACGAAGAACTGCACGGGCTCGCCCGCCGTCTTGTCTCTTTTCTCGATGGCCTTGTCGTCGGCGAAGACCGTCACGGTGTACCGCTGCTTTTTCTGGTCGGCGTGCTCCAGCTTGAGCTGGATGGGGCCGACCTTCTGCGCGGTCCTGCCTCTCCCGAGCGTGAACTCAAAATAATTGCGGTCGCCGCGCCGCCGCAGGTCCTCCAGGTCGTCGCGATTGTGCGCGATGAGCCCGCTCATCACGCCCATGTCGCCCATAGCGTGCTCGAGTTTTCCTTTCGTGGCTTCCAGGTCGCTGCGCGTGTCGGCCAGGTCTTTCTTCGTCGTGCCGACTTCAGTTGCCACCGCTCCGATTTGTTCCTGGCTCTGCTGTTTCACCTGGCCCAACTGGCTGGTCAGCCGCTCATCGGCAGCCTTCTGCTCCTTGCGGATGGTTTCGGCGCGGCTGTTGGCCTGCGCCACCTCGGCGCGGGTCATGCCCAGCTTCTGCTCCGTCACTTCCAGATGCCCCTTCAGGTCGGCCAGGCGCGAGTTGGCCTGCTCCAATTGCGCGGCTACGAGCCTGTTTTGGTCCGCAGACTTAGAGAGCGCCTGCTCCAAACGGGCGTTCGTCGAGTAGCTGACGTATCCCAGCGCCCCGGCCGCGAGAAACAAAATCACGAATAACAGCGCCACCCAGCGCGGCGTGCCCGCCTCCGCGTAGTGATAGGACTCCTGCACGTCCGGCAGGTTCGGAGTCAAGCTCATTCTTCCTTCCTCCTGATTCGCGCTTCCCGCGGCAAGCCCGCCGCGGCGGGTGAATCGACCGCGCAGCTATCGCATTATCGCTCGCCCGTCCCGCCCTGTCTACGGCCCCGCCCCGCCCAGTTTCCCCGCGCGCCGCCCCTCTGGCTGTAACTCCTTTTCCGGATGGCACGATACATCGTTCGACTTAGTTATATGAGGAAATTATTTTTCCCCAAGAAAATGCGCAAGCATCATTGACATCCGTAAATACCAAGGCGTAGAAGTGCTGAATCTCTACTGGGAGTCCTCCATGCGCTCTCTTCTCTGGCCTTCCCTTTCCCTTTTTCTTTCACTCCTGAACACGGTCCGTGCGGCCAGTCCGCAGACCGCCACAACGACCGCGCAGCCGCCCCAGCGCGACCCGCAAGCTGTTGCAATTTTGCAACAGTCAGTCGCCGCGATGGCGAGTAACGTTCCAACGGATTCGTCAGCAACTGGAACCGTGGCCATCGTCGCCGGCTCCGACTCCGATAAGGGCACGATTCGCATCCTCACACGGGGCACA
>Ga0066704_10000645_pt1 | contig 13201 bp, 18 predicted proteins | sample GraSoiAngelo_153_FD_66458 | JGI IMG/M metagenome (GOLD analysis project Ga0066704, IMG submission 66458) | Grasslands soil microbial communities from the Angelo Coastal Reserve, California, USA - 14_1009_12_40cm | ecosystem: Environmental > Terrestrial > Soil > Grasslands | place: USA... | reverse complement strand
CTCGGCCTGACCCGGGAGCGCATCCGGCAGATCGAGGCCGCGGGCCTGCGCAAGCTCCGCGCCCTGCTGGGGGCGCGCGGCATCGACGCGTCCGATCTCTTCTGACCACCGTGCACGTTTGATCACCGGGGAGGACTCGCGATCCTCTGGGACAACTGCGCGCGGCTCTATAAGCTGAACGGGTCCCGTTGAGGTTTGGGCTCCGGCAGGGTCACGATCGCGAACGAAGTGAGCCGGAGCTCCTTGTCGACGTGAGGACGTGATCGGCGGTCCCCTCGACGCCGCTCCGGGACGATGTCCGCCGTGTGCCGCCGCCGCTCACCGAAACGCCGGTCGATCACGATCTTCACCGTCATGTCGCCACTGAAGTGGTGCTGCAGATAGTTCGCCAGCTTCGTGTTCGTCCGCGAGACGACGAACAGAAAGCGATCCGGTTGGCTCGTCAAGAACGTCGGAGCGCCCCCACCGGTCGCTTCTTGCGGCCCGCCATCGGCGAACAATATCGCATACGACCCCGCCTCACGACGCACTTATAGGAAGATCGATCTCGCGTGATAGGCTCGGTGTAGGCGCATGGCATCGCGGAAGCGGATCCTATGGCGAAAGCCGAAGAAGAGCCGTGAGCGCACGCATCGCTCGGCCGCTCAGTGGCTGACCCGACTCAAGGGCGGCGAGGGGAAAGCCGCCCTTCATCTGCCTCCCGATTTCGTCCTCTGGGTGTTCGCCGGTCTCCTCGCGCATCTCGATCATCGGGGCGACACGCACGTCGCGGACCTTGCCGAAAGCGCGCTGATCCACGGCGGCGGCCTCTCGGTGCACGGCGGCACCCGCTGGCACAGCGCCGGGCCCGCGCACGACGCCGCGCTGCGGGCGATCGCCCAGGCGTTCGCGGATCTCGATCTGAGTCGCGGCCGTCGGCAAGACCGGGGCGCGTGGGAGATGCTCGACAAGGTCGAGGCCGCCTATACGGGCTTCTGTGTCGGCCTCAGACCCGACGGCACGGAGTCGGACCGTGACTACCTCGACGAGGAGATGCGTCGGCTCGGCCCGGAGAGCCTGAGCGACTCCTCGACCCGCAAGAAGTTCACGACCAACCTGCGTCGCCGGCTGCTCCGCGCCGCGCTCGACGACGTCGCCCGCCGTCAGTTACCCGCGCGCGCGACGAAGCGTCAGATCAGGGCGCGCGGCGACGAGATTCAGCGGCACCTGCAACGCGCCGGCCTGCTCAAGCTCGTAGGCGGCTCCGTTCCCTTCGTCGGCGCCTGACCGCCGGCCGAGGCTGCTGATCCCAGTGCGCCCGCGCCGCCCTGACTCGGGCGTAGGCCCCGAGGCCCGAGCCTCTCATATCGGTGAGATCCATATGAGGGTGCGTATTGACAAGTAATCTCCTATGGGGAGAATGCCGATGAGATGGACGAGGACTTCGTTCGGCAGCTGATTCACAAAAAGCTGCACGAGGGCCGTTTGCCTCGAACCCGGGCGGTGGATATCTGGGTCGCTCCGGGCGAGGGGCAACTATGCGACGGCTGCGGTGCGCCGATCTCGGGGAATCAGCAGATCGTCTGGGGGATCGCAACCCGGGACTGGACGTCGATCCAATTCCACGAAGATTGCTTCCAGATCTGGGACGCCGAGAGGCTTGTCTTGCCTCCTCGAGAGCCCGACGGAGGCAAGAACCAGGCATGACCAAGCAGACATCAGATGGCGTTCGAGATCGGATCAACCGCCACGGGCGTCACGCCCGGCCTGGATCGATCCATCGCATCCGCGGTGCTCCGCGGCGTGGGAGTTCGAGCGCACCAAGATCGAGGGCGCCTCGATCTAGCGTGTCGTTCGGCGCATCGGACGCGCGCGCGCTTTGAATTCGACGCAGCCGGGCGATGGAATTCGATCTGCACGAGTCTGAGAATTGCCGGCGTCCACGACGCATCCCACGACACATGATGCTAGAATCGCGCGTGAACGTCTCGTGAGTCCTGATGCCCCCGTAGCTCAGGTGGATAGAGCAGCAGTTTCCTAAACTGCGTGCCGGGTGTTCGAGTCACCCCGGGGGCACCACTACTTACGACACGTCCTGACCTCAGCGCCGCTCCGAAGTGTAGTCAGAGTGTAGTTCCACGGCTGGCGCCCCTGGCCGCGTCGCCTCAGCCAGCCTGTTAACCGCGCCCCGATTCAGCCCCGGTCGAATGTGCCCGTAGAAGTCCACGGTGACTTGCACCGTCGAGTGACCAAGCTGTTCCTTCACGTAGAGCATCGGCTCTCCCGCGAGCAGGAGCAGACTGGCGTAAGTGTGACGTAGGTCATGGATGCGAATCGGGCGAACCTCGGCCCGGCGCAGCAAGCGAAGGAACGCCGCGTTCATTGGCTTGGTACCGTCTCTAGGGGCAGGAACACCCACGATGAGGGCTCACGGCCAGCCACTGTCGCCTCCCGCCTCGCTAATACTCTGGCGAGCCCGGAGACGGGCCACGAGGGCCTCGGGCAGGTCGACGCGGCGAGACTTCCCGGACTTGGGCGCACCTACGATCAAGCGATGCTGGCGATAGGCGACGGCTCGGTTGACGGAGAGGAAATGCGCGTCGAGGTCCAGATCCCCCCATTGCAGCCCGCACGCCTCGCTGATCCGGAGGCCGGTCCACGCCAGCACATAGATCACGTCGGCATGATCAGGGCAGTGCTCGTCGGCCGCATTGAGGATTCGGGACAACTCCTCCTCGGTCAGCGTCGTCACCTTGCGGGCCTCATGCTCCGTTTGACCGCGCTTCCGCTTGAAGACGCGGATGGCGGGATTTCCAGGGATGCGTTCCTCATCAACGGCTGCGTTCAGCATCGCGCGGAGGGGCACCAGGATGTTCTTGAGCGTGTTCCGACTGAGGCCTGCCTTGCTCGCGAGGAGTGCCCTGATGTGGGACCGCTTCAACTCCCCGAGAGGCACTCACCGAATGCAGGGTAGACATGGTGCTTGAACGTCGATCGGTACTGCTCGGCCGTCCGCTCTCGGTACTCATGGGCGACGTGCGCGGTCAGCCACTGCTCCGCGTACTGGCGGACCGTCACGGCCTGAGCCTCCCGTGCGCGGCGCGTCGCCTCCAGCTGACGCTGCTCCTCGCGCGGACACCAGCCGGGCTCGTCGTGGACACGATTCTTCCGACTATGCCACGCCTTGATGGCATCGGACTTCCCCGGGCCGATCCATTCCTTGTGGCGGTGATGCTGCCCGCAGGTAAAGAGAATCTGCCAGCCCGCGGGACGCTCTCCGCGCCTGTCAAACCTGTGCACGCCGCGCGGGGCGGGGTCCTTCTTCTTCGTACTCCACGGGTCGCGCGTACGCTGCGTGTTCTCGTCTACCATCGCTACCTCCGGTCGTCTGCGTTTGATGCGCCTTGCCGGCGGGAAGAACTCTCGCACGCTGATGCCCAACGCCCTCGCCAGTTTCTCCAGCATTGCCACCGTGGGGCTGATGTGGTCATTCTCGATACGGCTGACGGTAACGAAGCCCACCTTGGCCTGAAGCTGACGGGACAGATTGGTATGAATCAGCCATTGTCTTCACCGCATACCGTGCTCAGGAGGCAGATCCTGTGGTGTACGGTCGCCCGACCACTTCCCACTCGCCCGTTGAATCAGTCATGCGATCACCGATCTGAAGCTGCATAGGGAGGACACGAGTGGTGCCCGGGCGCTCGGGCGACGGCATCCCAGGAAGCGGAGGTTGTACCGGCTTGGCCTTGCGCTTCTTCTCGGGACGCGGCCTAGCCTGATGGTCCTCCGTATGCGTCCTACCAAGCCGGTGAGATTCCATTCAAAAAAGATCCTGGCGCAGTATGCGTCCTCGTTATAAGAATACTGAAGTCCTAGGCAGCTAAATTGGGGTCCGGATCTCTTGCGAAGCCAGCCACAATGCGGCGGGCGAGTGGGGTCAGGGAACGAAGATCCTCGACCGGCTGCTGAAAAAGCAGCTCCTACGATTCATCGACAAGACGGTCGATGCCTTCGAGGCGCGCACGGCGGCCCTGGGCGACGGCATCGTGCGCCGGGTGGGCTATGTCGTCGAGACGGACCGGCTGCTATCGTCGGTGTCGAGCCGGACGCCCGATCAGCTCTTTAAGGGCGTCAGCGATGAATACTGGCTGTGGCTCAACACCGAGGGATATCGGATCAACGCCGAGCTGCGAGGGATCCTGCCGTCGCTGCCGCCCGAGATCTTCCAGCTCGTCGTGGCCAGCAGGAAGGGCGATGACACGCTTCCGTGGGCCTTCCCGGTGTACGTGCAGTTTCGCGGGCTCATCGAGACGCACTACCGGCCGCTGGCCGACTGCGAGGCGATCCTGGACTTCGGGTGCGGCTGGGGCCGGATCACGCGGTTCTTCATCAAGGACCTCGCCCCCGCCAGGCTCTGGGGCATCGACATGTGGGAGGCGGCGGTCGAACAAGCAAAGCAGACGAATCGCTGGTCCAACTTCATGACCGTTAACAAGATGCCCCCGACGTCGTTCGACGACGACACGTTTGACGTAGTGTTCGCGTATTCGGTCTTCTCCCACCTATCCGAGGATCTCCACGCGCGCTGGCTAGCCGAGTTCTCGAGGATCCTCAAGCCGGGCGGGCTGGTGATCGCGACGACGTGGGGCCGCAACCACATCGAGCATCTGGAGTCCATGCGAAGGGGTGACGCGGCCCCTTCCTGGAGCGAGGAGTACAACCGGAAGGTCAAGGAGCGCTTCCCGGGGCTAGAAGCCTGTGTGGCTGAGTACGACCGGGGTGACTTCTGTCACGTCGACCTCGACATCGAGGGGTACGAGGACTACGGAGAGACAATGATCTCCAAGCGCTACATCCTCTCGCACTGGGCCGGGGCGTTCACCGTGGTGGACTACATCGAGGATCGCGCCCGTGACCCGCAGAACATCATCGTAGTGAAGAAGGGCACCTGAGGGACGCGCCGCCGTGTGGCATTGTTGGTATCGCGATGGTCCAGAACGAGGCCGACCGTCACCGAGCACCGATCTCCAGATCTACGTCCCATCTGGGCATTCGCATGCCACGCGCATCTGAAGCCCCCGGCGCCACTACTCTGACCGATCGTACCGATCAAGCTCTCGATCGCGCCGATGGTCTCGCCTGGTGCAGCTCCTTCTTGCGGAAGATACACTACCCACTTGGTCGGGAATTCCCCCGACGGCGACCGGCCCTCTGCTGCTGGCTTGGCCGTCTGATCCAGTACGTCTGAAGCACACGCAAAGGACAACGGCGAGTCGTGACGTGCGCCGCGCGAATCGAATCATCGGTCGCCTTCCTCGGTTTTTGGCAACGCCTCCCACGCCGCCCGCTGTGTCGCGTGCCACGGCGTGCGCTCCCACCCGGTGCCCGTCGCCGGTGAATGCTCCATCCCGGTCGTGTAGATAGGTCACCCCATCTCGTCTTAGCGGGCGAGCTGCAGATCATAGCCTTGGCGCGACATCCCGCGCTCGCCGGGCCTCCGGCTGGCGGCGACACGCGACGTCCCGTGAACTCGAAGATGATCAGGCGCTTCGCGCGTATGTCTTTTTTGGTCGGATTCAATGACTTGGTCGCCATCTACGTCGAGAAAAGCGTATACGTCCTGATGGTTGTCCCAACCGTGCTCCCAGAACAGCGTTTCTCCCCACCCGCCGACGTCCGCTGCCAGCTGACGCATTCGCTCATGGGTGACCAGCGAGATACCGTAGCCTGCCTGATGGGTGTAGTCGGCGTATCCGTAACCTTGCGACCGGAATTCGCGAAGCACTTTTTGCTGCGCATTTTCCGAGAGGCCGTAAGTGACTTCCTGGCGCTCTATCCATTCCATGGCATGTCGGCCCTGGGTCGTGACAACGCACACACCACCATGCGACAGATGCTCGCGGAAGAAACGCAGAAGATCGCGTGCGGCGTGCTCATCGATGTGCGTCAACAAGGAGCCGCACCAGATGAGATCGAATTGCCTAGGTAGGCTCAGAACACTGAAGCGTTCCTTGGACAAGAACGGAGTGACGTCGAAGCTTCGCCGGCAGAAGTCCAAGGCCCTTCCGTCGGTCTCCGCGGCAGTGATGTCCGAGTCGGGAAACTCCATTCGCAAGAACCTCAGCACTCGCCCATAGCCGCTCGGAAAATCGAGGATGGAGCCACCCTGAACCGTCTTTCCGGCTGAGCGAAGAGCCTCTCGAATGCATCGGTTGGCGGAAAGGCCGACAGATAGGTAGTGGAAGCCGTCGCCTTGGTACATCGAATCTCTATGATGGACGCGAAGCGAAACCCTCCGCAGAAGGCTCTTCTCCTCGGGCGTGAAATCTGGTGAAGATAGAAGGCGGCGCCTGGCGCCGTGTAGGTCGCGTCTCACGCGCGTCCAACTCCTGACGCGACGATACGCGTTCGCAAGGAAGGTTTCCTTCAGCCGAGTGACAGCAGTCATATCAACTCTCCAGTTCCAGCGCCTCAGCGGCGAACGGCACAATGGTGAGAGCGAGAACGACCGCGAGCCCGATCAGCCGCATAGGCACCTCGGTGGGGGATGGCTGGCGGGGAGTCTAGCAGACGAGTGCTGCCCGGAGGAGCTGGCCGCGGTGGTCGAGCATGCGTTACTCGATAACCTGGTCCGCCTGTAAGATCACGGTTTTCTGAGGTCTCGCGCTCCGGGCTGAAGAGCGCGAGAAATCTCAGAAACGGCCAGGATTTCAGTGGTGACCCCGGCGGGATTCGAACCCGCGATCTCGACCTTGAAAGGGTCGCGCGGTGGTTTTTGCTGACGTTGGGTTATGGGACTGCTGCCACGACTCGCTGCCACCGCTACTCGCGTTCGGCTTCTAGGTTCTAGGCCGTCCGCGCTCGTTGCCGGTTGATCAGCCACCCGAGTCCGACTATCTGCGCCACGCCGAGCCCCATCGCGCCCCACCCCGTCCACTCTTTCAGCGTTTCCCTTGCGGCATAGCCCAACGTCTCGATACCCGCTCCGATGCTCGCGATGCGCAGAATGTTCACTTCAAGCGCAATCAGGGGCGCCGCGAGGACGAGGACGGCTTTCCATGACAAACCCATTGGTGTCACGAGCGCGATAACGACCCCGAGGAGGAGAAGCCATTTCATGGAGACGAGCCCCGAGCACCATTCCTGAACTTCCAAGATCACTGACGGGAGCGTGATGAATGCGCCCTGTTGGACCGCCGGGATCCGGAGTGCCCGGAGGATCATGGTCGCGCCCCAAGCCGAGAGTAACTGAAGGCGCGGATTGGCGAGGGCCGCGAACTCACGCCCATAAAGGTGCTTCGGCATAAGCCGTCGCAACAGCTTCAGCTCAGGGGTGGCTATGACGCTTATATGGCCGCTCTCCGCGAAGAAGGCCTTCGTGGAGAAGTCCGGATTGCTGGCGATGCCGGGATCACCGAACGCGGCGCCCCCGATCGCGTAGTCGCCAGGTAGCAACACCGGATGAATCAGTTGCCCGTCGAACGTAACGCTGAAGTGCGGAATACCGTGTAGCTGCGATGACTCCAGATCAAGGACGAACTGCCCGGCGTTGGCTGGACCCAGGGCTGGGAAATTGACCCAGAAGCCGCTCGGGACTCCCGTGATATGCCAGCGGTCGTTCGGCCCGCCGGTCCCCGAACCAGACGGGGATTTCGTCGTGTCCGTATACCCGACGCCGTTCTGCCACTCTTGGCTGCCCGAAAGGCTGATCGCGCCGTAGACGGGCACCGTCCAGTGGAGGTCCACGTCGATCAGGACGAGATCGGGCACGTCTTGCGCCGAGGCACTGGACGCCAAGAGGAGTATGGCGAGCACAGGAAAGACTCGAGCGATGGTCCGCATGGGGCACCTCCGCCTTCAGAACGCTGGATCGGGAGATAGCAGTTTATATCACGAAATAGTCAGTGCGGTGAGCACAAACACCAGATCCATCGCACGACGTACGCGAGCGGGCCACGCAGGATCAGGAGGGCCAGGAACTCCTCGCTCGGAGGCTCGCGCCGCGGTCTCGGATAGTACTTCATCGGCGTCCCTCCTTGCGCTCGCGCGCCCCATCCTGGCTCGTCGCCAGAACCACCTTCTCGGCTCTCGCCGCGAGGTAGGTGGCGCGGGCTCGGGGGCCCGCGCTCTCGTGATGCTGTCGAGTACTAAGCGCATGAAGAAGTTCTTGCCGTCTTTCCCCTTGATGACGGTGCCGATGCCGGGCGGTGGGGCTTGTTCGAGACCATAGTGTCTGACTCTGTCACGATCACATTCGGTCCGTTGATGCGAAGTGGCGAGCGTCGTCCACTCGCCGCCGTCGAACTGCCACAACACCCACGCGCACTCAGCCAACGCCGTTCGTGCCGAGGCGAGCAGGAAGAGCGCCACAATCACCGAAGCTCGACGCACTCGCATCATCGCTTGCCCTCCTCGGCCGTCGCGTGCTTCACGCTAATCCACTCTCCTGGGCGCCCCAACGAAGGCAGCAGTCTCGAGTGAAAGGAACTGACATTCCCTGTCAGCGGTGTTCGCCTCGTGACAGAATTCTGTAGACTCTACGCCACCCGTAGTGTCGGCGAAGTCCGCGGTTCGGTGAATGTCGGGTCAGGCGAATTCCGGAACTCAGTCTGGCACTTCCTTTGCTACCCAGCCGCCCGACCGATGCGATCACAACATAGTAAGACTGGATCCCGAGCAAAACCCGCTCGCGCTTCCGCAGGCGGTGGGTGAGAGTGCGCTCTCAACATCTTCCTGCATTTCGTCTCCCCGGTCGCGGCGTCTTCTGAGACCGACTCGAGCTGTTGGTTCGCGACACTAACAGCTCGGATGTCTGGGCTCACCGGGGATATCAACGCGCTGATCGAACAATTGTTGTTCCTGCGCGTTTTGTGTTCCCTTCGCACGTTCACCGTTCTACCCTGGGAAGATTTAGAATCATGCGAAAACAGAGTGCGGAAGGGTTTTGTTCGCCGTTTGTCCGCTGGTTTCGCGCGATCGGACTGACGATCAGCGGAGTCCTCTTGGTGACCGCCTCGGCCCACGCTGGCGTCCTCGTTGCCACCTGGACCGCCCCAATCGCGAACACCGATGGGAGCCCGCTGACAGAACTGGCTCTCTATCGCGTGTACTACAGCATATTCGATTCACCGTGTCCGGGTAGTACCCTCGCTGAGGTGGTAGGCCCGAGCTCGATCCCAGCACCGAATGAAACAATCAGTTTCCAACTCACGGGGCTGACCGCTGGCGCTTTCTACACCGTTTCGGTCACCGCCGTGGATACGCATGGGAACGAGAGCACGTGTTCGGACACCGCCAGTGCCGTGGCGCGAGACGATGTCGCCGTCGCACCCAACGATGCCGTCACGCCCACCGACACCGTCACTCCGACCGACAGCGTCACACCGGCACCGTCTGCCTCGGATACGACGCCGCCCTGGCGCTGGTGGGGTTGGCGCCGATAACGGCGAGGTTGTCAAGGAGCCGCGACCCGAAGATGGACCGGCGCACAGCCGCCCGCCACCGAGCGCCGCGTGCGCGCATTTCATCACGGACCCTCAACTCGTGATGGACGGGCTAACCACCAGGAACTGGATCGGTTCTGCGCCGTTGGCTGTGTGCTTGAGCTTGTGGCACGGTAAGAGCCGCAATCCGGCCAGCGGAGCCGCGTAGCAGAGTCAGACGGTCTCGCCAGCCCGTTCAAGCACCTCCCACGCCGCCCGCTGCGTCGCGTGCCACGGCGTGCGCTCCCAACTGGTGCCGGTCGCGCTCGCGGGCGAATGCTCCATGCCGGTCGTGTAGAACGTCGCGCGCCAGCCCTTCTCGTCGTACCGCGTGAGTTGAAGGTCGTAGCCCTGGCGTGCCATGCCGACGGTGACGTGCCCGATCCCGGACCAGGAGTCGAGCCAGGAGCGGAGCGCATGGAGCGCGCGGTCGTAGGAGGGCATAGAGCACCCGGCGAATCCGAGTGCTGCTCGTAGGAGCTGGCCGCGTTGGTCGAGCACGCTCTATACGATCACCCGGGTCGCTTGGAGTAAGAGCAGCCCCAACGCCTTCGCGGTCTTGAGGTTGATGATCAGTTCGAACTCGCTGGGCGGCTCGAAGGGGCGTCAAAGTTCACCGGAACCGCCGCATCTCCGCCTCATTCAACTGACGCCGGAGTTCCATCGCTTCCAGATAGCCCTTCAGTTGAGCCGCATACCTCTCTCGCTGCTCTGGCATCAGAATGTCCGGCAACTGTTTCAACATGCTTTGTGTACTCAGCTCGCACGGCCGCATGTAGGGCTTCCACCGGCGGGCAAAGTCCGGTTGGAGTCTCACCATCTCCTCCAGTTTGGCTGCATCTGCCTCAGCCAGCGTAGTGGGCAGGTCCACGGTCCGACCCAGTTCTGTATACCGCTCGCTGCACGCCGCGACGCCCGTCCGTCTGGCGAGATCCTCCAGTTGTGCGCGCTGTGGCCCCGTAAACGCGAATATTTTTGCCCAGTTCCGCATCTGGCGCATGAAAACACCGTCATTGAGGTCTCGCGTAAGAGCTGCCGCGGAGCCGCTACAGCATGATCGCCCCTCTGCACCTGGGCGGTGAGCGGCGCAAGAGCGAGGCCGAGAGCGAGAACGACCTCGAGCCCGATCAGCCGCATGAGCACCTCGTGGAGGATGGCTGGCGGGGAGTCTAGCTGAACGCCGCGACGCGCGCCAGCACGGCGCCGCCAGCGCGCGAATGGGCCAAATGGAAAGAGCCGCGGGCACCAGCGAAGGCACCACGCGGCTCTCGTAGGAAGCGGACGAGCGGCATCTAGACGGCGGCGGCGATCACCTCCCGGCGGACTTCGGCTTGCGGCGACGCCGGCGACGGCGTTTCGACCGCAGCGACGCGGCCAGATGCTTGAGCGCGGCCACGGTGATCGGCGTCAGCGACTGCGCGACGGTAGGCATTACGGTCGTTCTCCTCGTTCTCCCGCACCCGCTGGCGCGACGCCCGGCGGCGAACCAGCCGCAGCGCGCGGGCACGTTTCGCACGCTTCTTCTGGCTCGGCGACATGGCCACTTGGAGCCTTGAGTCACGCTTCAGCAGGCTGATCACACCTTCCTTGACCAGCTTCTTCTTCAGCAGTTTCAAGGCGACGTCCATGCCCGCCGGCCCCTGGTGCTCGATGGTGATGACCGCGTGGGCCGGGCGACTCACTTCTCGTCGCCTACGTGCCACTTGATCAGCTTCCGATCTGCCTCCGACAGCTTCCCCTTCGCGAAGGTCTTGAACGCCTCGCCGTCGGCTTCGGTAAACTGCCCGCCGTTGGCCAGCGAACGGTTGATGTACCAGGCGTACACGGACTTCGCCTCGAGCGCGGCGATGCCTTGCTCATTGAAGAACGCGATGGCCACGGCCTCAACGTCCTCGTCCCACTCGTTGCGCACATGGGCCGGTAGCCGCAAGAACTCGTCCTGCACGCCGATCGCCCCACGCAACGCGCTGACCGGCTGATTCACGAACGCGTCGCGCTCCTCCTGCGTCTGCCCCGCGGCCATGATCTGCCGGATCTCCGGCATCACCTTTGCGTGATCTTTGTGATTGCCGTCGAGGTACGCCGGGTTCCGCAGGAGCTCCAGGCGACGCGTCTCACGCGCTTGCTCCTCAGGTGACGGCGGTGTCATTTCGGCCTCTGCCAACGCGGCCGCGCCTGGCGAAGAATAGACGCGGCCACCAGGTGGGAGCGATTCGCGGGCCTTCTGCAGCCGGCGCCACGCCTCGGGATACATGGTGTCCAAGGCCTTCGCGCCGCGCGCGGCGGCTGCGTCTTGCGCTGCGGTCGCAGGGTCCTGCTGCTGGTTCTCGACGGTCTGCTCCTGCTGCTGGTTCTCGGTTGTCATTACGGGTTCACCCGGTTCCAGATCTTCGCCTCGTGTTCGAGACGCGCCTGGTGTGCGGTCTTGTCTGCGGCCTCACGCCGACGCTGGATATCCGCAGCCGCTTCGGTCAAGGACGTCGCGGACGAGCCGGTGACGTGCATCGCCCGGCTCAGGATCGCGCCTATCTCGTCTGCCAACGCCTGAAACCGGCCGATGGCTGAGATCAGTGTTTCTATCACGGCGAGCCGCTGTTGCTCTTCTACAGGTCACCGTACGCGATGCGAAGAGCGAGTGCGTCCATCAACTTGACGGCCGCGTCGAGTGCTGTTCCGTTCCTTTGGCGTGTACGATCATGCTGGCCTCCTGCTCGACACGCGCGCGCCCTCGCCATCGAGGTTCGTCACGCTGACGCCGTCGTCGGTGGGGCGAGGGGCCGGATGGTTGAGCGGATCCCAGTTGGGACTGCTCGTCGCCCGCAACGTCCGCTCGGGCTCGAGGAACGGCAACGCGTCGGTCTTCGGCTTCTGCGCGATCGTCTGTGGGTCGACGTCCGCGAGGATCGTGCTGACCTTCGCCTCCTGACGCTCGAACACCTTGGCCAGATCGGCGGCGCGTACCGCAGCGCGACCAGGTCGTCGCCGGGCAGCCGGACCTGCTCGTGGCGGTGGTACTCGTTCTCGTCGTCCTTGTCGGAGATGGGTCGCCCGGCGCTTTGGTGCGGTTCTGGCCTCGGAATTCATCGAGCCGGGTGCTGTCGTCGATCGCGGCGAGCCAGGCGAGGGTCGGGATATCCGGAACACTTGTCGTCGACAATGCCTTGGCCGTCGCCGCGTGGACGACAGCCTTGGCCTCCTCGACGCGCAGACCACGGCGCTGTTGGCGCCGAACGCGCTGCGATAGATCTCCGGGTTCTCGACCAGGTCGCGGACGATCACGAGGCTTCCCATATGGTAGACGTGGGAGCTGACTATCCCGCGGTCCTGAGCGACGGACGTTTCCGGTAATCTCGACCGGCGGAGGGGCGCGAAGGGCGTCGTGCCTACTATGCGAGTCCTGCCCGGGGAACCACCTTTTGCCCTTCTGGACACGGCAGCGGATGCTCTCCGTAACTTCGTGGCCTTCCTGCCGCATCGTCGCGGTGACCGTGTTGAGGTTGTAGCCGGCGGTCCAGGCGAGGTCGAAGAAGAGACACCACCGCGCTCGCGCCCCACGCTTGTCCGATAGCGGAGAGGCCGACGGCGATTACGGGCGCGCCCGGCGGCGGACGATGATACCGTCGAACGCGGCTTGCATGAGCGTTGTTCCTGACGGTCGCGTCCCCGACAGGCCCTCCCACCCCCCAACGCTCATCGCGCCCCCTCAGAGCTTCATGTGGGGGTCGAGCCAGTCCCGC
>Ga0066704_10000644_pt1 | contig 13208 bp, 6 predicted proteins | sample GraSoiAngelo_153_FD_66458 | JGI IMG/M metagenome (GOLD analysis project Ga0066704, IMG submission 66458) | Grasslands soil microbial communities from the Angelo Coastal Reserve, California, USA - 14_1009_12_40cm | ecosystem: Environmental > Terrestrial > Soil > Grasslands | place: USA... | reverse complement strand
GCTCACTTTTTGGAGCCGGTGCAGGCGGCCTGACATCTAATTTGTTTCCACTCGGAGAATGGGCCGCGAGTACGGCGTCATGAACTGCCCGCTCACCGTGGTCTTCGGTACAAAGATTGGCGCTTGTTTTCGTTGTTCACGACATAAGAGGGACCCATGGCGAAACGGATGATCCTAATGCTGGCGGTGACGGTAACGCTCCTCGGCGGCCTCGGTTTTGTGAAATTCCGGCAAATTCAGACGGCAGTCGCGCACGGCGCCAGCTTCCAGCCTCCCGCGACGGCGGTTACGACGATTGTGGCGAAACAGGAGAAATGGCCGGCAACGTTGAATGCGATCGGTACGGCGGTAGCGGTACAAGGCGTGACGGTGAGCGCAGATCTGCCAGGTACCGTCGCCCGCATTGCTTTCGATTCGGGGAAATGGGTCAATGCAGGGGACGTGCTCGTGGAGCTCGACACGCGGCAGGAACGAGCTCAGTTGGCCGACATGGAGGCCCAGCGCGACCTTGCCCGCATTAATTTTGATCGCATGCAGCAGCTCGTAAAGGAAGGCGTCCTCGCACAAACGGAATATGACAACGCGATCGCCCAGCAAAAGGCGACGGAAGCGCGGGTGGGTGAGATCCGTGCCACGATTGCGCGAAAGACAATCCGGGCGCCGTTCTCTGGAGTCCTGGGTTTGCGCCAGGCCAATCTGGGACAGTATTTGGCGGCCGGCGAAGCCATTGTTCCTCTCCAGTCGCTAAATCCGATCTATGTAAACTTCGGTGTGCCGCAGCAGACAGCCACCCAGGTGCGGGTCGGACGTACCCTACGCGTCTCCAGCAACGACGTCGGAGGCATCAAGTTCACCGGGCGAGTTACAGCTCTCGACTCGGTCGTAAACGAGGCGACCCGGAACGTTCAGGTGCAGGCGACCCTCGATAATCCTGGAGGCAAGCTGCGTCCCGGCATGTTCGTGCAGGTTGAGATAGTAACGGGCGCAGATCGTCCCGTCATCGCACTCCCGACCACCGCCATCAACTACGCACCGTACGGCGATTCGGTGTACGTGGTCTCCGATCTTAAAGACCCGAGTGGCAAGACCTACCGCGGGGTACGCCAGCAGTTCGTTAAGGTTGAAGGTTCGCGCGGAGATCAGGTCGCAGTCATTTCAGGTGTCAATCCCGGTGATGAGGTTGTGAGCTCGGGCGTCTTCAAACTGCGTAACGGCGCCGCCGTCCAAGTCAACAATAAGATCCAACCGGGGAACAATCCGGCTCCCAAGCCTGAGGACAGCTAAATGAAGTTTACTGATCTTTTTGTCAAGCGGCCGGTCCTCGCGGTCGTAGTCAACCTGGTGATTCTGATTGCCGGGCTGCAAGCCATCCGCTCTCTGAGCGTCAGGCAGTATCCGCGCAGCGACATCGCCGTGGTGCAGGTCACGACGGTTTACGTGGGCGCCAACGCGGACCTGGTCCGCGGCTTTATCACGACACCGCTGGAGCGCGTCATCGCCAGCGCTGACGGAATCGACTACATGGAGTCGTCGAGCGCTCAGGGCCTCAGCACGATTACCGTGCACCTGAAGCTCAATTACGATACCAACGCGGCGCTCACTCAGATCCAGGCGAAGCTGGCCCAGGTCCGCAATGACCTGCCGCCTGAATCCCAGGCGCCGGTCATCGACTTGCAAACCGCGGACAATCAATTTGCCGCGATGTACCTCGGCTTTTCATCTGCCAGTCTTGATCAAAACCAGATTACCGATTACTTAACGCGGGTCGTTCAGCCGAAGCTAAGCGCCATCAGCGGCGTACAGCGCGCCGATATTCTGGGTGACCGCACCTTCGCCATGCGGATTTGGCTCAAGCCGGACAGGATGGCGGCGCTTGGTATTTCCGCTTCTGCGGTGCGAGACGCCTTATCCAAGAACAACCACCTTTCGGCGCTCGGACAAACTAAGGGTTCCATGGTGTCGGTCAACCTGATAGCCAACACCGATCTGCGCACCGCGGAAGAATTTCGCCAGCTGGTGGTCAAGGAAGACAAGGGAGTTGTCGTCCGGCTGGGCGAGATTGCCGACGTCGTGCTGGGCGCACAGAATTATGAACAGGACGTCCGCTTCAACGGAGAGACCGCGACGTTCATGGGTATATGGGTGCTTCCCACCGCCAACTCACTTGAGGTGATCAAGAAAGTCCGCGCAGCGTTGCCCGAAATCCAGTCGCAATTGCCTCCAGGAATGAAGACCGGCATTCCCTATGATTCGACGGCCTATATCCAGGACGCGATTAACGAAGTGCTGAGTACGCTGACTGAGACGCTGCTTATCGTGGTCGTCGTCATTTTTCTCTTCCTGGGATCATTCCGCTCAGTGCTTATTCCAGTTGTTGCGATCCCGATTTCGCTGATTGGCGCCGTTTTTCTGATGCTGGTAGCCGGCTTCACCATCAATTTGCTCACTTTACTGGCGATCGTGCTTTCAGTCGGCCTGGTGGTGGATGACGCGATCGTAATGGTAGAGAACGTCGAGCGGCATCTTCACATGGGCAAGTCCTCCTTCCAGGCGGCCAAGGATGCAGCCCGGGAATTGGTCGGCCCAATCATCGCCATGACGATCACCCTCGCCGCAGTGTATGCGCCCGTCGGCATTCAGGGCGGTCTGACTGGCGCGCTGTTCCGGGAGTTTGCATTTACCCTCGCGGGTGCGGTGATCGTATCCGGCGTAGTAGCGCTGACGCTGTCGCCAATGATGGGGTCGAGGCTGTTGCGCGCGGGAGACACCGAGCGTGGTTTTGCGGGCTTCGTCAACCGCCGCTTCGAAAGCGTGCGTAAGACCTATTCGCGAATACTGTGCGGGACGCTGCAATACCGACCCGTAGTTCTTGTTCTCTGGGCGATTGTCATCCTGTTGATCGTGCCTTTCTACATGTTCTCGCAGCGCGAGCTGGCCCCGGCAGAGGACCAGGGCGTCGTCTTCGGGGTCATCCAGTCCTCGGCGAACTCCACAATTGATCAGACGAACTTGTTCACATCTCAGGTCTATGACGTCTACCATTCGTTCCCCGAGAGCGAGAGTATCTTTCAGATCACTTCTCCGAACGGCGGCTTTGGCGGCATGGTGACCAAACCGTGGAGCCAGCGGAAGAAGACTGCTCAGCAACTGCTGGTCGAATCCGTGGGGCCGTTGTCGAAAATTCCAGGCATCCGTGTGATCCCATTGACGCCTTCCCCGCTGCCGGGTGGCGGGAATTTCCCAGTTGAGTTCGTAATTGTCTCGGCGGCAGAGCCAAGGCAGCTTAGTGAATTCGCCGGCCAACTAGTGAAGAAAGCATTCGCCAGTGGCCTTTTCATTTTTGCCGACACCGACTTGAAGTTCGATCAGCCACAGGCTGAGGTCGTCTTCGACCGTGATAAGGTTCGTGCACAGGGAGTGGACTTGACCCAAGCCGGCCAGGATCTTTCCACGCTGCTTGGCGGAGACTATGTTAACCGCTTCAGCATTCAGGGCCGGAGTTACAAAGTCATTCCGCAAATCAAGCGCGCGGAGCGTTTGACCCCTGATCAACTGGAGCAAATCTACGTCACTGGATCCGGCAACAAACTGGTTCCACTATCCACTTTCGCTACACTGAAGACCACCACTGAGCCGCGGGAGCTGAAGAAATTCCAGCAGCTCAACGCGGTGACGATTCAGGGCGTGATCCCGCCTAACGTGCCACTGGACAAGGCATTGCGCTTCTTAGAGGACGAGGCTAAGACGATCTTGCCGCAAGGTTTTACCGTCGACTATGCCGGCGAGTCGCGCCAGCTCCGGGTAGAGGGCAGCAAGTTCCTCGGTACCTTCTTGCTGTCAGCGGTATTGATCTATCTGGTATTGGCAGCGCAGTTTGAGAGCTTCCGCGATCCGTTCATCATTCTGGTGGGCTCGGTGCCGCTAGCCATTTCCGGTGCCCTGATGTTTTCCTTCCTGGGACTGACAACGCTCAACATCTACAGCCAGGTGGGATTGATCACGTTGGTCGGTCTGGTGTCGAAGAATGGAATCCTGATTGTGGAGTTTGCCAACCACCTCCAGGAAACCGGCAAGGACAAGCTGGCAGCGATCATCGAAGCAGCCACCACACGGTTACGCCCGATCCTGATGACGACCGCGGCTACCGTGGTTGGTCATTTCCCGCTCGTTCTGGCGAAGGGCCCAGGAGCGGGAGCGCGCAACAGCATCGGTATCATGTTGGTCAGCGGCATGATCATTGGAACGCTGTTTACCTTATTTGTAGTGCCGTCCATCTACATGCTCGTGGCGCGCACACACGTGCCCGCCTCAACAGAGTGGGAGACAGAATCTACGGTCCCTGAGCTGGCAGAGGCTGCGCTCTAAAGTGCTGCTTGAATACGGATCAGCGAGAGACGCAAATTTCCTCAAACAAGATCTGGACGACTACCTGCCGCCCCGATCCTAGTCTTAGATTACGGAGCAACGGTCGGCTGTGCCTGAGGCTTCTGCGTAAAGTCAAAGCAATCCGTCATCCCGTTCGACGTCTTGTCCCGGTCCGTCAAAGGTTCGCCCTCCTGAGGACGTTCCCGCCTTGCTTGCAAATGTGGATCGTGTCCGAGAAGGAAGTGAAAATGCTGGGATCTGGCGGCATCGTCGAAAAGACGAAACCATCATCCACGTGGAGATCACTTCTTACGCACTCATCTTCGCAGGCCGAGCTGCAGAAGTAATTGTGGCAGTTGATGTCACCCAAAGGAAACGTGACGAAGCAGAAAAACGCATATTCATGGAAAGCCTAGCTGCTACCAATCGAGAGCTAGAGCTTCGCAACCGCGACGTGGAGCGCGCAACCGAGTTGAAGAGCAAATTTCTGGCCAGTATGAGCCACGAGTTGCGAACCCCCCTCAACGCCATTGTCGGTTTTTCCGGGCTCCTAGCGGAGCAAACTGCCGGTGAACTCAACGACAAGCAAAAACGTTTCGTCAACCACATTAAACAGGGGGCCGGTCATCTTTTGCAATTAATAAACGACATCTTAGATTTTTCGAAAATTGAGTCGGGAATGCTAGAGGTTCTGGCAGCTAACAGCAGTACTGTGGATTCAAAGCATGGCGAAAAGCCGTTGATCCTGATTGTAGATGATGAACTGCCCGCACGCGAGCTAATAGCCAGTTACTTGGAAACTGCAGGTTACGCGACAGCACTGATAGGCTCCGGTGCCGAGGCCATTGCGAAAGCCCGTCAATTGCGTCCAAGCGCAATCACTTTGGACATACTGATGCCCGGGGGAAGTGGTTTCGAAACGCTGTTCCAACTAAAGAATACATGCGAGACCGCCCACATTCCCGTCATTGTCGTTTCGGTGGTGGATCAAAAACAGATGGGGTTCACTTTGGGTGCGGCAGAGTATCTGGTAAAGCCGGTGCAAAAGGCAGCGCTTCTGGAGGCTGTCCAGAAACATGCACCGCCCCACGATGGGAGTTCCAGTGATGTATTGGTGGTAGACGATGATCTTAAAACACTTGATCTCGTCGGCGATATTTTGTACTCGGGTGGGCTATGTTCCACATCTGGCATCTAACGGGAAGGATGCTCTGCAGCTTCTGGCAGAAATTCGTATGGATGCTATATTGCTGGACCTGATGATGCCCGAGATGGATGGATTTGAGGTTCTTGCCAGGATAAAGAAATATCCGGCGTGGAGCGAAATTCCTGTTTTCATCGTTACGACGAAAGACCTTACCGAGGCCGAAATGAAACTCTTGAAGCGCGAAGCCCGTGCCCTATTCGGCAAGGAAGGGTCCTGGAAGGCGGACCTGTTGGCTGAAGTTCACAAGGCAGTAGGAGATTCCAAGCTAGCCAAATCAGCGGGACAGTCATGAGCAAGATTCTGGTGCAGAGGACAATCTTCCAAACCGGGAACTAATACGGGAAATCCTGGAGACCTGCGGACATGAGGTGATTGAAGCCGAAGACGGCCAACAAGCATTGGACAAGCTCGAGCACATCCACCCCGACTTGGTTTTGCTGGACATTCAGATGCCTGTGCTGGACGGATACGCTGTCGTCCGCCGACTCCGACAGATACCACGTTTTGCCAGCCTTAAGGTATTAGCCCTTACCGCGTACGCGATGCAGGGAGACCGCGAAAAAGTTCTAAAGTCTGGTTTCGATGGCTACCTGACAACCAATCGATATGGCCGCATTGACCAGAGAGATCGGTCATTTCCTCGAGTAGAAAGCGCAGTCTTCGCGAGAGGTCGCAAGAAGGGCCAGGAGGGCTCGTTTTCCAAATTACCCTTGCGATCAGCGGAATCGTATGCGGTCGGGAAGTTGGTAAAGAACTGCGGAAGAACTCCAAAGGAAATGCAATGAGTCCACTTTGCCGTCCATGAGCGAGCATCCCTTAGAATCGCTTCAACCGTAATAGAGGGTCGCCAAACAATATGAAAGTCCGGCGTGCATCTGGATCTGTGATGTCCGACTTTGCCTGTCTTGTGGCATCTCCAATTGTGAGCGAAGGTTGCGCGAATAGTAACTTCACGACATTTTGATCCATCTGCAACTGCGGTTCGGGCGACGTTAGCCCAGAGGAAGCCCAAACCGCTGCCGCTCCACCATTTTTGGCCAGAAGCAGCGCCTCCGCAAGACTTTCAGTGTAAACATCATGGAAGAACCCGTTGAGACAGTTCATAATAAGAAAAACGGGCAGCTTAGAGCCGTTGGTTAAAGAGGCAGCCACAGTATCATCCAGTAGATCCTCGCCCGACCAAATTTCTACTGAACCGTGCCCATCATAATTCACTAGCAGCTTACCGCTATTGATGCCGGCAAGAACCTCCGCTCTTGCGGCGCTCGGATCCAGACCGGTGGCGAATACAGAACTCACGTTCATGGAATGAGGTAGCAATGCCTGTATGGACTGGGCCTCCTGGGTAAAGCTCACGGTGGGATCGTCTTGATCAGCTATCAGGAGGGCCTGATTGGTCCAGTCAGCAAGATTTTCGTTCCGCTCGTATTCAACAATTTTTCCAACTACAATCTTGGCATCATCCGGCGTGCGCACTGGCAGGCGCCCTGTGGAAATCTTTGGGAACCCAACATTACCAAAATCTGAGAACCAGTCGTCAGACGCAGTCTTCAGCTCGGATGTAACAATTATCTTGGTGGGCACGAAATCAAGGAAGCCAAAACCAAGATAATTCCGCGGATCTACAGAAGCATCCCCTACAAGCAATAGGTATTGTGGTTTCGTCTGCCAACGGGCGTTAGCCGTCGTAAGCAGCGCTCGGATCACATCCGGACTTCTTTCCCCGAAATTGAACTCATCGTAGAGATCGTCAATGTTGACGACGGCTACGGTCTTGCCCTGGGCCCGGCGTAAATGAACCAGAGGCCCTATTTGGCCGATAAATTCGGAGTGGGAGATCATTACAAGCTCGGCCCCAGGTTGGGCACTATGCCAGCTGGAAGCATGATTGTGATTCAGGTCCAAGGCCTTTGCAATCTGTCCGTCCGAGACTGCTAGCAAGGTGTGAGTGTCCGGAACAAACCACGGCACCCTCAGCTCCAATACGTAGTTCCCCTCCTCACCGTGGACGCGAGGAACGAGCATCACCGGTTCTAATGGGTTCGTGATGTCGAGTAAACGCGTAGGGGGATGGTGGAAGCCTCTTACGATTACGTGGTCACCTGCTTCCGCAGTGAACTTTAGAGAGTCAGGTTCGGCAGTGTAAGTGTGTGGATATATTAGCTTGATGTAATCCACAAGACTGAAGTCGTTCTCTCCCGCCTGCGCAGTAAGAGTAACCGTATTGTCGCCTTCGCGGACTAGATCGCGAGGAACCCGCAGAACGATCCGGCCTTCGTCTTGGCCAGTGAACCTCAGGTCTCTCAAGGTCGCGCCATTCAGAGCAATAGTCACATCATGCGGCGCTCCATCAGTTATACCCTGCAGCACCACCACCAGTTTGACGTCATCGACTGCAATCGCAGCGATATCGGTCGCTTTGAGAATTTGGTCCACAGGAGTGGAGGAAACGAGCGCGCCAAAGAAATTGTCAGTATTCTGTTTGAGCAGCGCGGCGAAGTATGTGGTCTTCTGTTGCAATTTGACCGTCCGCGGGAAGCTGTGCGGTTGTGGGCCACCATCTTCAAAACCCGGCAGATCCTGAATTCGTTTACCTGCTCTGTCACCCACGACTAACCAGTAGACTCTTTTATCTGAATATGGAGTGTTCAACCCCTTTCCATAGAACTCAATTGCTGCTTGTGTGCCGAATCCTCCGCTGCCTTCCGTAGCACCAGTGATTCGAATCGGCTGTTCAATGCCCTGTACAAACAGCATCAGTAATCTTGGATCGGCGGAAACAGGCAAACCCGCAGCTACTAGTTCCGGCTGCGTTACGCGATACCATCCCTCGTGCCGTACGAGGATCTTCACCGCGAGATGGGCGGCGAGGCGGAATTGAGTTTCCTGACGCTCCGAGATCGTGCCTGGAACGGGGAAGGGATCCTCTACAATGTGACTTCCCGCCGAATCCGTTGCCTCTGAGCTGGCGCCATTTAGTTCGGTAATCATGTTGGAGCGCGATGAAATTTGCAGCGCTAAGTCGGAATGCGGAAACACGGGGCCGTGCAGCGTGCGAGAACCATCCAAGTCCACGTCTTCGAGCCAGTAAAGAGCAGTACCCGCGCTCGGCGAACGATCGATCCAGCCGTAACTCTTTGCAGCGTGTTGCGGCAACGCCGCCCTCATGAGGAGCGCAGAACCGGCAATCAACGAAGGATTGAGCCGCACTCGTTCCCCGTTGTTCTCCCGATAGACATTGAATCCTAGGTTCCGCAATTCGCCGCCCGTCTTCCATGACAGGAGAACCTGGTTACTGCTGGCCGCGGCTGTAAATGTCTGCAGTTTCACACGCGTTGGGGCCGTGATTAGGGTGGTCTGCGTTGCCGTGTTATTGGACAAATCAGGGTCAGGCTGATCCGCGCTAACGGAGGCCGAGTTCACCGCAGAGGAGGGCGTCACCGCGGTCACTTGTATTGTGACGGTGGCTGTCGTACCGCTGGTCATGGCGCCAAGGAGACACGTTACAGTTCCAGTTGCCTGCGAACAAGTGCCCTGTGAAGGGGTGGCCGACGTGTACGACACAGTCGTCGGCAGAGTATCGGTCACAGTAACATTGCTCGCGTCCGAAGGGCCGTTGTTAGTCACGGTCAGCGTGTATGTAAGAGTATTCCCTTGTTTTACGGGATTTGGTGCACCCGTCTTAGTGATCGCCATATCGGAACTGGAGACGATGGTGGTAGTATCCGACGCCGAGTCATTGGTGACGTTCAGTTCATTTCCCCCCGAGGCGGTGGCGGTGTTAGTCAGAGTGCCACCCGCTGTCTGAGCGACCAAGACTGTAATAGTGATCCCTGGGTAGCTGCTGACTGCCGGAAGCGCGTCTGATCGCGTACAAGTAACCGTCTGTCCGGCGATTGGGCAGGACCACCCTGTGCCGGACGCAATTGTCGGGGTCAAGCCCGCAGGCAAGGTGTCACTTACAGTAACAAGACCACTGGACGCCGCGTTCAAACTGATATTGCTGACCGTCACGGTGTAGGTTCCAGTGGTACCCCGCACAAAGTTACCTGAATGGCTCTTCGCAATACTCAAATCCGGAGTGCACTCCGCTCCGGAACGAGATCCCGGCACCTCGGGGAGGGCCACGTTCGTGGCACTGATGCCAGAGGCGCCGCTTGTGGCTCCATACGGGACTCCGGGGTTAAGGGTTGTTCCATTGGATCCGCCGCTGACATCAATACTCGCGGCTGGTCCCGAGAGCAGAGCCACCCCACCGCCGCCGCCTCCACCGGGGCCGTGCCGATTTGCAAGGCTGAATGCTTGAGCGTCCCAGGCGTCTCCACCTCTGCCCCCGTGGGCTGCCACCGTTAATCCGGCCGTCCCGCCTGCCTGTGAGGTGACGATGATGCTTCCTCCAGCGCCACCGCCACCGCCGGCATCGTTGAGTGTGCCGTTGTACGCTGCTGCACCGTTCGCAGAGATGGTAGCGGTTCCGCTCAGGCTTCCTGCACGAATTATCACTATCCCGCCGCCCGCTGAACCGCTGCTTGCTTGATTGTCGCCAGGGGTGTTGTTGCGGGAACCACCGCCGCCTCCGCCACCAAGGTCAACCCGACTAATGCTCGCAGAGAACACGGCACCCCCGAGTCCGCCGACGCTTAGATTGCTATTCCATGAATCCCCTCCGGCGCCGCCGGCCCCACCGTTCCCACCGCCCGCTCCCCCAGCGTTCTGATTATTAGCGGCCGGATTAGCATCGGTGCCCCCACCGCCCGCATTTCCGGGGGCGCCACGCGCCATACTGCCATTGGGATAGCCCTCAACTCCCGTTCCCAAAAATGTGTTCCCAGACTCCACCCAACGCGGAGTGCCGGCAATCCCCTCTCCCTTTGCGCCATCCACTCCTGCGACAGCTGCTCCCGCGTAAGCCGCAGGTGCCGTCCGCAAGAAATCAGTATTGGCGCCTGCACCACCCGTCAGTTGCAACCCAGCCCCACCACGAAATCCTAGACCATCGATACTCACAGTCGCACTGCCGAGATTCAGAGTTCCGGCGATGTCAAGGGCAAGGATCCCACCTGTCGAGCCGTTCCATGCCGAAGCGGTGAGCGTAGAGCTCAGCGTGGCGGTGGAGTATTGCGGTATGCGAACGATCTGATATTTACGCTGGCCCTGAGTGCCCGTTGCCGCCGCGTTTGTGTATCCATACAGTAGCCCACCGCCGGAACCAGTTCCTGAAATGTTGACCGTCCCGCCGCCGAGGGGGATGGCACTCGTTGCGGTGACCAGTTCGTAGTTGCCACTGTTATTGAGATTCGTGGAGCCTGATCCCGTGGATCCGTCGCCATAGTTTGTCGTGTTAGTCGAGTTGATCGAGGCGTCCTGCATCTGCATGACAAGCAGAAGATCGCCAATGGCAATGGGAACCGCTGCCCCCGTTGAGGCTCCGACAGTGATCGCCGTTGTACCCGCAGCCGCATTCGCTGTGGCAGGATAATAAGTGTTAATTACTCCAGCCAAAGTCCCGCCATTGCCGTTCTTAGCGGGATTGGAACATGCATTGCTCTCGACAAATGCCACAGCCGTAGCGGAGTTGTTGCCGCCGTTGAGATCTGGCTGGGTAGCCGTAACGGTCGCGGTGTCCACATATGAGCCGGGAGCGCTGGGAGTCGCAACCACGATTACTGTGGCACTCGATCCGCTGGTAATGGTTCCGAGATTGCAGATGATTGGAGACGTCCCGGCGCACGTGCCCTGGCTGGGCGTTGATGAAACAAACGTAAGGCCCGCGGCCAAGGTATCTGTCAGCGTGACTCCCGTTGCTGTAGAAGGTCCGCTGTTCGTCACCGTGATGGTATAGCTGACATTTTGCGGGAAGAAAACGCCGTTCGCGGTGATACTGACGCCAACATCAGCCTGGAGCGGCCTCACGGAAAGGGCACCCACGGACCAGTTCGAGGTGCCATTAAAAGTCTCCGACATGGGAACACTGGAAGCTCCCGCCCGTGTACTGCCGGTCGCGCGAACGTCAGGGTTGGCAGCGTTAGTCAAGGATTGCAGGTTCCATTGTGCGGTCTGGCTCGGACCTAAGGTGACCGTTTGATTGCCACCGGTAGCTAAGGTGTCGAGCACCATCTCGTTGCTACCGCTCGGAACATTTATGGAAGCAGGTGTACCGGCGGCGCCATCCGCGGAGACAAACGACCGAAGCGGTGAGGTCTGATCGACACCAGTAAAAGTAATCGCTCCGACAACCACCCCGAGAGTGCCCGTTCCACCCGGAAGACTCAGTGTGACGATGACATTGTTCACTCCGAGAGCGGGCGCGATCAGTGACCACATTTCTACTCGCCGCGTGTTTCCGGCATCATTATGGGCGCCGGCTAGCGTTAGTGCCGTAGTGTTGTAAGTCACGCCAGTAACCGTGGCGCCGGTATTATTTGTAATGTTGATGGAGACGCCGACAACTAGAAGGAGATTGGTTCCTACCGTGGTGTGCGCAAGAGTGATGGTCGGGGTTGCCCCACTTACTCTTTGCCCGATTGAAGTTGTGCTGTCAATGGCGACTTGGCCGAACACCGCCGCCGGAGCACTCAACAGGGTAAGCAGCAGAGGAAGCCAATTTGGCGTTCCAGAGATATCCTTCTTTTTTAGAATCGACTGCCTCAGCAGTCTTGCTTTTCGCAAAATCGGCAGACTGCGTAATGCTCGAGAACCCGACCGGCGTAGGCTGGATACAAGAGCTCGCATTCGGGCACGCTTTCCGCAAAGCTGGACAGTCTGTGTTCGTGTACCCGTACGTTCCTCTTTAGCCACCACTGTTCCCAGTAGTTGGGCTGCGCAGACGGTACCGTCGCTTTCCGTTCCCGCGTCTCCTCTCGTAATAAAGACGTCTCGCCCCCTGTCGACCACTACAAGCCTGTGTGCTCTGAATTTCAAACCATCCCCGAACAACACGATGTCACCCTTGCATAATTCCCCGACCACCACCGGTTTTACGTGAAGAATTTCCCCATCTCGAATCGCCGGTTCCATACTCTTACCGCGTGCTTGGAATCGTAGGCTGCACCCACTGGATAACAACAGATGGCTCAGGCTGCCAAACAGCTGCGATTGTGGTCTATCTTCAGTCATGGAAGGTCAGGATCTGCTCCACTGCGCTCGGTTCTGGAACGAATCGATAGATGTAGCAAGGAATCGAGTTCGTGATATGAAGGAGACAAGAAATTATGAAATCGAGGGATTCACGAGAGTAAAAGGGAGGAAAACAGCGCGCGAACAGTTCGCCGACCGCTCGGCTTTGATCTAACGGTAGGATTTCATTTTGCCCACCGTGTTCGAGTATGAATATCCTACTGATTTTCTTTTTTTGGTTAGTCGCGAAACCCGCCTCGCCGTGCCATGGAGTTCCGTGCATCCAAATGTCGTTCCCAGAGTTGCGCAAAATGATTCGATCGTCACTGAGAATACGAACATTTCGCATCGATTTCCAAAGAAGGGTTGTAGTGCTCTTCCCCGAGCCCGAATGCCCTAGAAATAGATGCCCGCCGGTTTCGAAGTCCACCAAGCCGCACCCATGAACCTCAACCCCTCTCCCGCAGGCGAGCCAGTTCGTGATCATCAGCTCATCTAACGGATATTCGAGTGGATAGAC
>Ga0066704_10000637_pt1 | contig 13242 bp, 13 predicted proteins | sample GraSoiAngelo_153_FD_66458 | JGI IMG/M metagenome (GOLD analysis project Ga0066704, IMG submission 66458) | Grasslands soil microbial communities from the Angelo Coastal Reserve, California, USA - 14_1009_12_40cm | ecosystem: Environmental > Terrestrial > Soil > Grasslands | place: USA... | reverse complement strand
CGGCATTAGCCAGTGCAAGCAAGTGCGAGTAATGGCTGTGCACGCCACCATCTGAGGTGAGCCCGAGAAGATGAAGCCGATGGTTTCGCGCCGCGGCGAACGCTTCCTGGGCGACGCGATTGTGTGCGAGCTCGCCGTCCGCGATCGCCTTATTGATGCGAGTCAGGTCCTGATAAACGATTCGGCCCGCGCCCAGATTGAGATGGCCCACTTCCGAGTTGCCCATTTGTCCTTCCGGCAAACCGACATCGGTCCCACTGGCGCTTAACTTACTTGCTGGATAATCGCGATAAAGTTTGTCGTGGAACGGCGTCCGAGCGAGAAGCGTGGCGTCCCCATTTTCGTCGCGCATTTTTTCCCCGCCGGGATTGATGCCCCAACCGTCGCGAATGATGAGCATGACCGGGTCCGCCATAACGGCGCACTTTGCCGACGATTCTCAAGATGGACAAGCCGTTTCCCGCGCCTGCGGGATTGACAAGGCATCGACTGCGCCTCTACATCGCCCTTGTGAAGTGGCGCAACCGACTGCTGGCGCTTATCTGCCTCTTCGTCTTTGCCGGGCTCGGCGTCGTTTATTTCAAACACTGGGTCGTCCAAAAGCCTTTCGGAATAATTTTGTTCATTGGAGAGGGACTCGCACCCGGCCGCCTGGCCATGACACGCCTTTACGTCGGCGGCGCAGATCGGCCTCTGGCCTTCGAGTCGATGAATCACGTCGCTCTGATAAAGAATCACTCGAAGGATTTTGCCGCTCCCGACCAGGCCGCCGCGGCAACCGCAATGGCAACGGGAACCAAAGTAAACAATCGTGCGATCTCCATCGATGAGAATGGGAAACCACTCACGAGCATCGTGGAGTTGGCTCGTGCGCACGGTCGCGCTACCGGTCTCGTCACGAACGCAAAATTAACTGATCCTACGAGCGCGGCGTTTTACTCGCATCCAGCCGATCCAAACGACGCCGAACGCATCGCACGGGAATTCGTCGAAAACGGAAAGATGGATGTTACTATGGGCGGCGGCATCAAGCTTTTTCTTCCGGATGCAAAGGGTGGGGAAAGGCAGGATGGCCGAGATCTTCTGCTCGAGCTGCGCCGTAATGGTTTCGATATCGTTCGTACGCGAGCCGAGCTGGAAGCAATTCCCGCATCCCATCGGCCACGTTTATTCGGTGCTTTTAGTAATGCGGACCTCGCGTTTGCGAACCAGGTTGAGGACCGGAGCGAACAACCCAGCCTTAGCGACATGGTGCGTCGCGCAATTGAACTGCTTCAATATAATGCGGGCGGGTATTTGCTGGTGGTCGACGCCGGATTAATGCGCAAAGCTGCCCACGACAACAACGGAGAAAGAACGTTGGATGAAACCGCGGAACTGGACCGCGCAGTAGCAATTGCACAACGATACGCCGGCCAAAAATCGACAATCATCGTCTGTGGCGATGTCGCGATTGGTGGGTTGAGCTTGAGCGGCTTTCCGTTTCGTACTGACAGTGGCATCGCATTGCTCGGCCTTAATTCAGTCGGAGAACCGTCGATTACGTGGGCGACGGGCCCGAATGGCACCCACTCTTACGGCGCGGCGAGATTGCCGGGCACACTTGAAGGGGCACCCCCGTCGCGCGAACCGGAACGCCTTGAGCCCGCTGCGTTTTATACAAAAATGGCGCTTGGTACGGTCGATGATGTCATTGCGTTCGGAACCGGCCCGGGAACCGACATTTTGCAAGGTTGGATGGAGAACACGATCATTTTCGAAATTATCCGAAATGAGCTTTAGCAACTGCTTACGCCGTCAAGAAAAAACCGAGGCGAACGTTTCCGTGCCATGCGAATGCATCATGTCGTAAAGCGCGACCGCTTTTATGCCGGCGCGAAACTCGCGGGCCAGATATTTAACCTGTTTAGGCAAGTTCAACGGCGGATAATAGAAGCTTGGGCGCTGTGATTGGCGTGCGCGCCAAGATGATTGAATTACAGTGATGGGGTAGTTCATGTTTGTGCTTTGCTCCTTTCTTCGAGCATCGAGTCGGCGATCGCGTAAGCCTCACGCGCTGTAAAATCCCTGTAAGCTAACGCTTGTAGTGCCTTCGCGATACGCATGAAAACCATGATATTTATGGTCTATACAGCACCCGCAATGCCAATTCCCTCGCGTCCTGTTGGCCAACGACTCGGAAATGTTTTACCGCTTCGGACACAGGATTCCGCCGTAACTCGCGCGGATCGGAGAGCTACCGAAAAATCTACCTCCTCTCGGACGACACTTCAAAGATCCCGCGCCATCGTCGCGTCGCGGAGGCGTTCACAACCCCGGCCTACCTCGTTATTGGATGGCCATTCATTGTTGACTATTCGCAGAAAAAGGCATTTGAGTTGCAACATAGCACAGGCACCTTGCCTGTTCGGTCGACCACCCTGCCCAGCCTGCGTGGTTGCTCGCTGGGCAGGACGCCGGCGCGAGAGTTCACAATTCTACGCTTACGTTCGCGCAGGTTTCCGCAGTTGCACGCCTGAAACAACGAGCCTACCTCGTAGAGGAGCGTTGATTTTCCCGCCGAGTTAAGGGAAACTTACCCCGAACTTATGCAGCACGTCACCGCATTTTCACGGCCGCAGACTGTTCCAGCTGCGCCCGGCGCGGCGCCGAAAAAGACTCTGTGGATCCTCAACAGTTGGCGTGACCTGATTCTGTACGTCGGGACGCCACTTTTGCTCGTGCCGATGTTCGTGCTCGCGCAGGCGCGCTGGAGCGCGCAAGACATTTACGTTTTTGTGGCTGCATTCGGCGCCATGGGGCATCACCTGCCGGGGATGATCCGTGCCTACGGTGATCGCGCCCTGTTCGAACGATTTCGTTGGCGCTTCATTTTTGCGCCGATTTTTTTACTCGGTGTCTGCATCGCTTTTTACTGGTGGGATCTGAAAGGAATCATTCTGGTCGTTTTCTTTTGGGGCGTCTGGCATGGGATGATGCAAACCTATGGTTTCTGCCGCATTTACGACGCGAAAGTGGGTTCATTTGCCGCGCTTACGCGCCGGCTCGATTTCGCCGCCTGCGCAATCTGGTTTGCGACGGCGGTGCTTCTTTCCTCGCAACGCATGGCTGACACCCTCGAAACGTACTACGCCAGCGGCGGGCCCTTCATTCCGCCATGGGTCCTGCACAACGCACAGCAAATAATGCTAGCTGGCGCCATCGCGGTCTCACTTTTGTTCCTGTTCAATTTCTCCCGGATGTGGGCGGAAGGGAAGCGCCCGAATCCGGTCAAGCTGGCGCTGCTTGTCACAAGCATTTCGTTTTGGTGGTATTGCAACAACGGCGTCACCAACATTCTGGCCGGGATCGCATTGTTCGAGGTTTTTCACGATGTGCAGTACCTCTCGCTCGTCTGGATTTACAATCGCAGCCGTGTGGAAAAGGACAGGTCAATCGGCGGCTTCATGCGCTTTGTTTTTCGACGGAGCGGCTCGTTGGTTGGGCTGTACATGGGACTTGTTTTTGCCTACGGTTCGCTCGCGTATTTCAATTCCCGTCTCGAAGTCGAGACGATCAAGCGTGTGCTCACCGGTGTGGTGGCCGCATCGGGCCTTCTTCATTTTTATTACGACGGATTCATCTGGAAGGTACGCGATCGCTCCACGCGCGAACATCTCGGTCTGGCCGGCGGAAACGTATCTGCGGCATCACGCGAATTTCTGCCCACTTGGCTATTGCATGGGCTAAAATGGGTTGCGGTATTCGTGATTCCAGTCGGCGCGCTCTGGATCGGGCAAACGCGGAGCAAAATGCCAGAAGTGGAACGAGCAGCTTGGATGGCGTCCGATTTATCCAATAGCGCTCGCGCCCATTGGAAGTACGGCTTTGCCTTGCACAAAGCGGATCGTCTCGATGAAGCCGGAGAGCAGTACCGGATCGCGCTGCGCCTCAATCCGAACGAGAAAGAAGTGCATTACCACCTGGGTCAAATTCTCGTCGCGCAATCACAACTGAGTGAAGGACGCAGCGAACTGGAGCAGGCGTTACGCAGTGAACCGCGCAATGGCGAATTTCATTCCGAATATGGTTACGTCCTGCAACTCCTCGGTCAAAAAGATGAAGCCACCGCGGAGTTTGAAAAGGCCACGCGCCTGGCTCCCAAATCCGGCGTGGTGCATTACGATTACGCGATGTTTCTTTTCCGTGAAGGCAAGATCGATCAAGCGATCACACAATTTCAGACCGCGTTAAAGCACAGCCCGAACCACCCTGAAGCGCATTACCATCTCGGCAGAGCGCTCTTTGTGAAAGGCGACTTTGAGGGCGCGAAAATACATTACCTGGAAACTGCGCGCCTCGATCCGAAAGCACCGGTGCACAATGGTCTTGGCGTCGTCTATATGCGACTGGGACAAACGTCAGAGGCAATTGCTCAATTCAAGGAGGCGCTGCGTTTGCGACCCGATGACGCAGACGCTGCGGAAAATCTTCGCGTCGTGCTGGCCAGAGACACATCCGCCAATTCCACGCCGCGGTGAAATCTTTGTCGCGCGCGTCGCTCGATCGGCTGCCGGTTCTCCACGCCGCCGCGTTTGATCGACAAATTCTACTGCAATTTGAATCGCGGCGATCGCCGATCTTGAAAGGGCGTTAAGGAAATTGCGCGAATTTTCGCGGGTGATATTCGCGGCGCATATTCATCGCCGAATTACGCGCGCTTGATCACGTCCGAAATGGGACCATCCGAAAGTTCCGCGGTCGAGCCACGAGGAACGCCGACGACTCGCCGGGCCCGTAGGTTCGAGCCAGCGAGGAACGTCCAGCGACGTTCTTGCTTACATTCCCGACGGGCGGCCTAAAATCACCCTAACAGACGGATCCTGTGCCAGGACGCCCTCCGTCGTCTCCCGGCCTGTCTGATTAATCTCGCGGCGAGTCCAGACGGACATCGGCGAAACCGTTGCCGTTCCAACGGGTTTAATCTTGACTTTCTGCGGGATCCTCGAGCCCGTGACGAATACATATACGTACTGGTCGCGCTGAACCGCACCCATAGACCCGCTCTCGTCTCGTTGCGGGCTCGCGAAAGCCGTCGTCGCGACGGCCAGTATCAACAGCGATGCCGCCACTTTTACCAGTTTTGACGTTTTCATAATTTGGAATTTGAAGACTTTCTCCTTTTCTATCCTCACCTTATTCAACCCTGAACACAAGGGTGAGTTTCGGGGAAGATCTCGCAGGGGAGACTTCGCCAAATCAGAACACAAAGAGCACTTTACCGTCGCGCGTACGGCAAAAGAGGCAGCGGCCGGAACCGCTGCCTCTTTGTCAAACTGCCCTGCGCGATGTTTAGAACTTCTTGGTCAGCCGCATATACCAGAACCGTCCCAGGTTATCGTAAGTGCTGCCCGGAATGCCGAAGGCGTTGCCAAACTCGAATCCAAACTCCTGGGGCGGGTCCTCACCGAATATATTGTTCACACCCGCGGTCACAGTGGTGTTGTTCAGGACGGTCTTCCAGCACGGCATGGCGTAGGCAACTGTGGGCGGCGCTTCCTTGCCCTCTTTGGTGCTGATGACTTCCTTGCCGCCCTTGGAGTACCCAGCCACCGGTTGGGCCTCCACTGGAGGCGTGAAGATCAGGCTATAGGAGGCCTGCGCATCTGTGAACCAGGTCGGATGCACATAGTGCTGCTTCCAAAACCCATCAAACTGCTTGGCAAAGAGCTGTTCCCAGAACCCATCAAACATATGCACGGTCGCGTTCAGATCGAAGTTGTGCCACGTCCAGTCAAGGTTCGTTATTCCCTTCCATTTGACCCAGGCGTCGCCGCTGGTCACGTCCCCGAAAAAGCTGCCTTCAAACGGACCATTGTTGGCGCGCCCGGCCACTTGCCTAGCAATGGAGCCGGGGAATTGGTACACGAAGGAATCCAGGTAAGTCGCCCGGGTCAACCAAGTCCATGTTCCAATGCCGGTCTCCAGTGAGTATATAAGGCCTAGATCAACACCGCGCGCGTTTTCGCGCCCACCGCTTAGATAGGGGGCCGAGACCCCCGCGAACCCGCCTGCCGGGTCAAATAAAACCGCTGGTCCAGCTCCCGGCGTCGGTGCCAATGGACTCACTATACCCGGAAACACGCCCGCGTTAAACCCGTTAACTATAACCGAAGGAGAAAGGAACGTGACAACGCCAGTGCGCTCGACGTCCCATAAGTCAACCGTTACCGTAACAGTTCCGTACTGATGCGGAATCCATTTTGGCGTATAAACAATGCCTCCAGTCCAGGTACGGTCATGTTCTGGCCCGAGGTTTGGGTTGGGCAGCTGCTCGATGGTTGTTTCCGGATCGGCCACGTCCTGCAATGGATTTGTAGCGCTCCCCGGAGGGCCAAACTGCGCAGGGGCAAACCCGACAAAGTGCACCGGCCCCAGCAGGAACCTTGTAGGTCCGAACAACTCGACCAGCGAGGGCTCAAGGAAGCCTTGACCCCAGGTGCTGCGAATGGTCAGGCTCTCGTCGAACGGCTGCCAGCGCACCCCCACCTTGGGTACGAATGCATTCGTATCATTATTTAAAAACGCCTCATAGCGGTCCCCGGCCGTGATCTCCAGCGAGTAGAACCCAGGCACGTGCCACTTGGGACTGAAAATTGGAATGAGTGCTTCCGAATAAATCGACCACTCTTTGCGCCCAGCTCTAACAGGGGCCAACGTGCCGACACCAGCGTTCTCTCCAAGGCGGTTTTGGTCGTCCGGATTGACGCTGTACTCTTCCCGGCTAAACACGCCACCGGCGGCGAATCCAACGCCGCCTGCCGGCAAATCAAACAGGTCGGTGGTGTAAATGTTCAAGTCCAATGTGGTGAGTTTCGAGGTAAAAAGGTCCCTCGTATGTAGCGTCGCGAAGTCGACCAATGGAAGGTTGCTTGGAATCACCACCGAAAGAGGATTCCCGAATGGATTGAACGGGGTCGTCTGTCCGATGAAATCACTCGAAGCGGGATTAAAGAGCGAGTCGGCCCCGTTCAGAATGCGCTCAAGTCGCGGACCATTGATGCCTTGGAACTGCGAAATCTGCTGGATCTGGCTGTACATGAATGCCCCATCGTAACCCCAGCTCCCGTCAAACAGCTTGTCGCCTTTTACGCCTGTGGTGAAACGCTCGGCGATGTTTTCGTTATCGATCAAGCGGTTGCCGAAATCGGCAAGACGTGCGCGAGTGCCGCCCGAGATGATCTGCTCAAACGGATTGAATGGGTTGAAGGCACCCGCAGCCATCCCAACTTCCGCAGCGGTCGGGGTATTTAGAGGCGGACCACCAAGGGCACCACTGACATCATTCGTAAAGGGATGATTGGGCGGGACGAAGAGCGTAGGACTGCCAGGGGTTTCAAAATTGCCCGTGGCGACTGGCGCAAGTTCGTCATGCGTCTTTGCGTCCACATAAAAAAAGTCGCCGTAAATCTGCAATTGATCGTCACAGATCTTATCGTTGAATGCCGCGTAGCCGCCCCAGCGTTCCTGGGTCGGGAAGGAAGTCTGGAACGCGTCAAAGTTGAAGCCGGGCAGCAGGCCGCCGAAAGATCTGATTCGGTGGCTGTCGTCGAAAAGAAAAGTGGGTATCGGAGACAAACCGTTGGTAGTGGTGGGCGCACCTGCAAATACTTTTACGTCAGCGTCTGACGGTATCTGACCAGGCACACCTTCCGTTCCTATAACTGCGCCAGGCGCTGGGTTACCATTGACATCAAATACCGCATGTTGCGCCACATCCGTGCTTACCTGAAGATTCCACGGGGTGGCGTTTGAGCTCAAAAATGGCGGGCGATTGGTGTTGCCCCGGTCCTTAGCAAACATCGAGTTATGGTGATAGAAGAACATGTCACCGGTGATGCTAATTTTGTCGTCGCCAACTCCAAACAGCACGTCGCCGAGATATTCGGCTGCGTCTTTATCCAGCGTGTTGCCATACTGCAGGGTCACCTGAGCGCCACGGTAGTCTTTATAGAACTTGAGGTTCACCACACCGGCAACCGCGTCCGCCCCGTAGGTGGTCGAAGCGCCATCTTTCAGGATTTCAATGCTTTGGACAGCCGGAATGGGAAGGCTAACCAAATCCACGAAGCCGGCGCCCGAGTTGGCACTCCCGGGAAATGGCGCGACGCGACGGCCATCGATCAGGAGGAGCGAGGCACCAGGATCGAAACCGCGCAGCGAAATCGAAGCCGTTCCCGCTGGGCCCCCCTGGCTGGTCGAGTTATTCTGAACAGGAACACTGCTCGCACCCATTACCGGCTGGCTTTTGAGAAGCTGTTCCACGGTGCTTTGACCTGATTTGCCAATCAAGTCGCGGTTGAGACTAAACACCGGGTTCGGACCGACCTCTTCCGCCGTCGGAATATTCGAACCGGTCACGATAACGCGTTCCACTTCAGCGGCGCCTGGTGCCGGAGCTGCGGCAGCCCCCGGAGGCGGTGGCGGCGGCGCCGGGTTCTGCGCAAATGCGCTCGCGGCGATAACGAATGGAACTCCGACGGCACCTGCGAGAGCGACGCGGACGTATCCGAATGTTTTAAACACGTTTCTAATCATTGGTTTCTCCATGGGTTTGGTTAGGTTTAGCGCTAGGAATTATTGAAGATTACGATGCCTGACAAGCTTTTTTTTCACTTTTTTAAAAATATTTTGAACGGGGGAGCCTGGACATTTGTCGCGGCCTCTCTCGTTTCGTGCCGTTCTATCGGATTTGGCAGCCGCTGCCTAGTAAAAAATTCAATATTTTTTTGACCGCCTGGAGCGCCGTCCAAGGGGGCAAAAAAATGCCCGAAAAACGAAGGCTCATAAAATCGACAACTCGGTCGCGGCGGCAAAGAAGCGTCACGGTTGAAGAGTTGACCGGTAAAAAGTTTTCCGCTCCGGCGTTTCCACGATTTAATGATTCAACGTTTTTTCACCGTGCGCGAACTTCAGGCTTGGAGAGCATCTGCTGAATCTTCAACGTTGCACCGATGACGATTCTCGCTGCCGCAATTCCAATCACCCAGCCGCATCCGCTCAGCATGTTGCCCTTTGCCGTGCTCTTGCTTTGCATCGCGTTTCTGCCCTTCGTGCTGAAACTTCATTGGGAACGCCACTATCATCGCGTTGCCCTCTTTCTCGCGTCCATCACCACCGCCTACTATTTTTTCTGGATTCGGCAGCCGGAACGAATCCTCCGCGAAGGCGGCGATTACATCTGTTTCATGGCGTTGGTTGGCTCCCTCTTCGTCGTCGCGGGCGGAATTCATGTGAAAATCCGGGGAGAAGCCACTCCATTTTTTAATTGTGCGCTGCTTTTTTTCGGAACAATCGCCGGAAACGTTCTCGGCACGGCCGGCGCGTCGATGCTTTTCATTCGCCCCTGGATTCGAGCGAACAAATATCGCTACGCCGGTTTGCACACCGCGTTCTTCATCTTCCTCATCAGCAATCTGGGCGGCGGACTAACGCCGATGGGGCCGCCGCTTTTTCTTGGATATATCAAAGGGGTACCGTTTTGGTGGATGATTCAGCATTGCTGGCTGGGCTGGGCTGTCGCGCTACTCGCTCTGCTTCTAATATTTTATCTTGTCGATCGGCATAATTTTCGCCGCCCCCCAAGACCGGTCCGGGAAGAAGAAACCGCCGCGCGCAAGATCGACATCGAGGGGCTGCGCAACGTTTTCTTTCTCGCCATCATTCTCGGCGCGGTTTTCATCGAGCACCCGCTCTTCCTGCGCGAAGCGATTATGCTCGCGGCCGCCATCGGATCGTATTATGCGACACCGAAAAGTGTGCATCTGGCCAATGAATTTTCGTTCGCCCCAGTCAAGGAGGTCGGCTGGCTCTTCCTTGGCATATTTCTCACGATGGTCCCCGTGCTCCATTACATGCAGCTGCACGCCCGCGATCTGGCCATTGATACGCCCGCAAAATTTTTCTGGATCGCCGGCGGCCTGTCCGCCGTGCTCGACAATGCACCGACCTACCTGACTTTCCTTGCCAACGCTCTTGGTCGTTCGGTCTCAGCATCGAGGATCCCGCTGCCGTGCAACAATTTCTCTCCAGCGGCCAAGCCGAAATGGCCGCCATTTCCATGGGCGCGGTTTTGTTCGGGGCTGCGACCTACATCGGCAACAGTCCCAATTTCATGATCAAGGCGATCGCCGAACAACACAAAGTGCACACGCCCAGTTTTGTTGGCTTCGTCATAAAGTTTTCCGTTCCGATCCTGTTGCCGGTGCTTTTGCTGGTTTGCTGGCTGACGTTGCGCGGCTAAAAGTTCATCCGATGTTCACTGGTCTCGTCGAAGAAGTCGGCACCGTGCTCTGGATTGGCGGCACGCAATTGCGAATTGCCGCGCCGCGTATCGCGAAGGAGATTCGCGCCGGTGACAGCGTCGCCGTAAATGGCTGTTGTCTGACCGTCAGCGCCCATCGCGGCGATCAGCTCACTTTCGATCTTCTTGGCGAAACGCTCGATCGCACGAATCTAAAAACGTTGCGCCCCGAGAGTCCGGTCAATCTGGAGCGCGCTCTGACTGCCGATGGCCACATCGGCGGGCATTTTGTGCAAGGCCACATCGATTGCACCGCGCGAATCCTGGCCCTCGAAAAGAGCGGAGCGGACCATCGCCTGGAAATTGAGTTACCCACCGAATTCGCACATTACGTAACGTCCAAAGGATCGATTGCCATTAATGGGATCAGTTTCACAGTCGCTGAAGTCTTGCCGAAAAGTTTCGCGGTTTGGATCATTCCCCACACGAAACGCCACACCAACCTCGAACGCGCCCAAGTCGGCGATTCGCTGAACATCGAGTTCGACATCCTCGCCAAGTACATCGAGAGGATGCTTCCGCCTCACGCGCCGCCGGATTAGCCGCGATTGTCGATCTTGGCTGCTTTGTCGCTCCTCCCTCTATATATAGTACGCGCGTGTCTCTAAACATGGCAACGCGCAGATCCCCGCAAACCCGGCCACGCCGGCCGCGCGTCGTGGGCGTCATCATGACGCCAGCCGATCTTTACTTCGCCCTGCATATGTCCGCGCCGCCCGACCTGTTCGAGGTGCGGCTGGATCATTTGATCAAGGATCTGACGGACCTGGAAGAGGCAATCATAAAATTACGCGCGCCGCTCATCGTCACGGCGCGTCATCCCCGCGAAGGCGGCGCAAACAAACTGAGTGCACGACGACGCGCCGCGCTGCTGCGCCGATTTCTCGAACATGCTTCCTACATCGACATCGAACTCCGCGCGCTCCGCGAGTTGCGTTCCATACAGCGACAGGCGCGCGCCCAGAAAATCGGCTGCATTATTTCATTCCACGATTTCAAACAGACGCCGAGCCTCGCGCGATTGCGCGCCAAAGCGCGCACCGCCGTCGCCGCTGGCGCCGATATTTTCAAAGTGGCAGCGCGGACTGATACTCACGCACAGCTCCAGCGCTTGCTCGATTTCTTCGACGAGCAACATGTCGACCTTGCCGTAAGTGCAATGGGCATCGGCCGACTCGGCCGCGTTGCGCGCGTCGAGTTCGCGCGACGCGGCTCTATTTTGAATTATGCATATTTGGGCAAGGCGCAGCTCGCCGGACAGCTTTCGGTCGCTCAGTTGCAGAGATTCTTTCGCAGTTTGCATCGGTGGTGTCACTAAGCGATGAAGGACGCAATGTCTTTTCCCGATAAAGTGCCGGTCATGCCGCTTCCAGGCGCGGTGCTGTTTCCGCACGCGCTGCTCCCGCTTTATATTTTCGAGCCGCGTTATCGCCAAATGCTCGATCACGCGCTGCGTCATCATCGCATGTTTTGCGTCACACTGATCAAACCGAGTTGTCCGGAATGGCAGGCGCCGGAAGATTTTTTTCACCTCGCCACCGTCGGCCTCATCCGCGCCTGCGTCGGGCGCGGGGACGGCACTTCGAACCTCATTTTGCAGGGTTTGCAGCGTGTGCGCCTTGCCAGTTTCGAGCAGAAAACGCCGTTTCCTGTCGCCAAGATCGACATCCTCGAATCAAGAGGCGCCGCATCAGTCAAGACCGAAGCGCTTGGCGCAAAAGTCCTCGAGCTTTACACCAAATTGAAAATAAAAGGGCGCCAGCTACCGAAAAAAGTCGATCGTTATCTGCGCGATCTCAATGATTTGGAAATGCTGGCCGATCTCATGGCTTCGACATTCATCAACGATCCACTGCGACGGCAACAAGTGCTCGAAGAATCTTCTCTCAATCAGCGCCTCCGCCTCATCATTCAATATTTGCTCGACGAAATCGGCAGTGCAGCCGTGTAATTTACTTCTGAGCGCAAAGGTAGCGTAGTCGTAGAGTCCCAGTGTCGGGCTCGTCGTTTGCACAGCTGCCTGACGATCTTTAATCAATCGCTAATTCGCGAGAGCTCGGAGCCGTGAAGTCGGCGGTCCTCGGAAAGGGCGCGACTACCGGACCATACGATGGCTAATATCAAGCCTAAAACGCACCAGCTTGCACCGCCGACTGCTCGCCAGGCCACAATCGCGCGGAAAGAAACTGACAACACGGCTACCTGCAAGGCAGGCAATAATCAGCAGAGCCCGCGAGGCTTTTGCGTCCTGCACCAGAAACACTGCGATCGCCATAGTATTGATTAACAACAATAGCACCATGTGACGGGCGGTTGTTTACGGACTGAAGGCAAGCGCAAGGAAGATGAGCACAGCCCCTTCCAGACTCGTCACTGCGTTTGGTCACTTCTCGCTTGGTCTGAAAATCAGCACTCGATTACGGCGACACATGAAAACAATCGCCGCCATGAGAGCGATGAAGACGCACAGGAGAAACATCGCGGCGAATAGGTCCGGCATCCCGTAGGACCTAGTCAACCGAAACACGGTGGACGTGACGGAGAGCCGTTAGCGACAGCATAGATGTCGCTCCCATTCCACATGGCCCGAGCGGCATGATAAAAGTCGTGGAAATCTTTGGTGCCGCCGATCGAAAACTGCCTCAAGACCGCATGGGCTCCCAGGATAGACAACACAATGATTGTCAGAGCGCCGTACGCGAGACGTTTCCGGGACGCGATATTAGTGAATCTTTTTTTCGTCATCGGAGGACTGCCACTCGTGTGCTCCCGGTTACGCGTTGGGAGAGCATGTGAGGCAGAAAGCTAGTGACAATTATTACTGGATTTTCGGAGCAAGTTCGGAGAGCCGCGCGTGTTCCTCAAGCAAATAGCGATCGGTCATGCCGGCGATATAATCG
>Ga0066704_10000622_pt1 | contig 13367 bp, 9 predicted proteins | sample GraSoiAngelo_153_FD_66458 | JGI IMG/M metagenome (GOLD analysis project Ga0066704, IMG submission 66458) | Grasslands soil microbial communities from the Angelo Coastal Reserve, California, USA - 14_1009_12_40cm | ecosystem: Environmental > Terrestrial > Soil > Grasslands | place: USA... | reverse complement strand
GCCTTACGAGCCGGGGCGAATGGTTACGTAAGCAAGAATCTCCCGGTCGAACAACTTTACTGTGTGCTCTCGCGCGTACTATCGACCTGCCAGCAGCGCGCTCGTCGCGAAACATTAAATGGCAGGCAACCGGCTCTGCTCGGCGCTGCCTAAGCCCGTTTACTCGTGACTACCGCTTGGCGCGCGCGGGCTTCTTGCATAAGTCCACGGAGCGTCTCTGGGGAAATACATTCGGCACCGCAAGCGTTCGCCGTCTGTTGCTCCAGGTAGTCGGACGTGGCCACCATCAACTCAAACCGATGCCCATATTTGCTCGCAAGCCGCTCAACAATCGCATCCGCTGTTTGCCCCTTTCGCGAATAAAAAATCTGAACGTCATGTGGATCGGAGGTCGCGCCAACGTGCGCACCCTTGCCATCAAAGACCACCACCACGCGCATTCCGGTCCAATCTTGATAATCACGCAACCGCTTGATTAATGCCTCACGCGCGACCGACGAACGGCGTTCCTGGAGTTTGCGCAACTCAGGCCACGCGAAAATGACGCTATGTCCATCCACAATCAAGTAACGTGCGCGCTCCAGCATCACTGAGATCTTCGTGCTGCTCGCGACATAAACGCTCCGGGGGGCACCTCTCTACTCCGGCGCAGTGGCCGGCTCCTTCTTCGCTTTGGGCTTGGGCGGCTCTCGACGCGCCCCTTTCAGGGCCGCTTTCTTGCGCCGAAGATAGGCTTTTCGCCGTTTGCGCTTGGCGCGCACTCGATGCTGCTGTCCCACGGAGCGCTTCTATAGGTTGAAACGCTCAGAGACGCAACGTGAATTCGGCCCGATTCCAAATCGCCCCAACGAATCAAATTCGGAATTGCATTTTTGGTGAGCTTGCGTCGCGGAAAAAGCTTGACCGTGTAGGACGCCGACTGACAATGATCTCTTCCGGCGGGTCAATTTCTAATTGGCCGCCATGACAATGCGGCAATTAATGTTACGAGGGCACCGCTCCATGTTGCCTCCAAAATCCATGATCTCCGCCGCCATGCCCAAGATATTGGTAGGAATTTCAGTGTCGATGCTGATCGTCGCCGCGGTTTTCGGCGTCCTCAATAGCGTCAGGGTAAAAGGGCTGCATCTGGACCTGGCAAATGCGATCGCCGCACGCGACGCTGCGGAGCACGGCCGAATGGCTCAAGCAAAAGAATTTAAGAGTCGGCAAACGAAGATACCAGGGACGAGTGCAAAGAGCGCGGACGCAGAAAGGAAGGCGGCGAAGGTCGAAGCGGACCTCGCGAAGGTGCAAAAGGAAAAAGCCGATTTGCAAACCCGGTTAGAGGCGAACCAGGCGGAGATCGCTTCGTTGCAAAAACGCGCAGAGGAAGTGGGAAGCAAACCGGCTGAGGCAAATCCCGGCGCTCCATCGACAGTGGAATTGCAGGCGGAGCTCGATGATGCTCGCCGTCAGCGTGACGGCGCGGAACGCGAGAAAGTCTTCTTGTCCGAAACAATTCGGAAAGCCCAGGAGCGTTCGACTCAGCTCGAAGAGGAGAAGAAGCGGCGCGCCGCCGCCGGAAAAATAGGAGTGCGTGGCGCCGTTCTCGCCGTGAATCAAGCTTACAACTTTGTGGTCTTAAGTCTTGGCGGCCGTCAAGGCGTCGAACCCAATTCGGAAATGCTCGTGGTGCGGGACGGCACTCTGATTGGAAAAATTCGCATTTCTTCAGTTGAACCCGCAACCGCTATCGGCGACATTGTTACTAGTAGTTTGGCGCGTGGCGTCCAAGTGCAACCTGGAGACATTGTCATTTATGCTGGCACTAATTCCTGAGCTTCGAAAAAAGATTACCGCCGCTCTGTTGCTCGTCACCGCAGCAATGCTCGCCTCTTGTGCGACGCAGAAAGATGCGCCCCGTCTGGTCGATGATCCGGACGATCACCACGAGTCAACCATGCCTTGGAATAAACAGGAAAAATGGGAGACAGGCGGTCAGTTCGAGGGCATGACCGATCGGCGCTAAGCGCGACACCGATCAAGCCCAACAATCGGCCCAGCCAGCAAGCTGATCAGATCCAGAAACCGGCTGGTATGACCGCGTTTTTCGGCACGATCACGATGCCGTCACGAATGAAGTAATTGTCCGCATCGAAATTCGCCGGCTTTCCTTCCGGCGTAATCACAGCCCCGTCGGCAATCCGGGCATTCTTGTCGATGATGGCGCGATCGATCACGCAATTGCGGCCGATCCCGATTGGTGGTCGCTGCGAATTTCCCGCTTGTTCGAAATAATCCGCCCCCATCACGATGCTGTTGCGAATGGTCGCGCCGTTCTGAATAATGCTGCGTATCCCGATGACGGAGCGTTCCAGATGCGCGTCGGAAATGATGCAGCCATCGGAAATGATCGCCTGCCGCAGGGTGGCTCCGTTGATTTTGCTGCCGGGCAGAAAGCGCGGATGGGTGTAGATTGCGGCCTCTGGATCAAAGAAGCTGTATTCGGGAGCGATATCGGTAAGATCGAGATTCGCTTCGTAAAAAGCGCGGATTGTTCCGATGTCTTCCCAGTAACCTTTAAAAATGTAGGCGCTCACGTGCCGCTGCTGGATCGATTGTGGAATGACATGCTTGCCGAAATCGGCCAGGTCATTATTCAAGCATTCCACCAGCACGTCGCGGTTGAAGATGTAAATTCCCATCGACGCCTGGAACAGTTCCTCTCCTTCGTTCAAACCGACCGCGGCGAGCAGTTCACGGCTGATTTTCATCTCGTGAAGCACAGCCTCCTCCGTCGGTTTCTCTAAAAAATGCATGATGCGGCGATCCACGCCGCTCTGCATGATCCCGAACTCGGAAACCCGATGTCGATGTACGGGTTTGGTCGCCAATGTGATATCGACGCCCGATTGAATGTGCTGGTGCAGCAGCGCGCGAAAATCCATCCGGTACAGCTGATCGCCGCTCAGAATCAGATAATAATCGAACGGGCGCTCGAGGAAATAGCGCATGTTCTGCCGGACGGCGTCGGCCGTGCCTTGATACCACTGCGAGCCCGCCAGCGTTTGTTGCGCCGCAAGAATATCGATGAAACTGCGCGAGAAATTGTCGAACTTGTAGCTCGCCTGGATATGTCGATGCAACGACATGCTGTTGAACTGCGTCAGCACGTAAATCGAGCGCAGCCCAGAGTTGAGGCAATTGCTGATCGAAATATCGACGATGCGATATTTTCCGCCGAGGGGTACCGCCGGTTTCGCACGGTCCTTGGTTAACGGGAACAAACGCGTACCCGCGCCGCCGCCCATGATAATGGCGAGCGTTCGCTGCGTCGTACCGGGTGGAAGCGCCGGCGTCGTCATTGCGGAGGCCGATTGGGCCAAAGATAAATCGCGCCGCGGGCGGTTGTAGTTTACCACATCTACAATAACTCAGCGTCTGCGGTTTCCGGCAACTGTTTTGCTGTAGCCACCGCGATGTGCACGACGTTAACCCGCCTCACGCGGGTTGCTACAATGCCGCGCAGACGTTAGTTTCCCATCTCCCAATATGTGCGGAATTGTCGGTTACGTCGGGCGCTCCGAAGCCGCGCCTATTTTGCTCGATGGCTTGCGTCGCCTCGAATATCGCGGCTACGACTCAGCCGGCGTCGCCATTGTCGATGGAAATCATGTCGAGACGCGCAAATGCGCGGGACGCATTCCTGCGCTGGCAAAATTGATGTCGGAGAAGCCGCCATCCGGTTCATTCGGCATCAGTCACACGCGTTGGGCGACCCATGGAAAGGTGAACGACGAAAACGCACACCCGCATTTCGATGCCAGTGGAAAAATCGCGCTCGTCCACAACGGCGTGATCGAAAATTATCAGGCTCTCAAGGAGCAGTTGGTTCGCGACGGCGACAATGATTTCCGCTCACAAACCGACACCGAAGTGCTCGCTCACCTCATCGGCAGCATTTATCAGCAGCTCGACGGCAAGGATTCCAAGGCCCGTCTCCTCAATGCCGTGCGCAGGGCTTTGAAACAAGTCATCGGCACCTACGGCATCGCGGTTGTGCACAGCGACATTCCTAATTTTCTCGTCGGCGCGCGGCGGGGCAGCCCACTCGTGCTTGGCGTCGGCAAAGACGAAAATTTCCTGGCCAGCGATGTGAGTGCGATTGTCGCGTACACGCGCGACGCCGTTTATTTAAATGACTTCGATGTCGTTGCGGTCGAGCGCGACAAATTCGAGATCAGTTCGCTGGTCGGCGAAACCGGCGATCATCAGGTCAGCAAAGTTGAGTTCACCGCCGAAGACATCAAGAAAGGCGACTACCCGCACTACATGCTCAAAGAAATCTTTGAGCAACCGAACTCGGTGCGCGATGCGATGCGCGGACGACTCAATCTTGAAGAATGCACCGCCAAACTTGGCGGATTGAACATGACGCCGGCCCAATTGCGCGATGTCGGCCGCGTTGTGTTGACTGGCTGCGGGACAGCGCTTCATGCTGGGATGGTCGGCGAATACTTGATCGAGCAGCTCGCCAACATCCCCACCGAAGTCGAACACGCGAGCGAATTTCGACATCGCAACCCCCCGATGACGCGCGACACTCTGGTGTTCGCCATCAGTCAGAGCGGTGAAACTGCCGATACGCTCGGCGCCCTGCACGAAAGTCGCCGCAAAGGTTATCGCACGCTCGGGATTTGCAACAATGTCGCCAGCACGATCGCGCGCGAGAGCGATGGCGGCGTTTACATGCATGCCGGACCGGAGATCGGCGTCGCCGCGACGAAATCATTCACATCCCAACTCGTCATTCTCACTCTTATCGGCTTGCTCCTCGGTCGGATGCGCAATCTTTCCACTGCGGAAGGAAGCCGGATCATTGCCGCGCTCGAAACATTGCCAGAACAAATCGAGGAAGTGCTCAAGCTGAGCGATCAGATCCAAGCGATTGCAAAAAAATATGCCGATGTGAACGGGATGCTTTTCTTCGGACGCCAATTTAATTTCCCAATCGCGCTCGAAGGCGCGCTGAAAATGAAAGAGATCACCTATCTCTTCGCCGAGGGCCATCCGAGCGCCGAGCTCAAGCACGGCATCATCGCCCTCATCCGCCCGGACCTTCCGTCCATTTTCGTCGCGCCCGATGACGCCATATTTTCCAAAAACCTAAACAACATCGAGCAAGTCAAAGCGCGCAAAGGCCCCATCATCGCGTTCACCAGTGGCACCGGAGCGAAGCAACTCAAAGGAATCGCGAACGAAATTATCTCGCTGCCAGACGTCCCCGATTGTCTGATGCCGATTCTCACCGTCATCCCACTCCAACTTCTTGCCTACCATCTCGCCGTCGCGCTCGGCCGCGACGTCGACAAACCGCGCAACTTGGCCAAAAGTGTGACGGTGGAATAGCACGCGCGTATTGCGCAGGTGGATCGAGCAGTCCCTTGCTCGATGCTAAAATTAGGCGGCTGAGCCGCATTTGCTTTAACATCGCCCGGCGGAGCGGCCGATCCACCCTAATGCCGTAGCTTAGGTTTGCAGTAAATTCTCCGCTCAGGCATCCTTGTGCACGTGCAACAAAACGAAGATTACGTCCTCCGAGCCCTGCAAGACGTTGGCCTGGTGACGCGGCCGCAGATTGAGAGCGCGCGCTCGCGCTTGAACGGCGCAAACAACATTGTCGACGTTTTGGTCAAAGACGGCGTCGTTTCGGAGTCGGATGTCTCGCGCACGCTCGCCGGGCAGGCGCACATGGATTGGATCGACATTTCCTCGATGGTCATTCCGCCGGAAGTGATCAAGCAAATCCGCGCCGGAGACGCGCGCCGGTTCAAAGTCATTCCAGTAGCGTTTGGCGAGACCGGACTGATCGTGGCCGTGAGCGATCCTCTCGACATCGACACGATCGACAGCCTGAGTTTTCTTTTGCAGCGCGAGATCGCGCTCGTTTGCACAAGCCCGGAAAAAATCCGCCAGGCGCTCATCAAATACTACGGCACCGCCGACGAAGCCGCCGACATCCTTCAACAAAGAATCGGCCAAGATGTCGATCTTGGTTTGGAAATCGGCGACGGCGCGGCCGCAGCGGAAGGCGATGAAGCGGACGCGCCCATTATCCGCATGGTGTCGATGTTGTTGACCGAGGCGCATCGCGTGGGCGCGAGTGACATTCATCTCGAACCGCTCGACAAAAAATTCCGTGTCCGTTTTCGCATCGACGGTGTGTTGCAGGAGATGCAAGCGCCGCCGAAGCGTTTGCAGTCCGCCATTGTCAGCCGACTGAAAATCATGACCGGCTCGATGAGCATCGCGGAAAAGCGATTGCCGCAGGATGGGCGGATTCAGGTGAAGATCAAGAGGAAGCCGATCGATCTTCGCGTCTCAATCATCCCGACCAATCACGGCGAGAGCGTCGTTATGCGCGTGCTCGACAAATCGAGCCTCATGCTCGGTCTGGCCGAGCTCGGATTTTTCAGCGACGATCAGGAAACGTTCGAGCGTTTGATCAAGCTGCCCGACGGCATTCTGCTTGTCACTGGCCCGACCGGTTCCGGCAAGACAAGCACCCTTTACGCCTGCTTGAACCACATCAACAAACCCGACCGCAAGATCATCACGGTCGAAGAGCCGATCGAATATCAAATGAATGGGATCAACCAGGTGCAGGTGAATCCGGAAATCGGAATGACCTTTCCGGCCGCGCTGCGCTCGATCCTCCGGCAAGCGCCCAATGTCATCATGATTGGCGAAATTCGCGACCTCGAAACTGCGAACATCGCCACGGCCGCGAGCCTTACCGGCCATCTCGTTTTCAGCACTCTGCACACCAATGATGCGCCCTCCGCCGTCGCGCGTTTAATCGACATCGGCGTGCAGCCGTTTCTGGTCGCTTCTTCAGTGCGCGCGATCATGGCGCAGCGGCTCGTGAGGCGCCTTTGCACCGACTGCAAACAACCGGGCGAGCTGAGCGAGACGGACTTGCGCGCGCTGCGGATTGAGCCGGGCCAGCTTCGTGAAGCGCAAGTGATGAAGCCAGTTGGTTGCGAGCAGTGCCGAAAGACCGGTTACAAAGGCCGGATGGGCATCTTCGAGATTTTCGTGATCGACGACGAGGTCCGGCACATGATCAACAAGCGCAGTTCGACTTTGCTGTTGCGCCAACGCGCGCGCGAGCTCGGCATGCGTAACTTGCGCGAGGATGGCATGCGAAAAATTTTGGCCGGCCTCACTTCAGCAGAACAAGTGATTTCAATTACAATCGGAGACGTCAGTTAATAAACGATTTAACGGTTTAACGAGTAACGATTCACCGAGCCCATGAACAACAAACAGGTCGCGGAGCTTTTTATCGAGCAACACGTGTTGCAGCCGTCGCAGGCCGATGACGTTCTTAACGAAGCGCAGCTCAACGGAAAAACCATCGCCCAGGCCATGGTCGACAGCGGCTTTGTCGATGAGCGCGGCTTTTACCAAACCATCGCTGATGGGCTCGGAACAGAATATGTCGATCTTAGCGAAAAGGAAATCGCGCCGAAAATTGTGCGCTTGATTCCGGGCGGGCTGGCTCGGTTGCACCGCGCGCTTCCGATTGGAATGAGCGGAAATACATTGCGCGTCGCACTGGTTGATCCGCTCGATCTTCGCGCGACTGAGGACCTCCGTTTTGCCTTGGGCAAAGATGTCGATGTTGTGGTTGCGTCGGCCGAGCAAATCGAAGATCGAATCAAACAGTATTACGGTACCGACACGTCGAGCATGGAGGAAATCCTCAAACAGCTCGGCGAAGCGGGCGAACTGCTGCAATTGCACAAAGGAGAAGGGGCCGCCGCGGTTGAAGCGGAGGCGAATGCAACCCCAATCATTCGCTTTGTCGATCTAATTTTGTATCAAGCGATCCAGGACCGCGCGAGCGATATTCACTTCGAGCCGTTCGAAAACGAATTCAAGATTCGCTATCGCGTCGATGGCGCGCTTTACGAAATGCCGCCGCCGCCGCGCCATCTCGCGCTGCCGGTCATCTCGCGCGTCAAAGTGATGGCGAACATGAACATCGCCGAGCGCCGTCTGCCGCAAGATGGCCGCATTCAAAAAAACATCGGCGGACGCTCGGTCGATCTTCGCGTTTCAACTTTGCCGACGCAGTTCGGCGAGAGCTTGGTTCTGCGCGTGCTCGATCGCACCACAGTCAATCTGGATCTGGAGATGTTGGGCATGCCCGACTACATCCACGATTACGTTCTCGAAGTCATCCAGCGGCCGAATGGAATTTTCATCGCGACCGGCCCGACCGGTTCGGGAAAAACGACGACGCTTTATTCCTGTCTGCGCAAGATCAACACGATCGATTCCAAATTGCTCACCGCGGAGGAGCCGGTCGAGTACGATCTCGAAGGGATCGTGCAAGTGCCGGTGAACGAAGCGATCGGTCTCACGTTCGCGCGCGTCCTGCGCGCATTTCTGCGGCAGGACCCCGACCGCATCATGGTCGGGGAGACGCGCGATCTCCAGACGGCACAGATCGCCATTCAAGCCTCGCTCACGGGCCATCTCGTTTTCACGACGCTGCACACAAACGACGCGCCGGGCGCGATCACGCGTCTGATCGACATGGGCGTAGAGCCGTTTCTGATTTCCTCAACACTCGAAGCCGTGCTGGGCCAGCGCTTGCTGCGCCGCATTTGTCAACAGTGCCGCACCGCTTATGAGCCAAACGAAGCGTTGCTCGCGCAGCTTGAAATCTCGCGGCGCGACATCGGCGCGAAGAAATTCTATTGCGGCAAGGGTTGCGACGCGTGCAACAACACCGGTTACAAAGGCCGCAAAGGAATCTACGAGCTGATGAAAATTACCGACCCGCTCCGGGAATTAATCAACGAGCGCGCACCGACCGTTGTTTTAAGACAAAAAGCGGTCGAGCTTGGCATGGTCACGCTGCGCCAGGATGGATTGCGCAGCATCTTCGCCGGCGACACTACCATCGAGGAAGTGCTGAAATACACGTAGCGCGTTCGTGCAATTCTGGGTAGCGCCGCACTCGACAGTTTTTCGCGAGCCATTATTCTAGATCGACAATTACATGCCGCGTTACACCTACGTAGCTCTCGATGCCCGCGGACAGGAATCGACCGGGCTGGTCGAAGCGCGCTCAAGCAATGAAGCGATCGGTCAATTACGCCAGGCCGGATATTTTCCGACCAGTGTTTATGAGGAGGGCAAAGGTGGCCCCGACAGCAAGGTCTCGCGCGCCGGGGCGAAAGCCGCGCGGGTAGCGAGACCGCGCACGAAAATCAGCATAGTTCTCTTCCGACGCAAGAAGGTTAAGCCGAAGATCATGATGATTTTCACCCGGCAATTGGCAACCCTGATCGACTCCGGATTGCCATTGCTGCGCGGCCTCAATGTTCTGGCAAAACAAGAACGCGACACGGTTTTAAGAAACACGATCAACAAACTCGCCGACGGAGTGCAAGGTGGCAGCACGTTTTCGGAAAGCCTGGCGCAGCATCCGCTGATCTTTAATCACCTTTATGTCAACATGGTGAAAGCAGGCGAGGTCGGCGGCGTGCTCGAGCTCGTGCTTGGCCGGCTCGCGGAATTCCAGGAGAAGGCGCAAAAGATCAAGAACAAGGTTGTCGCTGCCATGGTTTATCCCATCATCGTGATGACGATGGCGATCGCGATCATGGCCTTCCTGCTGGTTTTTATCGTGCCGAAATTCGAAGCGATCTTTCACGACATGCTCGGCGACAAACCGCTGCCGGCCATCACCCTCTTCGTCATTGGCGTGAGCAACTTCGTGAAAAATCACGGGTTGGTCTTGCTTGGCTTACTTATCGCGGCGGTGGCGGCTTACAAATTGATCGCCCGGACCCGCGCTGGAAGATCAATAATCGATCGTTTCAAACTGCGCGTGCCGCTCTTCGGCGATTTGATCCGCAAAACGGCGATCTCTCGTTTTTCACGCACGCTCGGCACGTTGGTCACGAGTGGCGTCCCGATTTTACAAGCGCTCAACATCACCCGCGAAACTGCCGGCAACATGGTAATCGCCGGCGCGATCTCCCAAGTGCACGATAGCGTGAAGGAAGGCGAATCGATCGTCCAACCGCTCGAAGCCAGCGGCGCTTTCCCTCCCATGGCCATCAGCATGATCGATGTGGGCGAAGAGACCGGTCAGCTTCCCGAAATGCTCTTGAAGATTGCCGACGTTTATGACGACGAGACCGACAACTCCGTGGCGGCACTGACCTCAATGCTCGAGCCGATCATGATCGTTTTCCTCGCGCTCGTTGTCGGCACAATTGTCATCGCGCTGTTCATGCCGCTCATCAGCATCATCAGCGGTTTGCAGCAGCAAACCTAAGGGATGCGCGTCGAGACGACGATGTCGATCTTGCGTCGAAACTGTAGAGGCAGCCGTGTCGGCTGCACACCTTTACCAATTGCGGGCGACAGGCCCGCCACTACAGCAGCGTTCACCATCCTCGAGCTCTTGGTCGTCATGACGATCATCATTGTGCTTGCGGGATTGATTCTGGCCACATCCGGTTACGTGCAAAAAAAAGGCGCACGCTCCCGCGCCGAAGCCGAAATCGCCGCCATGTCCACTGCACTGGAAAGTTACAAAGCGGATAATGGGATTTACCCGACAAATAGCGACACGAACAATCTCAATCCCGCGGATGCCAACCCTCTCAATTATCAAAATGCATCTCGCTATTTGTACACTCAAGTTTCTGGCGACTTAGACGGCGATCCAACTACATCTACTGCGACGGATGCAAAAAACTACATGGGTCCCGCATTGAGACCAAACATGCTCAGTCCAAATCCGCCGGGACCGAACACCTACATTCGCGACCCTTTTGGGAATTCGTACGGTTATTCGACCGCTAAAGCTTCGAATCCAGGCGGGAGCATTGGTTACAATCCAACATTCGATCTTTGGAGCACAGCGAACGCAAATCCGCCAAGTGATCAAAACCAGTGGATCAAAAATTGGTGACGCTAATTCTGTAGCGGCGGTCGGTGACCGCCGGACGAATCTTTCGGGAAAAGGGCGGCGCTCATAGAGGGCCGCTACGGCAAGGCCGACAGAACTACCCCTCGCTCGTGTGCACGACGATCTCGACCCGCCGATTCTCGCGTTGTTCTTCGATTGAACCGTTTGGCGACACGCGGAATTTCGTTTGCCCGTATCCGCGCGTTTGGATTTGCGCGGGACTGATTCCCATCACTTCCACCAAATATTGTTTCACGCTGTCCGCGCGGCGCTGACTCAGATCGAGATTGTATTCCGGCCCGCCGAATGAATCAGTGTAACCTTCGACTGTAAACGTCGCTCTCGGGTTGCGCTTGATGAGCGTGCCGAGCTTTTGCAATTGCCCGATTGCGCTCGATTGCAATGCTGCGCTGTCGTATTCGAAAAGCTGATCGTCCGGCATGCGCAGTTTCGTTCCCGAACCGAGCGGGCCCTTCTGCGCAAGCAACTGCTCCAAATCGCTGAAGCCCGGGGCGCGTCCTTTGTTTGGGCCGGCGCTGTCACCCGGCATCTTGCTCGTGAAAGTGTTTGGTCGCTTGATCATCGTGCTGGTGGCAAGCTGGTCGCCCGTCAGCGCCGGCTGCGGCCGGCCGGAGACCGCGGTCTCATTGAGCAAAGATTGCTCATGCGTTGCGTTCGGACCCTGGGAAAGAGTCTGGGCGGTAGTACGTTCAATTTCATTGAGCACGGAGTTCACGTCCGGTTGTTCCACCTTCGGTTGGTCCGGCAAAACATCGCGCGTGTCGTCCGGCATCGCGGTGCTGGCCTGAACCTCCTGCAAAAGTTTATCGAACGATTTTTTCTCGTCGGGCAATTGTTCCTGCGTTTGGTCCGGGTTCGGTTTCGCGGCCGCATTGGTTTGATCCATGCTGCTCTTGTCGAGTTGCTGGGCAAGATCGACATTTTTGATCTTGAACGTGGGTGTTTGCTGCATCTCTGCCAGGACTGCATCGAGCGACTGAAAACGCGTTCGATAAAAATAAGTGCAGAGCGCGACGTGCAAAGCGAGCGAAACGATCAGGCCAAACCAGAGCCAACTGCGCTGTTTGCTGCCTGTCAAAAGCGCGCTGTACTCAAGATCATCGAACTCGGAAACTCTCATAAATGCGTTCCAACAAACCGGCGGCGTGGCGAAAATGTCAAACGATGCTGTAGCCCCTTCGCACTGCGAAGCGCGGCGCGCGGGGAGTCAGCTTCACTGCTGAGTCAATCGCGCCTACCTGCTGCGAAGCGGTTAGACAATGCGTTGCCGTTCCGCGTTTGTTCGATAAACGACGTTGCCGCGCGACGAATCTCTTCGGCCACGCGCGCTTCGGGTGAAACAAATTTTGGAGTGAACCATGGAAACAAGCCGATCAAATCGTGCGTCACCAGAATTTGTCCGTCGCAATGCTCGCCCGAACCAATCCCGATGGTCGGAATGCCGATCGCGCTCGTAATTTGTTTCGCAGTTTCCTTGGCAACGATTTCCAAAACAACCGCAAAGGCGCCGGCTTTTTCCACAGCGTGCGCATCGGCAATTAACGCTTCTGCTTCCGTTTGTGTGCGGCCTTTAACTTTGTAGCCGCCTTCTTCGCGCACGCTTTGCGGGAGCATCCCGATGTGCGCCAGGAACGCAATGCCCGCGCGCGTGATCGCCTCGATCTGCGGCACGTGACTCGCGCCGCCTTCGAGTTTCACCGCTTGGGCGCCAACATCGACAAATTGTTTTGCCGTCGCCAACGCTTGCTCCGGCGTGTCGTAACTGTGAATCGGCATATCGGCCACGAGCAATGCGCGCTTGGCTCCACGCGCGACGGCCCGGGTATGATGCAGCATTTCTTCGAGCGTCACGCGCGTCGTGTCTTCGTAACCGAGCACCACCATGCCCAGCGAATCGCCCACCAGGATGATGTCAATCCCGCTTTCATCGAGCAAACGTGCCGTCGGGTAATCGTAAGCGGTGAGCGCGGTGATTTTTTCACCGCGCCGTTTCATTTCGCGAAAATCTTTCATCGAGATTGCCAGTCCTTTGTCAATCGAATCACTTTACCTGAATCATCAAGTTGCGCGAGCAACTCGCGGACGGTTTTTGTCTGCCGCGGCAGGACCAGGTCCGGCCGGATATCCGCCAGCGGTTGCAGGACGAACCGACGGGAATGCATTCGCGGATGCGGCAATTGCACTTTCGCGGTGTCGATCTTCATCTGGCCAAGGTAAAGAAGGTCGATGTCGATCTTGCGAGAAACGTTGCGCGCGTACCCCGGCGGACGCCCAAGCACGCGTTCGATCTCCATCAGGTTTTTCAAAAGATTTACCGGATCGCCCTCGTAATCGAACTCAAGAACCGCATTCAAAAACTTTT
>Ga0066704_10000612_pt1 | contig 13440 bp, 15 predicted proteins | sample GraSoiAngelo_153_FD_66458 | JGI IMG/M metagenome (GOLD analysis project Ga0066704, IMG submission 66458) | Grasslands soil microbial communities from the Angelo Coastal Reserve, California, USA - 14_1009_12_40cm | ecosystem: Environmental > Terrestrial > Soil > Grasslands | place: USA... | reverse complement strand
CGCTCCGCTCCTCGCAATGACAGATTACCTGAGTCCAAGTAGACTATTGCTTTAATATCCACACCTACTGTCTTCTCTTCCATCCTTCTTTTACCCGCTCCACGACCGCGAGCACGATGACCAGCGGCAGGCTTATTGCCACCCTCCACCGGCGCGGTTCTTGCATCAATCTGTATGCCCACTCCAGCCCCATGTGCTGGACAAGTTGTGGCGCCCTGCGGACTCGACCGGCCAGCACATCCAGGGTCCCCCCCACCCCCATGCACACCGGGACCCCCAAACGTTCTCGGTGCGAAGCAATCCACAGCTCCTGCCGGGGGAAGCCCAACGCCACAAATAACACGTCGGGCCGCGCCTGGCGGATCGCATCGATCGCCACCGAATCATCCCTAAAGTACCCGTCCACGACACCGACCACTTGGAGCCCGGGATACCGCTTCCGGAGGACCTCAGCCGCCGCTGCTGCGACCCCGGGAGCCGCGCCCAGTAGAAAGACACGCCGTTTCTCAGCCGCCGCCAGTGCGCAGACCTCTTGGGCCAGTTCTACCCCCGGCACCCGCGGGAAGGCAGGTCTCCCGAGGATTCGCGCTGCCAGCACCACTCCAATCCCATCCGCAATAGCCAGAGAGGCGTTGTTGAGCGCGTGCCGGATCCGCTCATCCCGAGCGGCACGGACCAGCATCGCCCCGTTGGCGGTGACGATTTGGTGCACGCCTCCGGCCTGGAGCATGCGCCGCACTGCCTGCACAGCCTGCGCCATGGTCGCATGATGCACGCGCACGCCAAGGACCGGTGATGCCGCGATGTGCGTCAAGGACCCGGGGCTCGGCACCGTGGAGGTCAGGCGCGCCGGCCTCTCAGCTCGCGGGCAATCAGGTCGGCCAGGTGGCCCGCCAGCGACTCTGCCTCGCTCTGGTCTTGGGCCTCCACCATCACCCGCACCAGGGGCTCTGTCCCAGAAGGTCGCACCAGGACCCGGCCGCGGAGGCCGAGGGTTCGCTCCGCATCGGCGACGGCGGCGCCGATCGCCGGATGGCCGGCCAGGGTCCCGCGATCGGCGACCGTCACGTTGAGTAGGATCTGTGGGAACCGCTCGATCGGCGCGGCGAGTTCCGAGAGCCGCTTCCCGGTCTCCAGCATGACATTGACCACCTGCACCGCCGTCAGCGCGCCGTCGCCGGTGGTGGCCTGGTCGAGAAAGATGACGTGCCCGCTCTGCTCGCCGCCTAAGGTGGCGCCGAGCTCGCGCATGCGCTCCAGGACATATCGGTCGCCGACCTTCGTACGTTCCAGCGTGATGCCCGCGCCGCGCAGGGCGACTTCCAGGCCAAGGTTGGACATCACGGTGGCGACCACGGTGCCGCGGGCGAGCTTGCCGTGCGCGTGCAGGTGTATCGCGCACACTCCCATGATCGCATCGCCGTCTATGATGCGGCCGGTTTCGTCGACTGCGACCACGCGGTCGGCGTCACCGTCGTGGGCAAATCCGACGTCGGCGCCGTGCTGCAGGACGGCCTGCCGGATGACCTCCGGGTTTGTGGAGCCGCAGCGTACGTTAATCCGCGCACCATCAGGCTCGTCGTTGACCGCAATGAGGGTCGCCCCCAGCTGCTCCCATAGCATCGAGGCCGTACGGCAGGCGGCGCCGTAAGCGCAATCCACCACAACCCGCAACCCGGCGAGCGATCCCACTGCGAGGGAGGCGACATGATCGACGTAGATATCGGCGGCGTCGGGGAGAGCTTCGGCGCGGCCGACTTGCAGGCCGACGGCGCGCGGCAGGTCATGCCGGTCCAGCACGGCTTCGATAGCGTCCTCAACCGCATCGGGCAGCTTGTAGCCGTCCTTTGCGAAGAATTTGATCCCGTTGTCCTCGATGGGATTGTGCGAGGCCGAGATCACGACCCCCGCAGACGCAGCCAGGTGGCGCGTCAAGTAGGCGACGGCAGGCGTGGGTAGGATGTCACCGCTGAGCACGGTTCCCCCGGCCGAGCACACGGCTGCTGTGAGCGCGGCCTCTAGCATCGGTCCAGAGAGACGGGTGTCCCGGCCGAGCAAGAATCGCGTGCTGCCGTGGGTCGCCAGCACGTGCACAGCCGCGCGGCCGAGCCGGAAAACCAGTTCAGGCGTGAGGTCGACGTTTGCGACGCCGCGGACGCCGTCTGTCCCGAACAGCTGGCCCATGCTAACTCCCTTTGCGTATCACAACGATGAGCACGGCCGCCGGCTTGATGGCCAGCACCGTGACTTCCGGCGGTGTCTGGACCGTGAGCGTCACACGGCGCCGGCCCGTGGAGAAGGTAGTCCCGTCCACGCGGGCCAGAAGATCATCGGGACGGATCTTGTTGATAATGGAAACCGGGCCCTGCACCTGCACGTCGACCGTAGCCGGCTCTACCCGAGTGACCAATCCCGCCGGCGCGTTTTGGACCTGGACCCTCACACCTCGCACCGTTGTCGCCGCGATGGCCGGTGCGATCTGCACGGCCACGCGCACCCTGGTCGAACGCGCAAGTTCCGGAGGGACCACGAGTCCCACGTCGCGCACGACGTCCTGCGTCGCGCCGGTGATCATGACGGGTTCAGTCCGCACCGTCTCGATCTCAACGAGTTGCTCCGGCAGGCCTGTAATCGTAACGGTAGGCGGCGTGACTCGCACGCCCAGGACACTGTAACCATAGGCCGGCTCCCCGGTGATATCCGGAATCACGGCCACGACCTTGAACGTCGTGCGTGGGAATCTCGGGTTCTGGGTGGTGACGACGTAGTACCATGAGGTCACTGCGATGAGGAAAGACAGCAGCAGCAGCAGATTTTGCTCGCTGAACAGGCGGCGCGACCTCATGCCCGGCGGAACGTCCGCCACCACCGCCATGGCGCAGGGGCGGGCGGTTCGGCGGCACACAACTCCAGGAGTGCGGCCTTCAGTTCCTCTTCTGACATGCCGCGGATGAGCTCCCCTTCACGGGCCAGCGTCACGGTCCCCGTCTCCTCCGACACGATGATCGCCACCGCATCGGTCTGCTCTGCGATCCCCAGACCGGCGCGGTGGCGCGTCCCCAGCGTCCTGCTCACCGCGGGGTTCTCGGACAGCGGCAGCAGGCAGCCCGCGGCAATGACGCGGTTGCCGCGGATGATCGCCGCCCCGTCGTGCAGCGGGGAGTTAGGAAAGAACAGGCTAATCAGCAGCTGCACGGTGACGACGGCATCGACTTTGATGCCGGTCTCGATGAAATCCGCGAGCCCGGTGCGGCGTTCCAGCACGATCAAGGCGCCGATCTTGCGCAGCCCGAGGATGCGCGCCGCGCGCGAGACGTCGTTGACCAGGCGGATAATCTCCTCCCGGCCAAGTGCGTGGGGCGAGAACCCACTCACCAGCACTCCACCACGGCCCAGCTGCTCCAGCATCCGCCGGAGTTCAGGCTGGAAGATGACCAGCAACGCAATGGGAATCACCACGCCCAGATACTGCAGGACGAACTGCAACGTGTACAGACCGACCGCGCGGCTGATGGCGTAGGCAAGGATGAGGATCACCACACCGGTGACCAGCTGCACTGCCCGGGTACCGCGGATGAGCAACAACAACTGATAGATGAGCACTGTGACGATGAGAATGTCAATGATGTCAAGAAGTCTGACGCTAGGCATGCTCAAACCCCAGACTACGTCTCCCGTGTCTTCCAGGTCTACCATGTCTTCCAGGTCTACTGAAGTCTGGGTCTGAGGTCGTTAAGCCTGTAGACCCGGAAGACTCGGGAGACCTGGTAGACCTAGTAGACGCCTTTTCTCTCAAAGTATCAGCGATAACAGCGCCTTTTGCGCGTGGAGGCGGTTCTCTGCTTGATCAAGCACAAGGGACTGCGGGCCGTCCAGCACCTCATCGGTAATCTCCTCGCCCCGGTGGGCCGGCAGGCAGTGCAGGACTACCGCCCGGGAGGCGGCCTGCGACACCAGCGCGGCGTTCACCTGAAATTCGCTGAACGCCTTGATTTTTGCATCGCGCTCGGCCTCCTGCCCCATACTGACCCACACGTCGGTGTAAATCACATCTGCGCCCCGCGCGGCCGCCCGCGCATCGGTTCCAACCTCGATCCGGCTGCCGGCCGTAGAGGCAATCTCGCGTGCTCGGGCCACAATCGCCGGCTCGGGAGCGTATCGCGGCGGCGTGGCGACGGCCATGTGCATTCCAACTTTGGCGGCTCCGAGGAGCAGGGAGTGGCACACGTTATTGCCGTCGCCGACCCACGCCACCCGCAGACCATCGAGGTGGCCAAATCGCTCGCGGATGGTCAACAGATCGCCCAGGGTCTGGCAGGGATGCTCCACGTCCGAGAGCCCGTTGATCACCGGAACACGCGCATGCTCGGCCAGCAGTTGAACGGTACGGTGCGCGAAGGTCCGAGCCATGATCCCCTGGACCCATCGCTCCAGGTTTCTGGCGACGTCCGGCACGCTTTCCCGCGCGCCCAGTTGAATGTCCTGCGGCGCCAGGTAAATGGCGTGGCCGCCCAGTTCCCACATTCCGGTCTCAAACGTCACGCGGGTCCGCAGCGATGGCTTCTCAAAGATCATGGCCAGAACTCTGCCGGCCAGCAGCGGCGGCCGGTCGCCCGCCTTTGAACGACGCTTGAGGTCGACAGCGGTGTCCAGCACGAAACGGACCTCCTCCGGAGAGAGGTCGTCCATGGATACGAAATCGCGACCCCGCAGCGTCATCTGAACCCCCAGTGACTCGTGATTCGTGATTCGGCACTACGAATCTTAGCTTTAACGAATCACAAATCACGAATCACTAATCACGCAGTTAGCGTTTAGAGATCCACTCCTTGAGCACGTCCTCCAGATCTGGTTTGGTGATCTCCTGCAGTTCATATCGTACCCTGACAGCCGGTTTGCGGATGGTGATCACACGCCGCAGATCCACCGGCGTCCCCAGCACGACGACGTCACAGTCGGAGGCCGCGATCGTCTCCTGCAGTTCCTTGGTCTGCTGCATCCCATAACCCATCGCAGGCAGCACGGAACCGAGATGGGGGTACGCGGCGAACACCTGGCGGATGGAACCCACCGCGTACGGCCGTGGGTCGACAATCTCCTTAACGCCGTACTTCCGCGCGGCGATCACACCGGCCCCAAACGCCATCCCGCCGTGCGTAACCGTCGGACCGTCTTCGACCACCAGCGCGCGGCGGCCGGTCAGCAAGGATGGATCGTCCACCTGCACCGGTGATGCCGCCTCAATAATCACCGCCCTAGGATTTACCCGGGCCACATTGGCGCGTACTCTGGTCACATCCTGCGGCGGGGCGGTATCGACCTTGTTGATGACGACAACGTCCGCCATCCGCAGGTTCGTCTCGCCGGGATGATACGTCAGTTCGTGACCGGGCCGGTGCGGATCGGCGATGACGATGTGCAGATTGGACCGTAGGAACGGAAAGTCGTTGTTGCCGCCGTCCCACACGATGACGTCCGCCTCGCGCTGCGCATGGCGGACCACCTCGCGGTAATCCACCCCGGCGTAGACCGCGGTGCCGGCCGCAATGTGAGGTTCGTATTCCTCACGTTCCTCGATGGTGACGTCGTACCGGTCGAGGTCTTCAAACGTGGCAAAGCGCTGCGCGCGCTGCCGCACCAGATCACCGTACGCCATGGGGTGACGGATGACTGCAATTCGCCGGCCCAAGGCCTTCAAGATCCCGGTCACGCGCCGCGTCGTCTGGGACTTACCTGCCCCCGTGCGCACCGCGCCGATGCTCACGACCGGGACGCGGGCCACGAGCGTCGTCGCGCCGGGGCCCAGCAGCACGAAACTGGCGCCGGCCGCCATGGCGATGGAACCCACATGCATGACGTGTTCGTGCGAGACGTCGCTGTAGGCGAAGACCACCTGGTCGGCGCGAAGCCGGCGGACGAGCGGAGCGAGTTCCCCTTCCGCGTAGATAGGAATGCCTTCGGGATACAGCGGACCGGCCAGGAGGGGAGGGTACATCCGTCCCTCCAGGTCGGGAATCTGGGTGGCGGTGAATGCCACTACTTGATACTCTGGACGTTCCCGGAAATAAACGTTGAAGTTATGGAAGTCGCGACCGCCGGCACCGAGGATGATGACCCGGGTGCGAGACCTCGGCCGTCCCCGCCGCGCGAGCTGGCGGGCGTGCCGCGCGCCGCGCTGACGAGCTCTGATCTTCGCCATCGACGACACCGCAACGTAAGACTACCGGCCTGGGATGACGGCTCACCACTTCTGTGCGCCTACAGGCATTCCTTTTAGGTTGTCATTGCGAGGGAGCGCAGCTCCCGAAGCGAGGCCGCAGGCGTCGTTGCGAGGCCCGAAAGGGCCGTGGCAACCTCCTCCGTCCGAATGAGATTGCTTCGCTTCGCTCGCAACGCTTCGCGGATCGCCACGCGCCTTCGGCGCTCGCGATGACAGAATGCGTGGTCCGTCCTACGGCGTCGCGGCTGGAGCCGTCTCGACCAGTCTGCGCGCTCCCACGTAGCGGGCTGTATAGTATCCTTCGTCCAGCGACGAGATTGCCACAGCACTGGCGCTGCTAGACGCGTGTAGGAACCGGCGGTCACCGACGTAGATGCCTACATGCGAGGCGCCCGGCGCGTAGGTCGTAAAGAACACCAGGTCGCCCGGCTGCAGTTCTGACTGGGTGACCGGGATCCCCATGCGGAAGTAGTCGTACGAGGCCATCCGCAGCAGGTCGGGGGCGAACGCGGAGAAGACGACGTAGATGAAACCCGAGCAATCCAGCCCCTGATTGGACCCCCCACCCCAGACGTAGCGGACGCCCAAATACTGCATCGCTTCGCGAACGACCATGTCGCCGGTTGCCGGATTGCTCTTGTCCCGCGGCCGTGAGACTGGGGCCTCTCGCAGGTCTTCCTGCCGTACCCACCCCGAATCGCCGCCGGGCAGTTGCACCTCATACCATCCTTCTGATATCGCGGTCACCAGCAATTGCGTCTGCGGGGCTACAAGCGCCAGCGTGGTGAAGTAGGAACCTGGACCCCGGCGCACGCGTAACGGCCGCTGAACGGTCACCGTATCGCCGGCGCCTGCGAGAGTCGAAGGGGATTCCGCCGGCGCGGGTTGTGACAGCGTATCGTTTGCGGACGGCACTTTCACCAGAATCGTCGGGCCCGGAGGAGGGATTCGGATACTGACCTTCGCGCCGGGGATGACCAACCGCTGGCCCGGACGGATCAGGTCGGATGTGAGTCCATTTGCCTGCTTGAGGACTGCCACGGAGATCCCAAAACGCCGGGCGATCGAGAATAATGTGTCACCACGGCTGACGACGTATCGGTACGTCACTTTGCGGATGACGACATTACCCTGGGTCGCCTGTTGAGCAGATGGCGTCTTGGCCGGCTTCGGTGGTTTTGGTGCCGGCTTGGCGCGGTCCCTCGCGCCTGTAGGTGGAATGTTTAGGATCTGCCCGGAATGGATGAGCGTCGGATCGCTCAGGCCGTTGTAAGCGGCCAGCGCGCCCACAGTGACGCCATAGCGCAGAGCAATGCGGTAGAGGGTCTCGCCTGGCTGGACCACGTGGGTGCTGCCGGCCTCGACCCGCCCGGATGTAGCCAGCACGATGAGTCCGACGGCGGCAAGTGTGAGGGCAGCTGTGATGGCCCGGCGCATGGTACTACCTCCATGCCCGCCCCTCTGAGCGCTCTAGACACACAAAAACGCAGGGAGCTAGAACCCTTCCGGGTCACGACCTCCCTGCGCCTCTCCCCTTGCCAAGCGAAATGCGTCTACTAGGTCTACTGGGTCTACAATGTCTTCCAGGTCTTGTAATCCGCGCGCACTTCTCTGGTCTTGGACCTAGTAGACATTGTAGACTTTGTAGACCTTGTAGACGCCGTTTATCTCTTCGAGTATTGGAACCCCTTCCTCGCCCGTTTGTGGCCGTACTTCTTGCGCTCCTTCATGCGAGGGTCGCGCGTCAGCAGCCCGTCCTTGTGGAGCGCCGGGCGAACCGCTTCGTCGTTGCGGGCCAGAGCCCGGGCAATGCCGTGCCGGACCGCGCCGGCCTGGCCGGAGATCCCGCCGCCGTCGACCGTAGCCAGCACATCAAACCGCCCCTCGACGCTGGCGGTCTTGAAGGGTTGCCGGATCACCGTCTGCAGCGAAAGGCGAGGAAAGTATTGCTCAAACGGCTGCCCGTTCACAAGGATCTTCCCGCTGCCAGGCAGCAGCCGTACTCGTGCCACCGCATTTTTGCGCCGTCCTGTCCCGATGGAGATTGCCTGCACGACCACGCGGTTACCTCCCCACTTCCAACTTCTCAGGTTTCTGCGCGAAGTGCGGATGCTCCGCCCCGCGGTAGACCCTCAGGTGTTTGATCAGAGTCCGGCCGAGCGAATTCTTGGGCAGCATGCCCCGCACCGCATCGCTGACGAGCTCCTCCGGTTTGTTCTTGAGCATGTCCCCGAGGGAGAACGTTTTTAACCCGCCGGCGTACCCCGAGTGACGGTAGACGAAGTCACGCTGCGCTTTGCGCCCGGTCAGCCGCACCTTGGCGGCGTTGATGACGATGACGCCGTCGCCGGTGTCGATGTGCGGCGTGAACTCGGGCTTGTGTTTGCCCCGCAGGAGCGTGGCCACCCGTGTCGCCAAGCGTCCCAGGACGACGCCGTCGGCATCCACAAGGTGCCACTTCCTTTTGAGGCTTTCCGGGCTCGGCAAGTACGTCTTCATCGAAACCTCTCTTCGGACAAAGCGAATGTTATCGTATCTTGCACAGCATAGTGTGTCAACTGCAGTGGATTCCCGGAATGCGTCTACAAAGTCTACCATGTCTACAAGGTCCACCAAGCCTGCCTGCAAGACCCAATGATGCCCTCCCAATCCTTGGACAGCCGAATGACTCAGCCGGGCTATTGATCGACGGGATCGATCACCCCGAGAATAAGAAGTGCTTTAGCCAGCTGGCAGGCTCGACCTTGGCCCACGCACATGACTTTCAAGCGTTTCGAGGACATACAGGCGTGGCAGACGGCTCGCGATCTCGTGAGAGCTGTTTACAAAGCCTCCGCCGAAGAGGGGTTCCGTAGGGACTTCGGACTCCGCGACCAGATCCGTAGGGCAGCCGTTTCCGTAATGGCTAACATCGCCGAGGGATTTTTCCACAGGTCGGATAAGGAATTTGCCCGGTTTCTGTTCACCGCAAAAGCCTCTGCGGGCGAAGTCCAGAGCCATCTCTATGTTGCCCTGGACCAAAGGTATCTAAACGAGGGGCACTTTAAACGCCTCTATGTTCACGCGCAGGTGTGTTCGAAGCAACTAGCGGGACTCATCTCGTTCCTTTTGGGTGCCAAAGTGAAGGAAGATGGTAGGCTGTTGTCGCGAAACTGAGGCTGGTAGACGTTGTAGACATAGTAGACGCACTTGCGAACCTGACCTCCCAAATCAGGGGTTGAGTAGTCTCCGTACGCCCAGAAACCGGGCCCCATAGAACGGGTCATCAAGTGAGGTGATGGTGACGCCGCCTGCCGTCGAGGACGCATGGATGAACTTGCCGTCCCCGATGAAGATTCCCATGTGTGACGGCCCGGGGTCGTCGGTGGTGAAGAACACCAGGTCGCCTGGAAGCAGGGCCTCCGGGGCCACCACCTTGCTCATCTGGAAGTAGTCGTAGGAACGCAGCCGGCCCAGCGAGCGCACGTAGGGGGAGAAGACCCGGAAGATGAGGCCCGAGCAGTCGAGGGCGCGGGCGGAGGTCCCACCCCACACGTAGCGGATCCCCAGGTAGCGCTTGGCGTCCTGAACGATCCGCGCGCCCTGGGAACCCTCCTTGGCCGTCCGCTGAAACGCGACTCTCGGGACGGGAACGGGCTCCGGCGCCGGCATGTACCGCCGGGCCAGCGTGGCGACCGCCCCCCGGGTGGGAATGTCCAGCCGCTGCCCGGGGAGAATGATGTCGGTCCACAGGCCGTTAGCTTGTTTGATCATGTCCACCGTCACCCTGTAGCGCCAGGCGATCCCCAGCAGCGTATCGCCCGGCCGTACCCAATGTACGGCGATCAGTGTGGCTTGAACCCCCCGCGAGACGGGTTGTGTCGCAGCCCCCGCTCCTGTGGCTGCGCAAGAGGCTACAAGCATTCCTGCAATAAGCACTGCTAGAACAGAAAGTTGATGTCTCATGAGTGATCCATTCGTCCGCCTAATACCAAATGCATGCCCCCTCATTTAGACTAAGTAGACCAAGAAGACCAGGGAGACCAAGTAGACGCAGTACGGGATACCCTATACCTCGACAACCGATGAATCGCCTACGTTGACCTTCCCTGTTGCTCTTCGAATCACTGCGCGCTCTCCGACGATCGACTGCTCGAGCCGCGCTTCTTCAATGATGGCATGGGCGTTGATGATGGAGTCCTTTACGTGCGAGCTAATGACCCGGGCCCCGTCGCCGATGGATGCGTAGGGGCCGACGACGGACGCTTCCAGGACTGCCGACGGGCTGATATATGAGGGAGAGATCACCGTAGATTTGATCCCGGCGGAGACGGCCGGAGGCATCAGTTTTAGGAGATCTCTGTTCGCCTGCAGGAGTGCGTCGACCGTCCCGCAATCGTACCAGTGATCGACGCGAAAGGTTTTCATCCGCTCCCCGGCGTCGATCATCAACTGCATCGCGTCCGCCAGCCAGTACTCCCCCTTCATCCGTCGGTCTTCTGTGACCATCCGCTCCAACGCCCGGCGAAGCGCCCTGGTATCGTGAATGAGGTACGCGCCGACCACGGCGAGATTGCTGGGCGGCTCGCTGGGCTTTTCGATGATCCGGCGAACATACCCCGCGCCGTCCAGCTCCACGACTCCCAGCCGCCGGGGATCTTCTACCTCCGCCACCCCGGCCACCGACTGCCGGCTGCGCACGAGACCGGCAAGATCGCCCTTGATGATCGTATCCCCAAAAATCAGGAGCACCGGATCCCCGTCCAGGCGTTCCCGGGCCACGTACACGGCATGCCCATTGCCCAGCGGCTCCTCTTGCCGGACGAACTGAAGCCGGAGCGACCGATATCGCTCGCGCATCTGCGCCTCGATGCGCTCGCCCAGGTAGCCTACGACGAGGACAATCTCGTCGACACCCACCGTAACGAGTTCATCGATGATGTGCGCGAGGATGGGCTTGCCGGCGACCTGAAGGAGCGCCTTGGGCTGGGTGTAGGTGTGCGGTCGGAGGCGAGTCCCAAATCCGGCAGCGGGGATGATTGCCTTCATATCTCAGGCAAGCAGCATCCGCATCGGCTGCAGTTCACGCGTAAACGGATTCAACACAAGACCCAGGATCTCCAGGGTCACGACCCCCAACAACGCCTCATCGCCCGGCTGCCCAAGTATCACTGGAGTGTGCGCTTCCCCCTGCGGCAGGATCAGATAGCACTCGGAGACCGGTCGCTCCACCGTTGTTCCGTCTGCGAGCGTAAAGCTCACGCTCCGCCTGGGAATCAACCCGACGGCCGTCCACACGTCAAGCGGCAACAGCGTATAGGTGGCCCCGCTATCAACGAGAAAGCGTATGGGGCGGACTTGGCCGTTTGGACCGCGCACAGTGCCATCCACGTAGGTCAGTGCCATGCCGTGGTTCCTCCGTACCCTCGATCCTTCCGCGTCTCTATGGTTTCACACCTGTGCCCGGCCGTCGAGCGCTCCAATGACCATCCTGCCTAAGGACGGCGCATCGGGATTGAGCCGGTAGAACACGCGTCCCTGCCTGAGATCGGACAGCACCATACCGGCTCGCCCCGGACGAACCGGCGAGTTCGACAGACGCAAACCTTAGCATCGCCGCACCGGTTCGTACGGGGCTCGCTCCAGGAGGCGCAGGTTCCGCGAAACTGTCTTCAAGGGCAGCCGCAACTCGTCTGCCAGGCCGCCGACACACATCTCCTGATTGTGCCGGAGCGTGAGCAGCATCCTCAACCGCCTTCGGTTAGCAAGTGCCGTTCCAACTTGATTGGCCACATTTGGCTTAGCCACCCACTGAGGCGTTTCCGGAGGTAGCGCTTGCCCCGCCCAGTTTTCAAATAGCGCTCTCGTCTCCAGGCATCGGCCTCGTCAACACAGGCTTCATAATATGCCAGTATCACTGGCAGCCTGGATCGGGTAGATCGCACCCGACCTGTGCGGTGCTCATGCATCCGCGCCTTCAAGTCCTTCGAAACGCCAGTGTACCACCGGCCATCCTTCGCACTGTGCAGTACGTATGTATAGACCATAGGCTATCAAGTTGGAACGGCACAAGGGTCTTAAGGGTTGCCTCCGCAGCCCTCAACTCGCCCGTCGCACGCCTAGCCATGGGCAGGGCAAGCATCACACACGGCCGCGGCCGACGCTATAGCCCCGATGGGTCATCTTACAGACACTAAGTCCGGGCCTCACCTTCCGCCGTCGACCACACCCCCAACATGTGGACGCTCTTCGCCGTCAAGATTTCCGCTCTCGTACGAATACGAGTAATAGCTGGGTGTGGCGCCCGTCACATCGCGAGACCTGTTCGGGCCGTTCTCAGATTCGCGCGAATGCGAGAAGGGTGTCTGAAAGACCTATCGACCCGCTGCAGTGCCCGGTGGTCGGAGGCGAGTGCCGACGCCTGCTGCTGGGATGATCGCCTTCATCGAGTCACCGTACCGAAATATGATTCGCCGCCATCTGCGGCCCACATTCCCGGGCGCACTCGGAGGCTGAGGGTATTCAGTCTTACACAGTTTGTTTCGGGAGAGAAGCCTTCCAGTCTGAAGAGTCGGAACGTGCGCAACGGTCGATTGTGGAACTGCACGGTGAGCGGGGCCAACTCTTGCACCCGCGCAAAGTACTGCGCCCACTTCACATACGGGTGGGACTGTGCATCGATGACGGCGATGCCGTCGGCACCCCCGAACTGCTGGATCCCCGGCCAAATTGACGCGGGATTCGGGCAGGGTAGGAGGATTATGGGAATCGTATTCCGCGTGTAGTACGCAAGCTGGGCAGTGATTTGGTACCGGTCGGCCACGAGCACCGCAGGGCGTCTGTCGAATGCGCGGACTTCTTGCTGCGCGCGCGCCGCGGCCTCTCTCCAGCCATAGAGCGTTTCCGTTCCCGGCAGCGGCGGCAGGCCGGAGACGAATGGCGCGATGAACCCGTAGAGGACGAGGGTCGCACTTGTACCTGCTAAGAGCGCAAAACCGCGATTCCATAGGGCTCCAAGCACCAGGGCTAATCCGAGGTAGCCCGGCCCGAACCAGTTCCCGTGAGGGGCACCGGCCGCGGCCGCCGCGAGCAGCGCGAACAACATGGGGGGTAATGAGGTCCAGAGCAGATATCCGAAGCGCTCATCGGCTCGACGCTGCCACGCTGCGTACACGGCGTACATGAACGCGGGAAAGAGCAAGAGCGCGAACAACAGCTGCTGGGTGAGCATCTCTTGGATG
>Ga0066704_10000606_pt1 | contig 13474 bp, 10 predicted proteins | sample GraSoiAngelo_153_FD_66458 | JGI IMG/M metagenome (GOLD analysis project Ga0066704, IMG submission 66458) | Grasslands soil microbial communities from the Angelo Coastal Reserve, California, USA - 14_1009_12_40cm | ecosystem: Environmental > Terrestrial > Soil > Grasslands | place: USA... | reverse complement strand
GGATGAACACCGCATCGGTCGACGCATCCGCCAGCACCTCCTCCACATCGGCTGAGGCGAATGAAAATCCATATTTTTTGCCGAGCGCAGCGGCGCGCAGACCGCTAGCGGACGCGATCCCGCAGAACTCCACCTCACACTGAGCGAGCGCAGGCAGAAATTCATTGGTTGCATGGCTGCCGGCTCCAATCACAGCAACCCGCAGTTTTGCGAGTTGCGGTTGGACCGACCGAATCTGCAGTTCTACCCTACTGGATACGGCCGGGATATTCGGGTACTCCAGTACGATGCCAAGCGACGGTTCATTGCGCTCGCCGGAGATCAGTGCAAAGGCATCAGCCGCTTGTTCAAGCGAATACCGATGGCTGATCATCGGTTCAAGTTCCACTGCGCCTCGAGCGACCTGATCCAGAAATGCTCCCATGTTGCGTTGTTCAGTCCAGCGAACATACGGCAGCGGATAGTCATGACCTTCCTGCTCGTAGTCCAGGTCGCCGGTGCCCGGCCCGTACGCCATCGAGGTACGCAGCTCGAGTTCCTTGAACAGGTACTGCTCACGCGGCAAATGCATTTCAGTCCGGCCCACCACCACAACACGACCTTTGCGCCGGCAAAACTCGCCTGCGAATTTCACCGGTGTCGCATCCTCGGTGCCAGCAGTAATGATGACGACATCCGCACCGGCGCCTTCGGACCAAGAGAGCACACGCTCCATGACATTTGCTGCATCGGCCGGGCAGGTCTGCGCCCAGCCTTGCTCCTGTGCAAGAGCAAGGCGCCTCTGGTCGATGTCGATGCCGAATACGCGGCAGCCCGACGCACGGAGTAGTTGGGCGACGAGAAGACCGACCAAACCAAGCCCCAACACGACGACATTGTCACCCAAGCGCAAATCGGCGACGCGCAAACTCTGCAAGGCGATTGCGCCCACCGTTGTAAACGCAGCTCGATCGGTACCGACTCCTAGTGGGACCGGCACGCACAAGCGCTTGGGCACGCACACAATCTCGGCATGGCTGGCCTGCCCTTGCCCAGCACAAGCCACGAGGTCGCCAATACGCAAATGATCCACGCCGCTGCCAACGCCGATCACTTCGCCGGCACAGCTGTAACCCAGTGCGAGCGGCATATCAAGAGCATGCTGCGCAACGGCGTAGGCGGTCAGCGGCCCCTGAGTGCGCGCAAGCTGCAATACTTTCAGAGCCTGCTCGGGCCGGGCTTTGGCTTTCGCAAGCAGACCCATACGACCGAGCTTCACGGTACCCCCTTCGGTACCGCTGCTGATGAGTGAATGTCTATTTCGCACCAGCACAAATTGGTCGCGCAGCTGCGGCGGAGGCACATCCTCCACCCAGATGCGCCCGTCGCGCAGGCTTTCGAGTACTTGTTTCATGCTATAGCAGCCTTGGACACCTGTTGCACCGATCGAAGCTTGCCGCGAACGAGAAACCCCTTGGTTAGAAGTTCCCGCTCGCTGAACTGCGCAAGTTCGCGGCGGATATCGGCTGTCAGCAAAGCACGGCCTTCTTCTTCCGTCGCGCGCCATTCATCAATTTCGAACCAGTGTTCGAACATCGCTCGGTAGTCGTGCTCTCGCAGGCTGTTCAACCACGATGGGATGTCCACAAACCGTCGTTCGCGCAAGTGGTCCCATGGGGGCACCTTGCGCGACGGTCGTTTATCGGGATGCTTCCACGCAATGTGGTGCCCGCCCGACAGGCTAGTGAAGTTGTGGATATAGATGTAGATGCGACCGCCTGGCCGCAGTACCCTGGCTACATCCGCGAGAACAGCGGGCACATCGGCGATGTGCTCGAAAACTTCGTGGGAGACGACCAAATCGACGCTCGCATCCGGCAGCGGAAAATGCGAGCCATCATATACCTTCAGTGTCACCTTCTCGTGCGGCAACGCGTGGCCGATGCAGCGCTCCAGTTCGCGATAGTAGCCGTTCGCAAAAAGCACATCCCAGGCAGCAGTGCGCAGCGCACGCTCTGCGCCGTTGACGCGCAGGATTCGAGCATACTTCGCCGCGCCGCGCTGTGCGTCCACCAACTCAGTATCGACCCCGACAACGTGTGCGCCATCCGCGGCGAGTAGCAGCGACAGCCAATAGGATTTGCCGCATCCGACGTCCAGTACGTGGCGATCTGCGAAAGGCCCTTCGTCCGCTCGCATCGCTTCAAAAAAACCGGCGTGCTCGCGCGCAAAGTCGCGATAGCCGGTAAGGCCATAGTGCAGCATGGACGCGTACAGGCCAATACGTCCGGGGAGAATCGGATCCGGCATGGAAACTCGCGATGCTTAGCGTGTGGCGCGGATCATGAGATGCCAGCCCACCCGACGCGATAACGAACGATAGAGCCACCGAGGCGTCCATTGAAACAAACGACCATAGCCCTCGCCAAACACAAAGTCGGAATGCACATCCAAATGTCTGAAACGCGCAAACATTGCGCGAACCTCGCCGACGGTGAACCGCCGCACCACCGGGCACAACTCATCGCGTTCCTCAAATGGAACACGCAACAACCGATGCACTGCTTCGTTCAGTGAATGTCGATGGTAGAGCATGATCAGCGCCTGACCGCCCGGGCGCAAAACACGGTACGCCTCATCAATACATTTTTGCGTATCGGGCGCATGGTGCATGACGCCGAACGAATAGACGTAGTCGAACGTCGAATCTGGAAACGGCAAATGTTCGGCATCCGCACTTGAGTAGACTGCGTCAACGCCACGTGCGGTTGCGCGCAGTTGCGCGGTCGCAGGGCCGACGACGGTAAGGTCCACTGCCGTGACGTGCAGACCGTGACGTGCCATCTGCATACTGTCGAGGCCAACTCCACAGCCAACCTCCAACACGTGCGACCCGGGCTGCATCGAAGCAATCCAGGCGGGCAAATGCCGATGCGAACGATAACGTTGCGTTTCTAGATCGACGAAATATGCCTCAGAGCCTCGCTCGTGCTCGGTTATCTCCTGCCCCATGATGCGCTCGGCGTTAACGTTGCGCGTCCAGAAATCGGCCACCTTGTGAACCAATCCAGGAGCCTGTCCTACGTTTGCTGGTTCAATGGGTCTCACTGCTCATCCTGTGCGCCAGCGCAGCCAGACCTCGAACCATCCAGGCATTGCACCAGCGCAATTGAGTGAATTTCTTCGTATACAACCGCGTCTTCTGATAGTAGAAACGCCCCTGCGCATTGTACATTTCGTCGAGCGACCAGCGCGCAATATTGCGGGCCAGATCACCGTACGTGTCGAGATGGCGCGAGAAGGTCAATATCCCCTGCGCCGCGCCATGAATGTCGTAAGGATACTGGCGATCGCTCATCCAGCGCGGCGCGCCGTTGCGCTCGAAGAGTTGCTCGGCGTAAAACGCGAGGCCGTTTGCATACTGCGTTTGCCACTGAAAGTCGCCAGTAGCCTGCATGTACCGCGCAAGAGCGTCGAGAATGAAACCGGTGTGGTAGTTGTCGTGACGAATTGGTGAATCCCCCGGCGGGTCCGTATAGAACCACGCGTGGTAGTCCGTTTGCCGATTAACGACATAGCGAGCCAATCGCTGTGCTGTCTTGATCCATTGCGGCTGATTGGCCTGCTGGGCGAATTGGGCAAGTACCGCTGCGATCAGAATGCTCACGTCGAGCACGCGCATAGTCATCGGCAGCGGCATATAGCTCAAGCACAATTCATCCGGTTCATCTTTCAACCGCTGAAGATCGTGAGTGAAAAACGGTATCGCCGCTTCCACGCGCGACAGCAGCGCCGGATCCTGCAGGCGCCGATGCGCAGCCAGCAAAGCCCCGCAGACGAACGCGGTGACTACGGCATTCGGCGTGCCGCGAGGCGCGAAGAACCCCAGGTCCTGCCACGGATATTGATAACCCCACGCGACTCCGCCCGAGGCCGTTTTGACTGCCATTTCATCGAGCCTGCCAATCAAATGCCTGACACGGACCAAGTGGGCGGGATTGCCATCCGCCGCCTCCCTGTCGAGCAAGCCACTGACGAACAGAGCTAAGCCCTTGGGGTTGAAGGTACGGGGGGATAAGAGCAGCCGTCGCGGATTGACTGGAAATCGCAGTACGGACTGGACCGCAATGATCCGTGTGATCCTGCTCCAACCCAAAAGAGCGCTCAGAATCGGGCTGTTCAATGCGTCGTGCTTGTCGAAACCCCGCCAGCCCTGTGCTTCGGAGTAGCCCAGAACGGCATCGAGTACGGCATTGATGCGTTTGAGATCCACTGAATCGTGGCCATGATCTACACCTGCAACGCTTTCAATCACTCGAGAGGTTCGCATGGGATTGTCCGCGTTCGAATATTTCGATCCACTGATGCGTCTGGATCATCAGGTAGAGCATGAAAAAGTGCCAGCGAAAGCGCCGCCGAACCGGCAGTTGCCTCAGTGCCGCGACGGTATCCACATTGAAAATGCCGTACTCCCTTACACGCTGTGGAGCGAGCCAGAACTGCGCGAGCGAGCGCAAATGACGATCATAGAATGCAGGCGCATCGAGCTGAAACCCACTCTTGGGTCGATCCAGCACCTCCCGTGGGAGATGTCGTGCCGCTACCTCTCGCAACAGAGCCTTGCCTACCCGCGGCGGCCCCATTTTCGAGACTGCGTCGCGCACTGCCAAATCGACAAATGGCACGCGCACCTCCAGCCCTACGGCCATGCTGGCGCGATCCTCCTGCCACAGCAGATCGTTGACCATCTTGTTGCGCCACTCGAATTCGAGCAATGCCGCAAGCGGCGCCTGATCTTTCGGCCAACGCCCACGCACCGCCTCGACTGCATCGGGCAGTGAATGGTCGAGCAGACGTGGACCGTATAACCAGCGGCGCAACGTGGGATCATCCCAGATGTTGCGCAAGAGCGCGTAGACTCGCGGCCAATCACCGATTGCTCCGCCCATCTGCAGCGCGCGTTCGCGCTCTTCGAACTGGGTCGTTGAAAAACGCCGCATGCCACTCAGCAAGTTGGCGATCGGGCGTGTCGCGCGCACAGGCAGACGCGCCATCAGCTGAAAAATCTTGTGCGCGTTGTAACCGGCGAACAACTCATCGCCACCCAAGCCGGAAAGTACGGCCTTCGTTCTGGTTCGTGCCAGTTCCGCCAGCCGAAACAGTTGGATCGCATTGACCTTGGGCGTCTCGACATGCCATAGCACGCGCGGCAACGATTGCACCTCATCGGCGCCCAGTTCGGCCTGTGTGTTGGGCAGCGCCAATATGCGCGCGGTTTGTGCAGCGTTGCGCGCTTCGTTGGGATCATCGCCCACCATCAAGGTGAAGGTGGAAACCTGCGGGCTGTATTGGCGTGCTAGCGCTGCAATCAGGCCCGAATCGACGCCACCCGAAAGATAGCAACCGACCGGTACATCCGCGATCAAGTGCGCGCGCACCGAATCCGCAAGCGTGTTGTCCAGATCCACGTCCCGGGCCGCAACCGCCGGTGTGAAGCGCAGGGGACGCAACCCTGAGCCGATCCGCCATTCGAGGCACTCGCCTGGATCAAGCTGCCGCACAGTGCGAAACAGGGTGGCCTCGCCAGGGAGGTAGCGAAAGTTAAGCAGGAGGTGCAGCGATCCCTCATCGAGCTGCGCCGCCTCGCCACGCGCAGCGAAAATCCCCTTTACCTCGGACGCGAAATACAGGCAATCCCGATCATGGCTAACAAACAGCGGTTTGATTCCCAGCGCGTCGCGAACGAGCAATGCGCGCTCCTCTGCTACATCCCAGAGCGCGAAAGCGAACATTCCACGCAGTCGTCCGAACCCCTCTATTCCCTCACTCTGATAGGCAGCCAGGATGACTTCGGTATCGGATTGGGTAACGAATCGGGCGCCGCGAGCCTCGTAGAACGCGCGCAGCTCGCGATAGTTGAATATCTCGCCATTGAAGATGATCACGGCGCGTCGATCGGCGCACCACATCGGCTGATCACCACCGCTCAGGTCGACGAGCGCGAGTCTCGCGTGAAACATGCCGACATGATCCAGCTCGAGCGTTCGGGTTCCGTCCGGACCACGATGTTTGAGCATGTCGCACAGACGCGCGAGTTTCTCCTTTGCGTCATCAAGGCGTGGTTGCTCGGAAAACCATCCGCCGATGCCGCACATCAGACGACTGCCGATTGCAGGTTTGTGATGTCACCTCTGGCCTCGATAGCCGCGACGACGAAAGCCGCAACGTCGCAGGTGTCTCGCAGCAGTTTTTGGCGCAGCAACTGACCACGTCCGGCGGGAAACGCGAGCAGCCAGTCCAGAGCGTCGTTGAGGGTACGCTCGTCCAATCGCCGTGCATTGCGCACGAGCCCGTAGCGCTCTTCTTGCTCATCGGTATAGCCACGACCGGTGCGTGCCGCGTAGACAGCCGGCACACCCAGCACCGCGCTTTCCGAAGCCATCGTCGCGCTTTCGCCGAAAAAGCCGGCAAAATGGGCCATTACATGATGAATCATCTCGGCTGCCCCGCTGTAGCGATACTGCACGAGGTCATCGGGAAGTGGCGCCTCTGCCGAAATCATCACCTTTCCGTGCGCACCAAGGCGCCGCACAATGAAGCGCACCGCGTCCGTGGTAAGCCCACGCTCACCGACATCGTGATTGGCATTCCACGCGACGAGGCGAATCAGAAAAGCAGGCCGCTCTTCCGGCACGCCGTTGGCCAACGCAATTTCGCGACTCGGCGAAAAATAGGGCGGCCGCAGGTACGATAATTCGTGGTAACCCGGATAACGCACGCTACGTTCCCGCGGCGTCCATGCTTTGTAGCAACGCGGAACAAGCACTCGTGTGGCGAAGGGATAAGTCAGTAGATTCTGCAATCGGGCATTTTCGGTATCGTAAAAGACGAGCGATCTCACCCGATTGATCACCCCTGCGTGCGCAATGAATATCCCGCCTATGGCTGCCATTACGTCAGGACGCCAGCGGCGAACCAGTCGCGAGAGTCGAAAGTCCCGAAGCAGCAGCTCGCCAAGCATTCCCCCGGTACCGCCCTCGCCTGATAGGGTCAAATGCTCCAGCCCGAATGCATCCAGCAGCTCAGTCGCAATTTCCTTGCGGCGGCTAGTGACCAGGATTTCGTGTCCGTGACGGCGCAGCTGCGCAATCGGCTGACGGAAAAAGTGCACGTGTGCGGGGTGTCCTATATCGATAAGTACACGCATCCGCATTCACCGATGAGGGCATGCCCTGAACATTGCTCCTTGGATCTTCAAGGCTCTCTACTTCCGATAGGTCAAATTCGTTATCTGCTCGGAGATCAATCCAATCAGAAAAACGATGACTGCCGCAGAAAACAGCAACATGCTCATGTTGGTAAAGCGGTGGATAGTAACAAACGTGTGCAGGTAATACCCCAATCCAAGAACAAAGAACGCAAAGCTAGCAGGCACAAACAGTTTGAGTGGGGAGTACAACGTTGCGATCTTGAAGATGATCAGGAGGAAGCGCAACCCATCGCGCAGCGGCCGGATATGGCTCTTGCCAATACGCAGAGAGGCTTTAATAGGTACATATGTCACCGTGTACGCACTGCGAAAAAATGCCATCGTGCTGGTCGTAGGATACGAAAACCCGTTTGGCAGAAGATGTAGGAATTCGCGAAACTTGTCTGCCCGTGCGGCGCGAAATCCCGACGTTAGATCGGCGACCTTGAAACCCGTCATCCGACTTGCAAGCCAGTTATAAATCGTATTGGCGATGCCGCGCCCAATACCTGCCTGACCGGACCAATCGCGCGCGCCCACGACCATGTCGAAGCCCTCATCCACTTTGGCAATCAGACGAGCAATATCGGCGGGGTCGTGCTGCCCGTCCGCATCCATAAAAACTATGATATCGCCCTTCGCTTCGCGCGCACCACGCTTGACCGCCGCGCCGTTACCCATCGAATACGGCTGGCGCAGCAGGCGCACGGAGTTGTCCGCACACACTTGCGCGGTGTCGTCGGTCGAACCGTCGTCCACGACGATGATTTCGTGGGACGGCGCCAGTTCCCGCAATCGCGGCAGCAAGGCGACGAGTGCCGCACCTTCGTTTTTTGCTGGCATCACGATACTGATCAAAATCTGCCCCTTGTTCGGATGAGCCCATCTAGCAGCGCGAACCGAAGCTATGGCTCTCGGAACGCGCAAATATTCGGTGATTTCTGGTAAGACTTGCTGCGCTTTCGGTCGCAGAACGAGCCAAGAAGTTATACACTCAGCTCAGATTTTGCGATACATTCCCCTTTAGTTTCACGGATTTGTCCGGGGATTTAAATGGCAACCTTGATGAGCACCCCCCCGCTGGCTGGCTTGACAGGCGTCATCCGTCGCCTCGTCATGCAGGGTGTGGTGCCCGAGGCCGAGGCGCGCAAGGCGCTCGAAACTGCAAGCAAGCAAAAAATACCGGTACCGATCCTGCTGCTCGAGCAGGGTTTGGCCAGCACGATGCAACTCGCGGTTGCGAACTCCGAAGAGTTCGGCATGCCGTTGCTTGATGCCGAGGCGGTCGACGTCGTCCAGCTCCCGATGCGGGTCGTCAGCGAGGAATTGATCAATCAGCATCGCGTCATGCCGCTGTTCAAACGCGGCAACCGCTTGTTTGTCGGCGTCGCCGATCCTACCAACCTGCGCGCCCTGGACGAGATCAAATTCCAATCCAATCTCACGGTCGAACCGATTCTTATCGATGAGCGACAGCTCGGCAGGCTGATCGAGCAGGCGTTCAACGCGGCCGGCGTTGCCGTCGACGACGAGGGTGACGAGGGTTTGGAAAGCCTCAGCACCAGCGACTTGTCCGACGTCGATTCGGAAGAGGGCAGCAGCGGTGTCGATGCGACTGGCGACGACACGCCGATCGTGAAGTTCGTCAACAAAGTCCTGGTCGACGCGATCAAGCGCGGCGCTTCGGATATACATTTCGAACCATACGAATCGAATTTCCGCGTACGTTTTCGTATGGATGGCATGCTGCGCGCGGTGGCGTCGCCGCCAGTCAAACTGACGCCACGTATTTCCTCGCGTCTGAAGGTCATGTCGGGACTCGACATCGCCGAGAAGCGTGTGCCGCAGGATGGGCGCATCAAACTCAATCTATCGAAAACCAAGTCGATCGACTTCCGTGTCAGCACGTGCCCGACCCTGTTCGGCGAGAAGGTCGTGCTGCGCATACTCGATGCCTCGGCCGCCAAGTTGGGTATCGAAAAACTGGGGTACGAAGACGATCAGCGCAAGCTGTTCGAGGATGCGATCCAAAGACCGTACGGCATGGTAGTCGTCACGGGTCCGACCGGATCGGGCAAGACGGTGTCGCTGTATACCGCGCTCAACATTCTCAACACAGAAGGCCGCAACATTTCGACCGTCGAGGACCCGGTGGAAATCCGCTTGCCGGGCGTCAACCAGGTGCAGCAGAACCAGAAGCGCGGCATGACCTTCGCGGCAGCTCTGCGTTCATTCCTGCGCCAGGATCCGGACGTGATCATGGTCGGCGAAATCCGCGACATTGAAACCGCCGAGATCGCAATCAAAGCGGCGCAGACCGGCCACATGGTGCTCTCGACGCTGCACACCAACGATGCGCCGCAGACGATCACGCGCTTGATGAACATGGGCATCGCGCCCTACAACATTACATCATCTGTAACACTCGTGATTGCGCAGCGCCTCGCACGCCGCCTGCACGATTGCAAAAAGCCCATGATCCTGCCGCCCGCAGCATTGATCGCGGAAGGCTTCAAGGAGAGCGAGGTCACGGACTTACACCTCTATGACGCGGTAGGCTGTCCGAGTTGCAATGAGGGATACAAGGGTCGTACCGGCATCTATCAGACTATGCCGCTGAGCGAATCGATTGCGAAGATTATCCTCGCTGGCGGCAACGCGATCCAGATTGCTGAAGCTGCCCGTGCGGCCGGCATTCGCGATCTGCGGCAGTCTGCGCTGCTGAAGATCAAGAACGGCATCAGTAGTCTCGCCGAAATCAACCGGGTTACCAAGGACTAAATCACACCATGGCTACCGCCACTGCCGTACGCAACAAGGCCGCTGCCGCAACTCGCGGGCGCGAACGAGCGCAGGTTAACCAGCTGGTTACCTTCCTTTGGGTCGGAACTGATAAGCGTGGCAAAAAGCTCAAGGGCGAATACGCCGCCAAGAACCAGGCTATGGTCAAGGCGGAGTTGCGTAACCAGGGCATTACGATTTCATCGATCAAGCCGAAAGGCAAGCCTCTGTTCGGGTCCGCCGGACGCACGATCAAGCCACGCGAAATCGCGGTGTTCAGCCGTCAGATCGCAGTGATGATGGCGGCAGGTGTACCGATGGTGCAGGGTATCGAAATCATCAGCGAAGGTCAGTCCAACCCGCGCATGAAGAACATGCTCGTCGACATCAAGACCAATATCGAGGGTGGTTCGTCTCTTTCCGAATCACTCGCGAAGTATCCGGTACAGTTCGACGAGTTGTTTTGCAATCTGGTCAAAGCGGGCGAGTCTGCCGGTGTGCTTGACACGGTCCTCGATACCGTCGCCACGTACAAGGAAAATATCGAGGCGCTGAAGAGCAAAATCAAGAAAGCGATGTTCTATCCGGCTATGGTGCTGGCTGTCGCCGTCCTCGTCTCGGCAATTCTGCTCATCTTCGTCGTGCCACAGTTTGAACAGGTGTTTGCTAATTTTGGTGCACAGCTACCTGCGTTCACTCAGATGATTCTGAATCTGTCCAAGTTTGTTGTCGGCTACTGGTACATCATGGCTGCAATAGTTGTGGGCGCGATTGTCGGCGTGATTTTCCTGTACAAGCGCTCCCCCAGCTTTGCTCATTTGTGTGCGCGTGCAGTACTTAAGATCCCGGTAATAGGTCAAATTCTGCATCAATCTGCGATCGCGCGCTTTGCACGTACTCTGGGCGTGACGTTCAAAGCGGGCGTCCCACTTGTCGAGGCGCTCGATTCGGTAGGTAGTGCGACGGGCAGCCCTATTTATAACGAAGCGGTCAAGAAAATCCGCGAGGATGTCGCAGTCGGTCATCAGCTGCAGTTCGCGATGCGCCAGCAAAACCTGTTCCCGAACATGGTCGTACAGATGGTCGGCATCGGTGAGGAAGCCGGTGCACTCGACGCGATGCTGTTCAAGATCGCTGAATTCTACGAGCAGGAAGTCAGCAATGCGGTCGATGCGCTGGCCAGCCTGCTCGAACCGTTCATCATGATCATTATCGGCGTCCTGGTCGGTAGCATGGTGATCGGTATGTACCTGCCGATCTTCAAGCTCGCGGCTGTGGTCGGCTGATCGCGACTCACGCTGACGACATGCTCGAATTTGTGGCGACGCCAGGCGTAGCCGTCGCGCTCGCCGGTGTGCTTGGCCTCGTCGTCGGCAGTTTCCTCAACGTCGTCATTCTGCGCCTGCCGGCTCGATTGCTGCACTCATGGCGCGAGCAAAGCCGCGAGATCCTGGAACTGGATGTCGCGGGCGAAGGCGGAGCGTCGCCGCCTGGCATCGTACGCGAGCCCTCACACTGCCCGCAGTGCAAGCACAAGCTCGGCGCGCTGGAAAATATCCCCGTGCTGAGCTGGCTCGTTTTGCGCGGCCGCTGCAAGCACTGCGGCGTGAAAATTTCCGCGCAATATCCTCTGGTCGAATTGCTGACGTGCACTACCTCGGCACTGATCGTGTGGAAATTCGGATTCGCCTGGCATGCTGCCGCGGGCCTGCTGTTTACCTGGACGTTGGTCGCACTCGCTGGCATCGACGTGCGCACACAACTTCTGCCGGACCAGATGACGCTTCCGCTGCTCTGGCTCGGCCTGCTGTTCGCGCTCGTGCCGCTGTTCATCGGCCCCGAGGCGAGCATACTCGGCGCTGCGCTCGGCTATCTCGCGCTCTGGTCGATCTACTGGATGTTCAAGCTCGTCACCGGCAAGGAAGGCATGGGCTACGGCGACTTCAAATTGCTCGGTGCACTCGGCGCCTGGATGGGGCCGTGGTCATTGCTGCCCATCGTGCTGCTGTCGTCGCTGATCGGCGCGATTGTCGGCGGCAGTCTGTTGGCGATCCAGGGCCGTGATCGCGCAACGCCGATTCCGTTCGGTCCCTTTCTCGCGGCCGCAGGCTGGGTGCAGTTCGTTTTCGGCGAGACCATCTCGCACCTCTACCGCGCGATCTTCGGCCTGCCGTGAGCGGCGGACGTAAAGATCCGGTGGCGATCGCCCTGACAGGCGGCATCGCCAGCGGCAAAACCACCGTCGCGAACGCCTTCGCCGCACTTGGCGCAACACTGTGCGACGCGGATGTGATTGCGCGCGAACTCGTCGCGCCTGGTCAGCCGGCGCTCGATGAAATTGTGCTGACGTTCGGCACAGATATGCTGACACCCCAAGGCGAGCTCGACCGCCGGCGCATGCGCGAACGGGTGTTTGCAGACGACGTGGCGCGGCGCAAGCTCGAATCGATCCTGCATCCGCGCGTGCGCGCCGAATTGCGCGCGCGTGCGCAGGCTTGCAGCGCACCTTATTGTCTACTGGCGATCCCCTTGCTGGCGGAATCGGACGGTGCGTACGATTGGATCGATCGTGTGCTCGTGGTAGACGTCACACCTGCCACGCAGCTTGCGCGCCTTATGCAGCGCGACAGCATGACTGCGGAAGGCGCGCAACGCGCGCTGGCCGCACAGGCGACGCGCGCGCAGCGCCTTGCGCTCGCGGACGATGTGATCGACAACAGTTTCTTACCCGAGGATCTGCGCGCGCCTGTGCAGCGACTGCACGAACTCTACCGCGAACTCGCAAGCGCTCGACCCGCACCCTGACCGCGTTCCAGAGAACTACGCCGCAGCAAAGAAGGCGGAAATGCCCGCAATACCCTGGGCGCCTGCCGCCACAGCAGCGGCTAGATCGCTGCGCGCAAGGCCACCCAACGCATACACAGGAAATGGCGCTTGTGCTGCCAGCTCGGAGAAGCGCTGCCTACCCAGGACCGGCGCATTCGGATGCGTCGAGGTCGCCTGTACCGGGCCGAGTACGGCGAAGTCCACGCCAACCTTTGCCGCATGCGCGAGTTCACGCGCATCGTGACAGGACGCCGCAAACCATCGATCAAGCCGGACCGGGCGCTGATGCAATTGCAGCAATACCGAAGCAGGCACGTGCACACCGTCGAATCCGAATTCCGTTGCCAGTGCCGCGTCGCCGTTCAACAGCAATTGTGCACCGGCACGACGCGCACGCTCCTGCACCTCGCTCGCGAGAGTGCGCAGTCGCGCTTGCGCGAGCGACTTCGCGCGCAGCTGCAGCAGCTGTATGCCACCTGCGAGAGCACGATCGATATGCGCAAGAAAAGCGGCCTCATCGTCATCTGGGTCGGGTGTGATCGCGTAGTACGGCGGCAGGCGCAACGCAGCGACGACGGGGCGATCTGCAGGCGGCATATCCAGCGCCCGCAATTCCTCGGCGCGGCACCAACGCAACGC
>Ga0066704_10000588_pt1 | contig 13580 bp, 10 predicted proteins | sample GraSoiAngelo_153_FD_66458 | JGI IMG/M metagenome (GOLD analysis project Ga0066704, IMG submission 66458) | Grasslands soil microbial communities from the Angelo Coastal Reserve, California, USA - 14_1009_12_40cm | ecosystem: Environmental > Terrestrial > Soil > Grasslands | place: USA... | reverse complement strand
AGAAGTTCCGATCCATCTGGCGACAGAGCGAGCGGACTCATGTTTGCAGAAGGGAGGATCGTTGACTTTCTGGGCTCGCCTCCCCCGACCGACAGCTCCTCCACGCCCTGGTAATCCGACGCAAATCGGTAAAGATAAAGCCGTGATCCGTCCGTCCCTATGAGCCGCTTCGGTAAACCGTCCTTCGTGAGTTGAACGTAGTTGGAAACCTTCGGAACTGCTGGCGACTGGTTCCAAAGATAAGCAAGCAGCGCCCCGCCGAATACGACCGCTACTACTACCGCCATCGTCATCCAGCGGCGACTCGACAGCGCGCCCGGTTGTGCATGAGCCGACGTCCCCGGCGTGATGGACGAATCCGATAGCGCCTCCAATGCGAACGCCAGGTCGGATGCGGACTGAAAACGTTGATCCGGGTTTTTCTCCAGACAGCGATGGATTACACGCAGCAGACCAGGAGGCGTAGTTGGCACGAGCTGCGAAATGGAAGTTGGCTCCTCATTCAGGATCGCGGTCATGGTTTCCGCGGACGTGGGCTTGTGAAACGTCTGCTTTCCCGTTACGAGCTCGTACACGATGGTGCCGAACGCGAAGATGTCGGAGCGATGGTCAACATTCTTCCCGCGCACCTGCTCGGGAGACATGTACCCTACCGTTCCCATTACCGTACCGGACTCGGTTCCGCGGGCCACGGTCGGTTCCGAACCTGAGGAGTCCTTTGCCTCGGTGATCTTGGCAAGGCCGAAATCTAAGATCTTTACCCGTCCATGGTTGGTGAGAAACACGTTTTCCGGTTTCAGATCGCGATGCACGATCCCTTTTTCATGCGGCGCTGCCAATCCGTGTGCGATCTGCACGGCATAATCGATTGTTTTGCCAAATGGCACGGGGCCACGTTTTAGCCGCTCACGCAGGGTCTCGCCTTCGAGTAACTCCGAAACCAGAAACGACACTCCGTCCTGAGTTCCCATCTGATAAACCGCAAGTATGTTGGGATGATTCAGTGCGGCCGCAGCTCGAGCTTCCTGTTCAAAGCGACGCAAACGGTCAGGGTTCGACGTGAGTGACTCGGGCAAGACCTTTACAGCCACATCTCGATCCAGCCGGGTATCGCGTGCACGATACACTTCGCCCATTCCGCCGGCACCGAGCGGTGAGCGAATTTCGTACTGACCTAAAATTGTTCCCGGCTTTAGAGCCATAGGTTTAGCGGGGATTATAGCTCCAATTCTCGGCGGCTAGAGCAGGAGCTATTCTCGACGGTGTTCCCACGATTTCGCGCGGAGCACAACAAAAGATGGAGCGTAGTTGACAATATCTGTCATCCCAAGCTCAAGCCACGCTGGACAAGCGTTTCGTACCAAATCACTACCGCGCAATGCATTGATTCAGAAGGCTGAATAAACTTGCAAACGCCGCCTGCGAACCGATCTGTGGCCCCCGAAGTGCGACAAAATACTGATAGAACGACGAGAAAAAACACCCGGGAGCCCACCCTTGAAGCAAGCAATCGGAAAGCGTCGCCAGAAGCGGATGAAGATGGTGTTACCGGTGCGCGTGTGGGCGCGGGACGCTGCTAACAAACCAGTCCTTGAATTGGCTCATACTTTGGACATCACGCCCAATGGCGCCCGCCTGGGAGCGATTCGCCACGAATTGAAAGCTGGCGACAAGCTGATGCTGCAATACCATCAGCGCAAGATTCAGTTTCGCGTGGTGTGGATTGCGCCGGTGGAAGGAACAGCAGAATTTCAGGTCGGCCTTCAAACCGTCGGCGGTGGCGGAGAAACTTGGGGTCTGGAACTCTCGGGATGCCTCAAGGCTGACGATTATGAAACCGAAACTATCCCAATCAGCCCGCCATCAGATGGCAATTGATGGACTGGTTCCGGTAGCCGCAAACACGTCGGCAACTTCCGCTTCAGCAATTTCCACGAAAGCCTGAACTACTCCCGGATCAAACTGCGTGCAATTGCTCGACATCAGCCGCCGCACCGCTTCCTCATGTGGCATTCCTTTGCGATAGCAACGGTTGGAAATCATCGCGTCGTACGCGTCGATCACGGAAACGATTCGCGATCCAATTGGAATTTCTGTACCTTTCAATCCGCCAGGATAGCCGCTGCCGTCATAGCTCTCGTGATGATGCAGCGCATAGAGGCTCGCCTTATCAAGCCCAGCAAACAACCGGAGAATCGACCAGCTGTATTCCGGATGTTTATTCATCCGCGCTCGTTCCTCATCGCTGAGCTTGCCTTCTTTTTTCAGAATTGAATCCGGAACGCCGATTTTCCCAATGTCGTGCAGCAGCGCTGCTACTTCCAACTGATACAGATCTGCCTCCGGCAGGCCCATCTTGCGAGCGATGCGCACCGCCCACTCGGCTAACCGTGTGCTGTGGATGCCGGTGCCGAGATCACGCAGATCGAGCAGCTGATTGAATGAGCAGATCACCGACTTAAGCAGCGACTCCTGCTGGCCCTCGAGTTCCTTGACTCGGAGCCAGGTGGCGCCAGTCAGGAAGTCCGTCGGAAATTCACTGCGCGAAATCATTGAGCTGCCCATTTGGTTACTGTAGTCCCAGATTGCTGCGCCAGGCTTGCTCGGCCTGGTAAGTGTCGAGACGGCCGTACCCGAGCTGCGGAGCCGAAATCCATTGCGCATGCGACAAAGCATTTGCCGCTTGCGACTTGGTGCTCGGCGCTGTCGCTCCCAAGGAAAGAGAAATCCCCAGCAAACTTAGCGAACTCCCTGTGCTGACTTGAGCTCCGTAGGTAGAGATCATCATCGCTGTCGTGCCCGCAACCAGAGGCGCACTGAACGAAGTTCCCCACCCTGCTGCATACGTTCCGAAGGGATAAGTCGTCATCACACCTTCGCCAGGAGCTGCCAGCCAAACCGGTGGCGCGCCGTAATTCGAGAACGTGGATGGCCGGTCGGTGTTGCTGGTCGAGGCTACGTCAATGACATTGTTGAGTGCTGCGGGATAAACAGTAGCCTTCAAGCCACTGTTTCCTGCGGCGGCCACGCAAACCACACCATTCTGGGTCGCATAACTAACCGCTTTGTCCAGTTCCGGCGAATAGCTGGTGTAGTTGAAACTCATGTTGATCACCTTGGCGCCATGATTCGTCGCATAGTAAATGGCGCGCAAGATGTCAGAGTTGTAACCAGTTCCATCGGCATAAAAAGATTTCAGCGGCATGATGCTAGCTTGCGGAGCGACGAGGTGCACGATGCCGGCCACCATGGTTCCATGACCAAAGGCAGCATATTGCGCCTTGCCGTCCAACACGGCAACCGTCGATTGATCTAACACCGCCACCGTGGATTGGCTCACCTGCGCGGTGCCGCTGCTATCCAGAACTGCGACCGTGGACTGGCTCACATCGCTCATCTCGGAGCCGCCGCTTTGATTGCGGGTGAAGTCATATCCCGCAACCAAAGAATTTTTCAGCACGGGATGGTTGGGATCGACGCCGGTATCGATCACGGCAACGGTCACTCCCGAGCCGGCGACTTTATATATCGCGTGCGCCGAGTCGGTTTGAATGAGCCGATTGCCGGGCTGATACACGTAGCCTCGCCAAACCGTGGTCCCATAGTAGGTGATGGGCGTCTTGTCCGTAAGATAAGACGGCGCAGGACCCGCCTTAGCCCCCTGTGCCTGAACGATCTGATCGGTTTCAATGGAAACAATCCCCAACGTCGGAATTCCCTGGAGTAAAGGTAAAGTCAGCGAAGAAACCAGCTGTGGAACCTGAATCATGAAGAGCTGTCCGCCCGGATCGCCCAAGCCACGGACGGTCGAGCATCCCCCCAACAAGCCGCATAGATTCAAAATTCCCGTCAGGCCCAGGCTATCCCTGACCACCAACCGGGTATCGGCCAAGGCGCTCTGCGGCCCCACAAACAACAGGAATAGCAGCGTGAGACAACTCCAGAAAGGCCGCGACTTGCTGTGTCCGGAAACGCTTTTTTCTGACTGACTACGAGTCCCCATTGACTTGCTCCCCCCGCCACTCACCGCTGATTTGCTGGATGTGATGAGTTTAGGACAACCCCTAATTTGGTTAAACTTACAGCCGTAATCCACACTCGGTTACCTTCAGGCCATGATTTCCGCCATGCCTTTGATCTTCAATCCTCCAAGATTCCCAGGCCGCTATGCACGTTATAAATCGGCAGCACAACCATGCGGTCTTGCTCATGTCCGATCGAGAGACACATATTTGCGCCGGCGTCGAATTCAAGTTGAAACTCTCCATGTTGATTCGTCGTCGTATCTGAGACCGCTTGCTGTCCCTGCAATAGCCGCACTTTCAAGCCTTGCGCCGCGCGTGTTTCACTTGTGCGATCGAGGATCTGTCCCACCAGGCATACCCGATCTCGATTGGCTTCCCGCTGCGGTTCCAGCCGCAAGTCGATGTACAGTTCATCGGTCTCATACAAAAGCTGTCGCGCCGAAATCGAACCTCGTACTCCCGCCGTGACCGGCTGAAGGTTCGAGTCGAATACCAGCCGAACCGGCCGTCCTTGCCGTACGCTTGCAACTGCCGCAAACTGTGCCTTCGCTATCCGAACCGCGTTCTCGGGAGGGCTAAAGCCGCCTTCCGCTTGAGCAATCCGGAACACGTTCTGCCAACTTTTCAGAGCTGCCTCGCACTTGCTGCAGCCGTCTTCGATATGTTTCTGCATCGCCCGCGCTGTAGTGGACGGCGCCAGATTCCTCACAAAGTCAGCCCACAACTCATCACTGAAATGCTTCACCGCTATCCTCCGCTGGGGGAGCGGACCAGAGCCTGCCTTTGGTCACTCCGGCCTGTATTTGTGTCTTCGTGGAATAAGGACAAGCAACAGCTCAAAAAATATAGGGTGGGAAAGAAATATTTTCGGGTTAGGCTTTGCCGATCAGGATGAACGGAGCCCATTGATAAGGATGGGGATAACTCGCCCGCAGGTGGAGCATCGCTTCCCGCAAAGCTTCCGCCTTGGATTTTCCTTGCTGCAAAAAGCCGTAAAACGCTCGCATATATTCCGCCGTGCTTCTGTCATGCACATCCCACAAGCTGAGTACGAGAGACTGTGCTCCAGCATGCAGCAGGCCGCGCGCCAACCCGATCAACTCGTCGCCCGCGGCAACTACATTCAACCCGGTCGAGCATCCGCTGAGCGTCATCAACTCCACCGGAAGTTTTAGCTGATAAAGATCGTAGAGACTCAGAAACGAATTTCCCAACCGGATGGACGAGAACATCGGATTGTCCTGGCGGAAATGACCGTGTGTAGCGATATGAATGAATTGGCTGGTCGGCCCCTTACTGCGCAAGATATCTTCGCTCGCGTCTTTCCCGAGAAACACTTCCGGCTGCGGCAGAACTCTCCTGATCGCCTGCACTTCCTCAGATATCGCCGGCGCCTGCGGATCCGGTATTCCCAACACCAGCGATGGACCCGATACATTCGCGCTTCGAGTTTGGCACAACGCATAAATGCTGGCACTCGGCGAATATGACACGGTATGGCGGTCAATCAAATGTGCTTGCCCGTCGAATAGCGCATGGAATGGCGCGTAGTGCAGTAAACCATGAGGCACAAATACGAGGTGCCTCGCCTTCAGTCGCTCTGCGAAAGGTGCGACCAGCTCGTCGTACAGTTCTTTCAAATGCGCTTGCGTCGCACGTACCAGCGAGTCCTGAAATCTTTCCAGATATTGCCGGTCGAGACGGAATTTCGAAAGCTGGAATTGAAGTAGCCGCAGAAAACCAGCAACTCTCGTTTCCAACGTGACTGGCAGAATTTCCAGCGTCTTCTTCCCTAGCAGGCAGACCAATATCCGGTCGCGAACCCGAAAGTATTCCACCAATAACGTGTCGTCTGGTATTGCCGTGCGGATTGTGTCCACCGGCAGATGAGTAGGAGTTTGCAACCCCGCCTGCTCAGCGTCCGCTTCAGTAGCTTCCTGCAGCATGCGCAGCAACTCCTTCTCCCGCGAGCGCGCCTGCATCTGCAACGCTCCAATTCGGTCCGGAGACTGCGCCTCGGGTTGAAGCTGCTCTCGTTCAATCAGGTTGTAATACCAGTTAAGCTCCTCGCGTAAATCCCGGATAGACCGTACCAATTCACTGAGGCCTGGCTCCTTTGCCGATAGTGTGGGTGCCGGCGTTACAAACAAATTCATCAGGCTTCTGGACTTCGCCTGCTCCACGTACGCGAATGCCTCTTCCAGACCAAGTCGGTCAGGACTCCTGTTCAAGCAGAGTTCAACCAGGTGCTCGTACACCTCGAGCCGATTCTTAATGAAGGCGATTTTCAACTCTTCGCCACGCAAGCTGCTGCGCAATGTCTCCAGTGCCTTTCGCGCATTTTGATAGGAGTCGTAAGCTTCATCTGGATGGCCATTCGCCAGATGAATGTTGCCCATCAGAAGATGTGCCTGATACGTAAGGACGGGCGCGTCCAGTTTCGCCACATCTTCCAATGCAGCATGACCGTGCCGCGATGCCTCTTCGATCTCCTCCATGCGCATCGCGATGCGCGCCATCAGCAGTTGAGCGATGGCCGCTTTACTCGATAGTCCCAAAGCCTGGAAAGACTCCAGTGCTTCCGTGCACAATCGTTTCGCTTCGAAAAACCGGCCTTCGTTGAAGAACACCAGGGCGCGGTATAGATCGATCAATGAAGGCCACGCCCGATTTTTTTCCCGAACAAAACTTTCCCGCGCTTCAGAGAAAACCTTCAGCGCCTCAAAAGCATGCCCCTTCTGACTTGCCGCCATCGCCGAAAAGGCCAGACACTTGGCGCTTTCATAACCCATGCCCAATGTGTGAAAACCTTCATAGCCCTGCTGCGCCAGTTCCGCAGCTTCGGAGCTGAGATTCAACTCTAGGTAAAGCTCTGCCAGATCGAGATTGCATAAACTGAGGTGATACGCGTCACCAACTTTCTTACAGGCCACGCGCGTCGCCCTTAGCATTAGAATCGCGTGGCTATATTCCCCTCGCAGGTAATACAAATAAGCGATGTTGTAATCGGCCTGGGTCACCAGCAACGGCATTCCGTGTTGCTCACAAAACTCGCGTGCCTGTTGATATGTTTCAAGAGCTTTTGGAAAGGCATTCAGGCTGATGTGGCAAGTAGCCATATTGCTCAGAACCGCGGCAATCCCTTCCTCGTCTTTTTGGTTGAGCAAACCGCGGTAAGCACGCTCATAGCAACCAAGTGCCTCGGCAAAACGATCCTGCCGGTAGTAAATGTTCCCGATGTTGATTTCGAGACGAGCCAGCCTCCAGAAATTTTCCTCGGCTTCAAAAATCTTGCGTGCCCGATCGCCCACCGCGAACGCCTGGTTGTATTTGCCCATCAGAAGCAGCGGTTGTATCGAACTGCTCAAGGTGCGGGCCGCTTCATTGCCCTTGCCAACGGCTTCGAACAGAGCGGTGGCCTGCTCATGCAGATCAACCGCAGAAGCGTTTTCCCCTCGCGTGTACAGCACGTTCGCTTTGGCCCGAAGCCCGCGGGCCAGAGATTCCTTGTCATCGAGCTCTTCCGCGATGATGAGCGCGATCTCGGCGAAGTGAAGGGCTTGCTGAAGGTCCACACGAACGTGCTCCCGCACGTGGTCGCTGATTTCAGAGACTATCTGAGGTCGGACCATCCAACGATTATGTGAAAGATAGTTCCGCCGACTGGTGTCGTCGGCCAGATTCGCTAACTGTCTGAATAATTTCTCTTTGTCTTCCGGGGTTCCAATCAATGGAAACCCTCTTTCTGCAGGCGTTGCCGCAGCAGCCGGAGACAGCGTCCTCGAATGAACCCGATGGAGCCGGTGGCGATCCCCAGTTCTTTGCCGACATCCTGATAAGGACGCGCCGGGCTCTCAAAGAACAGCATTGCAATCATGCGATGACATCGCGGGGCGAGCGAAGCGATCGCGTTTCGAAGCATCTGTTCTCGTTGCCCCTGATACACCATCTCTTCAGGGAATTCTTCGGAGCTCGTTTCGGACAGTGCTTCGATCTCGATAGGATCATCAAACAGAACCAGTCTCTGTTTTTTCCAGCGCAGGCATTTGTGAAAGCTCATCTGCATCAGCCATTTGGGAAGAGCGCGCGGCTCGCGCAGCTGGGGCAAATCGGAGAGCAAATCAAGGCACACTGCCTGGAAAATATCTGCGGCGTCTTCGCGAGGCAGGCCAAGCTTGATAGCAACGGAGAAAATCAGGTTCTTGTATTTGTCGATCAAAGCTGACCAGGCGTCCTGGCTGCCTTTCCGGCATTCAGCAATTAAACGCTCATCCGTCCAGGAGCGCTCGCGGGCGGCCGACTCTGGCTTCACCGACTCGCACCAGCAACAGTCTCTTGACGGAAAAAGAGCTGTTCAACATTCCACAACGTGGAAGGCTCCAGAATGGCAGGCTTGAAGTTTGCCAGATTCTTCTTTGCTCCTACTAGAATGTCGGGCGTGGCCAGAAAGATGTAAGGAAGATTAACCGCAATGATTTCCTGCACTTGATCGTAGAGATGTTTTCGACGGCTGTACTTCAGCTCAACCATTTGTTTCTTCATGAGCTGGTCGATTTGACCTTCCCATTCAGTTGCGGGGTTACCTTCGTCCAGATGCCACAAGTGCGTACCGCCACTCGACAACCAGACATTCATTTCCGGATTGGGATCGGCATCGCCGCCGCCCAGGCCCATCACCGCTGCCTCGTAGTCGTGGGTTTGGAAAACACGATCGAGCACCGCCCGGAACTCAAGCGGAACTACGTGAGCGTTCATCCCTAGTTTGCTCAGGTCGTCCTGGATGATGGTAGCCATTTTGCTCCGCTGATTGTTCGACGAACTTGTGATGATGGAGAATTCCACTACCTTGCCCTTCGAATCCAACAGCTGACCATCGTTGCGCCAGGAGAATCCTGCTGACTTCAAAAGCTCACGCCCCCGCTCCACCGAACGCGCGGGATGCGGCAAAGTTTGATCAACCCACAACCGGTTCGAGGGACTCACATTCCCCCACAGCGGAACGCCGCGCGTGCCGTACACCAGCTTCACGATCCCTTCGCGATCGATAGCGGCGGAAACCGCTTGACGGAATCTCAGATCCGAGAACCACTTTTGCTTGTCTGCGATCTGAACGAGGCCAGGCTTGAGATCGTTGAGGTTAAACATCAGAAAGTTGTATTCCAGGCTGGGGCCGAGATCGAAGAGCTCATAACTTTGATTTCGCCGCTCTTTCGCGAGCAAATTGTAATTTTCGGAACTTACGCGGCTGATCAAGTCCGTGTCCCCGGCTTGAAAACGGATGACCTGCGCATCCTCATTCCCCACAAATAAAAAGACCACTTGATCCAGATAAGGAAGCCGATTCTTTTTTTTGTCTACCTTCCAGAAGTAGGGATTCCGCTCCAGCACCATCCGCTGTCCGGGAACATATTCTTTTAAGCGAAATGGTCCCAGACCGGCGATCTCTGCGGGAGACGCGTTCACGTTCCACACTTGCGCGAATTTGCCTTCGTGATACGGTTTTTCCAGAAGATGCCGTGGCAAAATGGCCAGGCTGTCGAAGATACGTTCCGCCGCCGCGTAAGGCTGTGCCAGCGTGAACCGTACTGTGTACGCATCTACTTTCTGAACGTCCAGCGGCTTTCCGCCTACAATCAGCAGGTCCCGTTGCGGAGAATGAACTTTGTCATCCAGGTAAACCTGAAAAGTAAAAAGAACATCGTCAGCGTCGAAAGGCTGGCCGTCAGAAAAACGCAATCCACGCCGCAATTTCAGCGTGAACATACGACCGTCCTTGGAAACCGTCCAGGACTTTGCCAATGACGCTTCGCCTTGCTGTGACGCTCGATTGATGTGAATGAGGTCGGCCATCATCCGGCCGATTACTTCCCGCGAAGGCGCGTCCGCGGCGGTCACCGGATTGAGCGTCTTCGGCTCGGTACGTTGGCCTACGACCAGCGTTCCACCGTAGCGGCCAATTTCGTTATCGCTGGTTTGAAGCTCCTCTCCTCGCTGTGGCGGCTGCGGAAGCGAGGAGGCAAAGAAAAAGGGCGAGGCCGCCAGCAAAAACACGAACACCCGAACCCGGCGGCGGATATCCATTAGAGAAATTGTTCGCTTAGGCTGAGGCAGATTGTAAGCGCTCCTGGATGGCGTTCGCTACCGTGAAGTAACCAAGAGAGACAAGTATCAATGCCAGCGCCGGGGCAAACATCCACCAATAGGAAACCAGCACGCTGTATTGTTGCAGGTTCGCCAGCAAGTTTCCCCAACTGGGCATCGGTTCGCTCAATCCCAATCCAAAAAAAGAAAGTGTGACTTCCGCGATCACATACTGGGGGATCAGCAACGCGGCCTGAGTGAGAAGGACTCCATAAGTGTGCGGCAAGATGTGACGCCGCAAGATGTAGCCGCTCGATGCACCAAAGCCACGGCTGGCCAGAACATAATTCCGCGACTTGGCGCTGAGCACAATCCCTCGAATCAATCGTGCCGGACGTGCCCACCCAATGGTGCCGATCACCGCTACCAACAGGAAAAACGTTTGGGCCGGGCTGATGTGCAGCGGCAAGAACGCTCTTACCGCAAGGAGCAAATAAAGCCATGGAAGAACGAGAAATAGTTCAGCCAACCGCATCACCGGCTCATCCACCCATTTCCCATGAAAACCAGAAACCGCGCCCAACAACAATCCCAGCAGTAATGAAATGCCAGTAGCAAGCAGTCCTGCTCCCAGGGAAATTCGGCCGCCGTACAAGATCCTGGAAAATTGATCGCGCCCATAGTTGTCGCTTCCCGCCAGGAAGATCTGCGCCGGAGCTTCGACTCCAAACAGATGAATCCGGGTTCTGATCCCGGCATTCGTGGTTTCGTTTGATCGAACAAAAAAATAGACCGGGTACTCGCGCTGTCGTGACTCTTGATATTCATAGACACTTTGAAGTGGAACCCACCGATAAACGAATGGCCGCAAATGCAAATGCCCACCGGCGTCAACGAAATGAATGCGTGTCGGCGGCATAAACGGAAGATCGCGATTCTGCAACGCTGGATCGTAAGGCGCGACAAACCCCGCAAACACAATTGCCGACTGCAGCAACAGCAGGAAAACTATGGCGATGATGAGTTTATTGCTGACCATGCACTATTCTGTCCGCACTCGTGGATCCACCGCCACCAGCAAAGCGTCCGCCAGAAAATTCCCCATAATCATGAATACAGTCGAGGACATGACGACTCCGATGACCACGTAGAGGTCTCTCGAGATCGAGGCCTCAAGCAACAGCGGACCCAACCCGGGCCAGCCGGTGATTACTTCCACCAGCAACGAACCGCTGAGTAACCCCGCCAGCGATAATCCGAATAGCGAAATCAGAGGGTTGGCGCCTGCCGGCAGCGCGTAGCGAAAAAGAACTCGTACCCTGCTAATGCCGTGTCCTCGGGCCGCCGCAATAAAAGGAGCGTTGAGAACTTCAATCATGCTGGCGCGAACATGTCGTACCAGGACTGGCAAGCTGGCCAGCACCAAAGTGAGGACGGGAACAATCAAGTGCTTCGCCAGATCAATGACCTTCTCCGCCAATCCGAACTGCTCGAATCCTCGCGACATCATGCCCCCAGCTGGTAATGCATGGGTACAGATCACGAAATAGAGAAGGCCGAACACCACCACCATCTCCGGGACGGCGAGAAAGAACGATGTCCCCGACATGCAAACACGGTCAGGCCACCTTCCCGCCCGGTTGGCCGTCCAAACGCCAAGCGGCACTGCGATCAGCCACGCGATCAACGTCGCGCATCCGGTCAGAAGCAGAGTGTTGCGCGCTCGCAGCATAATCAGTCCGCGGACCGGCGTGTTGTAAGCGAACGAGTACCCCCACTCACCTTTCATCACAGATCGCACCCAACGCCCGTATCTCACAGGCAGCGGGCGGTCGAAACCGTACTGGGAACGCAGTGCCGCCACCGTGTCCGGCGAGATCTGCGGATTCAGCTTCATCTCGTCAAAGAAATTACCGGGCGCGAGATCAGTAAAAAGAAAACACAGCACGGAGACGCTCACCAGGAGTAGCATTCCGTGAACCACACGCCTCTCCAGGTACTTCATGAGCCTTCTCCCAGCTGAACGTCCCGGAAAGCGGATTCAAGATGGCGAACCGAAGACAACAAGTGCCGCGTATGCGCGTGTTGCGGAGAAGCGAGCACTTCCTGGCGCGTTCCTCGCTCAACTATCTCCCCCTGGTGCATGACTAGCACAAAATCGGCGACTCGCCTCACCAAAGTCAGATCGTGGCAAATCAGCAGATAAGTAAAAGCGTGAGTGGCTTGCAGATCTGAAAGCAATTGCAGTATTTGAGCTTGTGTAATCAGATCCAGCTTGGAGAGCGACTCATCCAGTATAAGAAAAGACGGCTGTAACGCAATCGCACGAGCAAGGGCCAGCCTTTGCCGCTGACCACCACTGAACTGGAGCGCGCGGCGATCAGCCCAGCCAGGCGACAGCCCAACTTCTTCCATTAGCTCGCACGCACGCCTCCGCAATTCGTGGCCGCTAGCCCGCCGCTGGATTTCAAGTGGCTCCGCTATGATTTCTGCCGCAGACAAACGCGGATTCAGCGCACCCGCGGAGTCCTGGAAAACCATTTGAATTTTCGGTCGTATTGAGGCCAGCTCTTTTCTTCGGCGTCGCGAGATTTCCTCTCCCTCGAACCAGATTTCCCCCTTATCCGGTCGTTCCAACATCGCCAAGCATCTTGCTAGGGTTGATTTGCCAGAACCAGATTCCCCGACCAATGCCGTTAGGCACTGGGGTTGAATTTCCAGATCGACACCTCGCACCGCGTCAATCACGAACTTGCGCCGCGAGAAAGCCCCACGCTGCACATACTGTTTGCTCAGCCCGCCTACTCGGACCAGAGCCGGCTTTGTCGCGCGCTTGACTGCTTGTTCAGTTCTCATGATGGAAAGTCAGGCGGCCGTCTTCTGGAGTTACTAATTGCAATAATTCGTTGGTGTAGGCATGAAGCGGCTGGCGAAAAACTTGCGCAACGCGCCCTTGCTCGACGATTTTGCCTTCATACATCACCAGCACGCGATCGGCGAATCCGGCCAGGAGCGCGGGGTTGTGGGTAATGAAGATCATTGCCATCCCGAACTTTCGCTTCAGCTCTCGAAGCAGGTTTAGAATCTCCGCCTGGATGGTGACGTCGAGGGAACTGGTAGGCTCGTCGCAGATCACCAGCTCCGGCCGGCAAATCAACGCCTGCGCGATCGCGACTCGATGAAGTTCCCCACCGCTGAGCTGATGAGGATAGGCGCTATAAATACGATCAACGTCGCAAAGTTGCACTTCATGCAGCATAGCTTTGCATTCCTGTTCGCGTACGGTTCGTTTGATTGATCGGTGCGCGCGAAGCACTTCCGAAATCTGCTCTCCCACCCGCATAACCGGGCTCAATGAAAGTCCTGGCTCCTGATGAATCAATGCAATTTGTGAGCCTCGGATACTCCGCAACCGCGACTCGCTGAGGCGGAGCAGATCTTGATCGTGAAAAAGAATCGACCCCTCGACGCGGA
>Ga0066704_10000582_pt1 | contig 13622 bp, 20 predicted proteins | sample GraSoiAngelo_153_FD_66458 | JGI IMG/M metagenome (GOLD analysis project Ga0066704, IMG submission 66458) | Grasslands soil microbial communities from the Angelo Coastal Reserve, California, USA - 14_1009_12_40cm | ecosystem: Environmental > Terrestrial > Soil > Grasslands | place: USA... | reverse complement strand
TCTCCTCAGGGGTGGGGGTAGGGGAGAATCGGGTAATGGACAGCTTCTATATGAGATGCCCTTGCGGTCGGTCCATCGAGGCTAAGCGATGGCGCTCGGGTAAACGGGATTGCCCCGCGTGTGCGCTTGCGCGCTGCGTCGACCACAACGTGTCTATGAATCGTAAGTCTGGGCCTGGTTGGGATAGCTATATCGAAAGGTTAAAGGGTATACTGGCCGAAGAATCGAAGGCAGACACGGAAGGTGATCATGGCAATCAGGGGAACCGCCCAGAGCATCACTGACAAGTGGGCAACGCGTACCAGTGGCGCGACCCAGCAGGTTATCGAGGGCGTCAAGCGCGTTCAGCAGGCACCGGGCGCCAAGGCCGCTGCACAGAAGCAGGTGTGGCTCCAGCGCATTCAGGAGCGGCAGGACAAGTGGGCGAACAATGTCGCGGCCGTGGGCCTCCAGTCCTGGCAGGACTCCACGATCAACGGCGCGCAGCGTATTGCCGCAGGCGTGCAGGCCAAGAAGGGCAAGATGGAGTCCTTCCTGACCGACTTCCTTCCGCACGTGGAACGCGTGCAGCAACGCGTGCAGGCGATGCCTCGCGGAAGCCTGGAGCAGAACCTGAACCGCATGCTGGAAAACGCGCGCGGCCTGGCCACCTTCAAGCGCAGCGCAACGCGCTAACTACTCCCACAAGCTTCGGCAGAAACCACATAGGGAGTAGACATGGGCAAGGCAATTCAAGTCGTCACCGGCCGCATCCTCAACCAGGCCGCGCTCACGGCATGGACTGTGAACACCGGCGACTCGATCACGGTCCGCGACTTTGCGAAGGAGACCCGTACGACCCTTGAGGGAGTATGGGCGCAGTCCGCGACCGCTGGCGTCATCCGTGTGCGCTCAGCGCGCATGCATGACAACGTGCAAAACCTTCGTTTCCGCGTACCGGCCGCGTTGATCCGCAACTTCATTCTCGACGACGCCTCGCAGCCGCTGTTTCCCAACGATCCGCTGATCGTTGAGCAGTCCGGAGGTGGCGCGGAAACCGACTCAGGATCGCTGCTGTTCTACTACGATGACCTTCCCGGCATCGATGCGCAGTTGGGCATGTGGGAGCAGGTGAAGCCTCGGATCGTGAACCTTTTGACGGTTGAGGTCGCGGTCACTGGCCCTGTCACTGCGGGCGACTGGTCACCGGGTGCGAACCTGAACTCTACCTTCGATCTACTTAAGGCCGACACGAAGTATGCCCTGCTCGGCTACCAAACCGACACCGCATGCAACGCGTTCGCCGTCTCTGGGTCGGACACGGGTAACCTGAAGTCTGGCGGCCCCGGCACCACGGAGTCTATCGAAACCCGCGACTGGTTTGTGTCGATGTCGAAGAACACGGGCAAGCCGTGGATTCCGATTATCAACTCAAACAACCGTGGCGCTACGCAAGCGTTCGTGGCGCTCAACACCGCAGCGGGTACGATCAACTGTGATCTGATTCTCGCTCAGCTTTCGGGCTAAAGTCGCCATGGGAAACTGGGGACCACGCTACCGCAATTAGTGTGGTCCCCACACGTATAAGGGAATCAAACCATGACGCGACCACGCGTAGACATCGTTTACAGGTTTCTGCCGCAGACAAGTCCCGGCGCTGGTGCAGAGTTCGCTATCACACCGGTAAACTGCGCGGGATGGCTCGTCCGTCACCTCAAATACACCCTCGCCACAAGCGCCGTTGCCGCCAACCGGGCCGCTGATCTCACGGTCGATGATGGGACCACAACGTATGCGCTTTTCGCTCCAGCCGTTGTTCAGGCTGCATCGCTCACTATCGTCTATTACGCTAACCCTGGACATTCGCGGGGAAGCGCGACCGGCGCCAAAACAGCCGTCGACTGGCCAACGGACGGACTCTGGCTACCGCAAGGCCACACTCTCCGCAGTGCCACAGAAAACAAGGATGCGGCAGACCAATACAGCGCCATTGCCATCGGACTCATAGAGTTCCCGGTCGGCACACCCGACTGGCTACGGCCAGTTGTCCCCACACTCGCACAGATGGTGGAATAAACTCATGGCACTACGCAAATACGCTGCGCCGGTAACGGCCGACACGACCCTAGTCACCACGGCCGAGACCGTGATTGCGACTCTTTCGGGTGCGCAAACCATTCGCCAGGGTGAGCCCGTCAATCTGCACGGATGGTTTCAAATCACGCTCGGCACTAACACAACCGCTGTGACTGTCCGTGTACGCCGTGACAGCCTCGCGGGCGCACTGGTTCAGGAGGCCAACGTCGTACAAATCTCGTCAGCGGCGGGCAGCACGGAAGAGCATGAGATAGACGTGCAAGACGTTCCGGCAAACGAAACGCCAAACCTCGTATATGTGCTCACTGTGGCGCAGACTGCTGCCAGCGCCAACGGAAGCGTGCTACAGGCCAAGCTGGACGCAGAAGTCGGATAAAACGATGGCTGATCGGATCGAGAGATTCGAAATATTAGTTCCGGCCGGAACGACGAAAGCAGCCCCGCAAACTACTGCCATGTCTATCAATGACGGCATAGTAGCGCGGATGGAAATACTCGTTCCTCCCGGACCTTCCGGCCTGGCCGGATTTCGCATCGTGCATTCAGGTCAAGTCGTCATACCGTTCGCCGGAACTACTTGGATAATCTCCGACAACTTCACCCATGAATGGGATTTATCCAACTATCCCACGGGCGACAAGTGGTCATTCCGAGCACACAACACAGACGTATACGATCACACGTTTTACGTCACCATGTTTGTCAATGAGATACCAATCAGCCTTGCCCCACAGCGACTGTTGCCGCTGACTCCATCGTTTGGCGCGTCCGCAGACTTACTCCCGGCCGCATAACACCAACGGCACGCCAGAGGAAATGACGCGATGACACAACCGGCCCCGCAGGCACACGGATATCCCGACTTCGGCCGCTTCACGGCGCAGACAGATGTGGAACTACTCAACATCCTGGCCGAGTCGGTTAACCCGTCCGTGGATCACGGTCCGTTCGCGTGTTTCGGATTCCAGCACGTGGCTTTGACGATGTCGCCGGACACTAAAAGCTTTCAGTACCAACTAATCTGGACCGTCGACCAGGCCGCAACAAAAACCATTATCACCGATGGCGCAGTCATGCCCATCGCATCATCCAACACGCTCATATTCCCCGTACTCGGACCGTGGCTAACAATCCGTTGCACACCCCGTACAGCCCCAGGATCCCACGGGATACGCGTTAACATTGTGCCATCCAACTCCTCCAACGTTGGCGCCAACGCGGACGCGACCTTGTTCACCGGCGGATTCTTCAATGTTGCCGCAACATCGAATCAAACCTTCGACTTCACTAACGTATTTGCGGGTGAAGCATCCGTCTGGACGCACACGCAGGCTGCAAGCGGCATCATAGAGATTGAAGTGCTCGACCTCGCGGGGGGAACGACACTGCTTGCCTCAGGGTCTGTCACATTGGCAGGCATGCCCAAAGACAGTTACTTCCCACTGTTCATTCCTCCACGCCCACTGCGCGTTGTATGCGTAAACAATGACGCAGCCTTAAAGGAATTCGGCTTCACTATCAGCGGACGGCCAACCTGGGGCGGAAGGTAAGGTGAGCGCACGTTATGGCAAACTGGCGCGTACCACCAAGCCTTAAAAGCATCTTTGCCGAGCTCGATCTGACGTGGCCAAACAGGCAGCACGGCAATGACGGCACCATAGGCGACAGCCGTCACTGCCCGGGCAGTTCGGATCATTGCCCGGATGCGAACGGCTGGATACACGCGATAGATATCGAAAAGAACGGTATCGATCCCGACTATGTTGTCGGCAAGCTGTCAAACGCAGAAAATGTTGTACGCTATCTCAACTGGAATCACTTCCAATACCATGAGCGCAACGATTTCCGGCCGACCCCACTCCCGGCGTCGGACCCACACACGGACCATATCCATGTCAGCATCGAACACACAGACTACGCGCGCAACTTTACCGGCCCGTGGGGCATATACGCACCCTACACGGCAACGCCTATAGATATACCGCCACTCGTTACACCTAGTCAAGCGTTCTGGGATCACTCAGACCTTGTCTACGACCTCGCGGTCGAGTTCAGGGGTACTGCGGATACGCTTGCCGGTTACGAGAATCTGTTTGCACAGTTACGCGGATAGGGAGACAAGATAGTAATGGCTACGTTGGGAATCAGGGTCACCAACCAAACCGAGTCGCAAGACCTCACACCAAGCGGAAGCTTCGTGAAGATACACAAGGTGTACTGGGAAATGAACGATGGCACGCGCGGCTCCATCGATGTGCCAGACTCAATCTACAGCGAGGACTACGTACGCGACCGACTTGGCCAAGTGCTTGCCCAAAAATCGGCCGTCAACGCAATCAACATTACACAATAGGCACCCATGAACACGTGGATTGCGCAGCTTTTAGCCCAAGCCATAGGCCCAATAAAGGACGCGATACAGGCAGTATACGAACGCATCGCCACTATTTACTCTTCCGTCATCACGGTCGGGTCAAATGTACGCAACGCATTCGGAACGTTGCTCGCTACCGTAAGGCTTAAGCTAGCGCGACTGAGGTCTCTCACTACACAGGTGTATGCCACGGCCTGGTGGATAATTTTTGTGCGCATACCTCAGTCAATTAGCAACGCTACACAATCCATTGTGTCATGGGCGGCGCGCACGATAAACGATTTGCGCATAGAGGCGCGTACGCTGATCTCAAACGTGATCGCATGGGCACGTCAACAGCTTAATGACCTCACCGTATGGCGTGACAAGTTCGTGACTTGGCTGCTAGGCAGGCTCTCAGACATATGGCATGATCTACAATTCGTGTTTGATCGCGTGACCCAGCTGCTGATTCATCCCGAGGCGTTGGCGGCATGGATTCTTGGCCCACTATTCATGCTCGCACTCCAGTACATACAGCTTAACTTAGATCAGATTTTAGACTTCATCGTCAAACGCGGCGTTTACTATGCGGCCAGGGCGGCATTACAGATAGAGGACGTGTTGGTGAAACTGCTATGACAGATAACACGCTTAATAGCTTTGGGGGCAAGCTCGCGCCGCGCCTCGCAAAAGTCATGGCGGACGCTGTCGTCTACGCAACACAGCAACTAGGAGACCATAAAAACGGGCTGGCGCAACAGATTCTTGCTGACTTCACCAACCATATCAGCGACGAAGTTCAGACAATGTTCGGCGGCGTTTACCGGACTCTTGCCGAACATCCCGACACTCCTCCAGAACTTCAACCGCTATTCCATGAGCTCGGATTTGGCCGGGGTCAAGCTATCGGCGCTGTAGGTGGATCGATCGCGGGCACAGCAGCATCGGCCGGACTGTTCGATTTCATCAATAACCTTCTCGGCCCTGTAATCCATCGACTCATTGCCGCTTCACCGAACGGGCTTCTATCGCCCGACGTGGCAGCGGCGGCGCAAGTCCGAGGCCTCAGCACGGACGGCACGGCAGACAGTTTCTGGCTCGATTATTTGGGCAACGGCCTGGACCGGCCGCGCTTTGAAGTGCTAATGGAGTTGGCGCTCCGAAAGCTTTCCGCTAACCAAGTTCAGGATATGGTTAACCGTGGCTTGCTCACGGAGCAGGAAGGGCAGACTGAACTAGAACGAGATGCCTATACGCCCCGTGACGCGCTACGGATGGTCAAGGCACGCAAGTACCTTGTGTCTCCACCCGAAGCGGCCGAGATGGTCAACCGTAGCGTCATCGGTGAACACGAAGGCGTAGAATATGGCGCACGCAGCGGTGTGACTGAGGATGACATGCTGCGCCTCATTGAGATTGTCGGCGCACCCTTGTCGCCCGGGGAGCTTGCGGAAGCGTTTAGGCGCGGGTTTATCAACGAGGACCGCTGGCGGCGTGGTGTACACCAATCTAAGCTGCGTAACGAATGGTTTGACGTAGCAATCAATCTGCTCTATCGGCGCATGTCACCAGTGGATGCGGCCGACGCAGTCAACCAGGGCCACATGGATCTAGCGCAAGCGGAAGCCATTGCAAGAGCAGAGGGACTGGACGTAAACGATTTCAACGTCCTTATCCAGACCGCCGGACGGCCACCAGGTGAAAGCATCATCACCGATGCTCTAAATCGTGGGCTTATCGATGAGCAAACCTTTACTACAGCGTTCCTCGAGTCGCCAATCAAAAACAAGTATGTGCAGCTGTATCTTCAGATGCGCTATAACCTTATCCCGCAGGAAACTGTGCGCTTACTGTATCGAAATGGGGTGTATCCGAAGGAGAAGGCGCATCGAACACTCATGTCTCACGGATACACGTCCGATGATGCAGACGCCATGCTTGCCCTTGAGGTTGTCCGCCAAGAACCTCACGTAAAAGACTTGTCCCGGCAACAAATCACTACGCTGTACGAGACACGGAACATTACACGCGACGACGCTAGCGCGGCCTTGGTTGGTATTGGATACAACGAGGCGACCGCGCAAACGCTGCTAGACCTCGCAGACATTGCCCGCATACAGAAACTCACGGACAAGGCCGTAGGTAAGATAGGCGCAGCATATGCGGGACATCACATCGATCGCGCATCCGCGGGCGCTAGCCTTGACTCATTCGGCGTTCCCCCAGACCAGCAAGATGATCTATTCAGGATCTGGGACATCGAACGCACCACTATCAGTAAGCAGCTCACGCTTGCCCAACTGCATCAGGCGGCCCGTAAGGGTCTCCTGACCGCCGAGCAGGTGTTTGCCAGGCTGATCCAGCAAGGCTATAGTGATGGTGACGCCGGAATCGTTCTGCAGCTCATAGCCTAGATCAACTTTTCGGCCGGCACAGCTTAATGATCAACAAGGCATTGGAGGGCATCGATGGTCAGGGCAGATGAGACGCGGGCACTCGTACAGTCAGCGGCTGACCGGCAACGTCAACAGCGCGAGGTGGCCTCGGCTGGCCAACTGCCCGAGCGCAAGGGTGACGAGGGTGTGGAGAAGCCGGACAGCGACAAGGGCGGCATGTGATGGCATCTGACGATGTCATCATCCTTGCCCGACGCGACGGCCCAAACCTCCAAACCGACATCGTTACCGTCGCCGTGGGACCGGCGCATCAGGCCGAGTTTGTGGTGCCCAAGTCGGAAGCAAATACCGCGCTAGAGCGCGACAATCTGCGGGCAATCCTCGAATTACGGTTACGTGACAACAAAGTTTTGGAGGAGAACCCACTGTGACCGTGTCATACGAAGATCTTCAGAAAGAGCACTTTTGGAACGACGAATACGTTCCCATGACGTTGACCGTGTTGCGTCACATGCTCTTGACGCATTACGGATGGTCGGCTGATGCGATCGGCACCAAGGGTGACAACGCTCACCTCAAGGGCTACCATCGGTCGCGGAACTGGATCAAAGGCTCTCAGTACTGCACCAACCGCAGCTATTCGGTGTCCGAAACGGACGGTGACGCACATGGCGGCGACGGCAACGAGATTGCCGCAATGGACATCGTGACGGATCCCGCATCGGATGCGCTGATTTACGCACGTCTCGCACGCGGGCGTGCGCTCGGCCATCTTCCCATGTTGCGTGAACTGCGCCTGGAGACCGGCCCGTCTCACGTGCACATCGGATGGGATCGTGCGCATTTGCACGACGACACGCACATCCTTTACAACGTTATCACGGGGCAAATCTTCGAAGGGACACCAATGGCGCAAGTCTCCGTTCTCATGCCGGAACTGAAGCAAGGCGACGAAAATCCGGACGTCAAAACCGCACAGGACTTGCTCAACCTCCGCGGTGCAAGCCTGGAAGTGGACGGCCAGTTCGGCCCGCTCACCGATGCGGCCGTGCGCGACTTCCAGACGCGCAGCAACCTCACGGCAGTCGACGGCATCGTGGGCCGCCACACATGGACCACACTGCTCGCCGGGCACGACGTTTCCTGAAAGGAAACTGCCGCCGCATCAATCACCGGCGTGAGTGACACGCGGCGGCGAACCTCCAAAACGAGCCAGGGATCTCGTTGCGGGGGTGATGGGGCCGCGCGCCACCAACCCGCCCATTGATGCCATGGGGAAAGTTGGAAGAAGCTGCGCGGCCCCACTTGCATCCCAGCCCGTAATGCGTGTTACGATCAGCGCACCACAACCTCACGCCGGAGGAAAACATGACAGACACCGTGGTAATCAAATGCTCCGATAAAGTGCATCGCATAGAGTGTGCGGAAGAAGTAGCGATGGCCATCGGCCGCTACGTACAGGTGCACGTGCATTCGCAGAGTATCCGCGAGATCGTACGGCAGTACGTTATGAATCCGTGCTACTGCCACGTGGAAGCATTCTTCTACATGGCAACGGAATTCTCTGGCACCGGCAAGCCGGTACGGGAACGGGTAAACAACGTGCTGCACAAGTTCATGACACACATCACGTATGACACGTTGTAGTTGCGGCCATGGCAGCCCTGGGGAAACCGGCGTTCTTCGTATTCGCAGAGTCGACTATCTGCACGTGCGGTCAACCTAGGGCACTGCTGTATCGCAGCCTACGGCCGGACACGGCGATACGGGTAGCATTAGGGCACTGGAGTGTCTATACCACGTTTTGGGGCCACCTATTCATATGGTGCAACATCATCGTTGTGGACGCCCGAGATCAAACCATTATCTGGAAGAACGGCAAACCGACAGGAGAACAAACCCATGGCGCAAACCAAGCAACAGCCAGCCAAAGAGGTCTGGGCTGACGCACCCGACGTCGCATCAGAGCAAGACAGTCAAGTTGAAGTGTTCAATCCGGAGGTTGCGCAGCAAATGCGCGAGCAGGCCGAGCAGGACACGGCCGAAGGCGCACAGGAGATGCAAACCTTCATCTCTTGGCTGACCGAGAAGGTGTCGGGCGGCGACGAGGAAACATTCGAGATCATGGCACAGATCATGAAGGAGATGCTCGCCGCCGAAAGCCCGGCCGAGCTCATGGCCGAGGCCACAACCCTTCACCTGGAGAACGTCGTCGGGCAGCCGTTCCTTCTGCACGGATTCGCCATCCGTGAGGGCGACTACGAAGAGTCGGACCTCAACAAGTACGCCGCCATGACCGTGTCCCGGCCCGGTGTCGCGCGTACGCGCATCGTCACCGCAGGCGCGTTGAAGGTGCTCATGAAACTGTACGTGTACGAGATGAAGTTCAACGAGTTTCCCCTTGCCGTCATGTTCACGGTGAAGAAGGGAAAGAAGGGTCCCATCTATGACATGGTGACCTACTAGTGTATAGTGAGTGCGACTAGTTGCAGTGCGAGACAGACGACTCCGCGCGGCGGCAAAAGCACTCACTATCACGAGACGGAGAACCCCAATGGCAAAGTCGAGCACAACCCCAACCGAAACGCCCACGGACAAGGCGCCGCGCGCACCGCGTAAGCGGATCGACCCAAACGTTAAGGCATTGGCGAACGCGTTCCGCAGTCTCGCCGCCTGCTACGCCGAAGCGGCCCGAGCTCTCGTAGAGGGCGACAGCAAGGCAGCGGCGGACGCGGTAGAGCTGGCCAACTCGTACACCGGTCTGGTTGGCAAGCTGAGCGGGCGTGTCGCTCTGGCCGACGCGACGGAGAGGGCAGACGCGACCGACGAATAAGGAGGGCGCGGTGACGACAACCGCGCGGTACATCATAGCCCTAACGCATCACCAAGCCCAAAATATGAGGCGCGAGAAGGTGAAGCGATTCGGGAATGATGACCGCGCGGTTTTTGCTGCCCGCAAATGGCTACGAGAAGTACAGTTCCATGAACGATACTTCGGAATCGCGTTCTCGCGGTATGAGGTCTACAAACAGCGCGAGAGCGGCGCTTGGTTTTGTTTCGAGATGGGAGATGTTCAACGTGCTGAATCCTCAAAACCTACCCCAAAAGATGATGGCGTCAACGCCAAGAGATCAGGTGACTGTAAGGCAAATGCATCGGTCGGAGATCCGGGACCTGGTGTCCCAGATGGTTTGGGGCGAGCTGGAGGACTGGGTACAGGGGGAGGCGCAACTAGCCGACGCAAAGCGACGGATAGTAGACCGCGTTCAGCTTTTGCTCGACGTATAAGGGAAATGGAAGAGATAGCACGGCAACAACTCAATAAACAGTCATGAGGTAGGGAAACAATGTGACCGACTTCAATACATGGGCCGCCGTACGAACGTTACGCGGTCATCTCGGGCTAGCCTGGGGCAAGACCATGGCCCAAACCCTCAACCCTAACCTGACCGACGAAGAGTGGCGCGAGGCCATCGCACGCGCCCGCGCCATTATCGTCAACAAACAGAACGAGCTCACACGCAACCTCTCCGCACGGCCAAGAGCAGGAGAGATCAGCCCATTCGAAGTACGCACTCCAGGTGGATACATACAACAGGTTATCGTATATGTCCGCGATGATGCAACAGGTTTGGTAGACGAACGGCACTTCTCATACAAGACAGACACGCTACGGCGACGACTCGACGTCAACAAGACCGTATGGGACGTGTTCGCCAAAGCGGTCGAGGACGACCCGACAACATATCCCGAGACAATCGTTGGCGTCGCCTACGTCGGAACGTACGAGCGGGTGCCGAAACCATGAGCGGCATAAACGATAGCAGGTAGACATGCGACCGCACAGGGAACGCGTATGGCATAACGTCCGCCCAAACGAGATAACAAGGATGTGCAGATCCCATGTCGTTCTCACCACCGCAACACATCAGGCGCGCCGCGGAAAGACTGGCGTTCAAACTTGGCGCCTGGCTTGCGCAACATTCCACAAAGGCGCTAAGGGCCGGGAAACAAAGTACGAGAGCCGAGATTACCGGAATCCTAACGCACTGTGGCGGGACGTGTCCGATCGTACTGGCACTTCAGGGCGCACCATCGTGTGGGCTCACAACCTCAGCGATGCGATCAGAATTACTCGCGTGTTTGAGCAGCTGCCCGCACTCGGATGGAAACTCACGGGCTATAACATCACCACTCGGGCATGTTGGATGGAGTGGCAGCGATCTAAAACTACCCTTCTCCTCATCGATTCCCTCTCGTTCTTTCCGACAACATTAGATCAGATAGGCAATTGGCATGGCATCGGAACCGCCAAGCTGGATTCAGATTGTGACGACGATGCCGATTGGCTTGTCTCTTGCCGCCGCAATAATCGCATACTCTATACGCAAGTTGCGGCCTATCTTGAGTGGCTTGAAGCCGAAGATATGGGTAACTTTCAGATTACAGGTCCAGCTCAGTCTTGGGCAACCTATCGACACAGATTCCTCTCTCACAAGCTTACCGTTCACGACGAGTCAGATATACTTGCCGCCGAACGGCGCGCCATGTGGGCCGGTCGATGTGAAGCCTATTGGCGAGGTGAACTGAAGGGAGAACGGGTTTATGAATTCGATTTTTCCGCCGCATACCCTCGAATCGCTAGGGATTACGCGCTGCCCGTTAAACTCGTCGGGCGTATGCCTGATGCATATAACTGGCGTAACGTTATCGGAAGCCAACACACAGGACTTCTCGCTCAAATTACTGTTTCAACTAGCGTGCCAGTTCTGCCAACAAGCCATAATAGTCGAATCCTCTGGCCTACTGGTACGTTCCAAACTACCGTTTGGGATGTGGAAATCGAAGCAGCGCTTAAGGCGGGAGCTACAATCACGGTCCATCGCGGATGGCTCTACCGAAAACAGCCAGCCCTAGCCGCGTGGGGCACATGGATACTGGAGCAACTGGCGATGCCCGATGACATCGTGCCAGCCTGGCAGAAAGCCGTTCTGAAGCACTGGTCGAGGGCGCTCATCGGACGCTTTGCCATGACCTACAATAGGTGGGAACCAACCGGCGTAATGCCTCACGCTTGCATACAACGCGGCGTGATGTACGATGCACAGACACACGTTTCAACAGACATCATGCAAGTTGGTAGAGACGTGTGGGAAGACCTGGGCCGCGAGGAATGGCAACACTCAATGCCCATGATTACAGGCTACGTTCAGGCCATAGGCAGAGTACAGCTCTGGGACATACTCCAGGCATTAGGAGACAGAAAGGCGCTGTATGTTGATACTGATAGCATCCTTACGACAGCTAAGTTCGCTGGAGATCTCGAGCGGATTGCCCGGTCATACACGAAAGGAGTTTTACGACTTAAGCGTGCCTGGGACGGATTCTCCATATATGGCCCCAGACAGATTGTCACTGGTCACCAAGTGCGCGTGTCCGGTATACCACGTAACGCACAACAAGTGGACAGAACTCACTACACGGGCGAGCGAAGGGACTCACTTCCACACAGCTTGCGCAATGGAACGTGGGATAGAGTTCTTACGCGAGATGTATCATGGGAGGTAAAAGGTGTCGACCATCGCCGCACTGGCACAGGATTTGGATGGACAGAGCCGGTCTCTGTTGGCCCGTAGCGTTCCTATGCACTGGACGACCGAGCGTCTCAACCACTATTTGGGACACCGGATCGTACGTATGCGACATCACGTTACACCCGACGTATTGCGGCCTACTGTCAGGAGAAGATTCAAGAACGTGATTGGTCGGCATCGGCCGCGCCGCACCCGACCCCACCCCCTGGGGATGATCTTGTCCCTGACCGCCCTAGGCGCCGTGGTGGGGCTCGCCTGCTCCGCGGGCGCCATCCTGCCCCTGTGGCTGATCTTGCACTGAAGACAATAGCAGGGCCGCTCGCGTGTTGGCGACGAGCGGCCCTGTGATCTATTATACCACCAGCCTAACGGGCAACGCTGGCATCCGTCAAACCTAACAATCAATCGCTGTGCTTGCCCTCCACGTGCGCATGCGCCACGTGTAGCAGGTCGAGCAGGGACGGCTTACCGTGAGTTTGCATGTCCCAATACGCGAGCCCGTCTCTACATTGCGCACAGATGATTGACACAAACGGGCCGCTAACCGTCTCGCCGCCGTCAACCTTAAACGTCTCCATTCGCTCCTGAATCAACCTCAGTCACCCCCCTCCCTACCTGCCGAACGGCGTAGTCAGCGCCGATAGTACATAGCTGCACATAAAGAGAGCACTAAGAACGATGATGACAATGCCTATCTTTGCCGCTTTACCCATGGTTGTTGGGGAAATGGTCGCCGGGCTGGTACTGGTCATATTCTTTTGATGACACACACGAGCTCCCTTCACGGTCGTCTTTCTCGTACACTATCCGATAGCACTCGGGGATGTAGTGAGGCGTACATATCACCACTTTGCCAGCCAACTGACACAAAGTCATAGTGTATGGCTGGTCATATTTCTTGCTAGTCACAGTGCCTTCGCTTGGCGTGGTCACCATGTACCAAAGGAGCTGCGCGACTAGTGCGCAACCAAGCGATATTGCGATGGTTATGACAGTTGACGGCTTCATTCTTACTGACCTCATTCCGGCGTATTGAAGTCGCTAAACGATGCACTCAGTGTATCAGTTTTTGCCGTTCATGCGACGCGCGCCCCACCAAATGAGCGCGAGCGCGAGCACCAGCATTGCGCACATGGCGCCATTCGGTGTTATCGATGGCATTTAAGTAGGCTAGCATCTATCGCCAGCCGCGTCAACCTC
>Ga0066704_10000581_pt1 | contig 13641 bp, 5 predicted proteins | sample GraSoiAngelo_153_FD_66458 | JGI IMG/M metagenome (GOLD analysis project Ga0066704, IMG submission 66458) | Grasslands soil microbial communities from the Angelo Coastal Reserve, California, USA - 14_1009_12_40cm | ecosystem: Environmental > Terrestrial > Soil > Grasslands | place: USA... | reverse complement strand
CCCTCGGCTGCAATTCTGCGGTAGGCGTCGAGCGGAAACTTTGAATCGATGGCCAGCAATTTCTTGTCGCGAAGCTTGACCACGGCGTCGGCTGCCTCGCCACTCGAGAAGCGGTACTGCATTTCGTACTGTGTTGGTGGAAGGGAGTCTTCCAGCAGCCGCTCCAGAGTGACTTCCCCCAAGGATCCACGCGATTTCGCGCCGCCCAAAATGCCTTCGAGGGTCTGCGCCGTTTGCGACATCTGCTGTCCCGCAAGCTGCACCGCTCCGAGTTGTTTTTGGATCTCGCCGATCTGATCGCGAGTGTTCTTCAGCTCGTCAGCCATCTTCGCTTGCGCGTCGGAAGTCATTTGGCCGGTGATCTGAGCCGAATTGCGAATGGCATCCTGCAGGGCAGGCGTGACGCTATCGAGGCGTTGCGCGACGCCCTTGGCGATAGTTTCCAGTTGGCCGGTGCTTTTGGCCTGCGCCGTCGCAACCGATTGCAAGTCACGGCGCAATTCGTTCATTTGCGATTCGATTGCTTCGCTCTTCTGGCGGCTCTGTGAACTCTGCAAAATCAGCCAGAGAACCAGGACCGCCACAAAAATCACCACGCCGATCAGGGCCACGTTCATTCGTTCTCCAATGCGTCCACGAAAAACCGTCTCCTTACTTTACTCGCAATACTTTGCTCTTCAAACTACCACCAAAACAAAGAGGGCCCCCCGGGAGGGGCCCTCTTTAGTTTGAATTTTCAACTGGCGACTTGGATTTTCGTCCTTCCTACCAAGCTAACTTGAGCGCGAACTGGAACTGCCTAGGATCCAATGCCGCCGTTGGCTGACCGGCATTGCATCCCGCCGGGTCCGTTGGGCTGCATAGGGGGCTGACATCGGCGACGTTGTTGCGATTGAACAGATTGAACATATCGGCGATAAGGTCTAGCCTGAGCCGTTCGCCGAGCGGAATGCGCCTGGCGACACGCATATCCCATTGGAAGAAGCCCGGACGAACAAACGCGTTACGTCCCAGGTTTCCTGTGCAGCCCACCGGGGGGGTGAGTGAGACCGCCGGGGGGATCGGCACAGGGGCGGGGGGAATCTGGACCGCGAAGGGCGCGCCACTGTTATCCACGCAGACGTTCGGTAGAACAAAGGACTTACCAGGGATGTATTGTGAAGAGACGCCGCCTGCGCCTACAGACGGACGGCCTCCATTAGACGAAAAATCGAATCGGAAATCCGTGCCTGTCAGGACGGTGAACGGGCGGCCCGAGGCTAGTTCAACGATTGGGGAGACGGTGAAGTTGCCGAAGAACTTCCTGGCAAAGCCGTCGCCCGAATGCGATTCCGGAGTCTGGAAAACGCCGCTGGTGACCCAGCGGTGGCGCTGATCGAAGCTGGAGTTCGCGCGCTCGAGGTTCGGGAAGCGGTTATCTTGCGGCTCGAGCAGAGTCTGCAAGTCGGTGGAATCGTCGATCGCATGCGACCAGGTGTAGCTCGACAGGAATTCGAAGTGGCTCGTAAAACGCTTGGAGAAATTTGCCGTGAGTCCGTGATAAATGGAGTTTCCGGAAGACTCTTGCTGGTCCACGCTGGCCCAAGGTACTTGTACTCCTGGGAAGCCAGTGGGATAGCCCGCCAGAGCGGCAAGAGCCACCTCGTTGGGATACCCGCCTGCGAGGCCTGCGAACGAGGGGTTGGGGCCAGATGGCTTGAAGAAGTTGAACAAGGCGGCGGTGCCGACAAACTGGCCATTCAGAGGGGCGAGACCGGCGAGGGCAGGACAATTGACGAGAACCCCCAGCGCCCTAGGCGCAATCACGTTAACGCCGCAGGTGCTCGATGTAGCACCAGTATTGCCAAGAGGTGCGACCACGCCAAAAGGATTATTGCCCGGGATGCCCGCAGCCAGTGCATTGCGGAGGTTCTGGGCCAGAAGCTTTGGATCGGTGGAATCAATGTTTCGGGGCCGGTTCAAGTGCACGGCGTGGGTATAGGAATAGCCGATGCTGAACTTGTAGTCGTGACCGAGTTGACGCTCAATCGTCAGGTTACCTTGCTGGGCGTAGGCATATTGGAAGTTCCTTGCTATGGGCAGCGTAAAAGGCAGAAGGGCCACCGGGAAGCCGGTTTGGAGGAAGTTCTGGTTGTTGAAGAAGGGGCTGTTCTTTGGATCGAAGCGCTGCTCATTCGGCAGGTAAGTGATGCCGGGGATGCCCGTAGTGTTCAGGACTCCCTGAAAGATGGATGCACCGTTGGCAGCCGTTGGATTGGTGGCCATAAGAGCCCGAGTGGGCGTGCCACCGAAGATCAGGAGTTGTGAGGAAAGCGCGCCATCGGAGGTGGTGGAGAGAAAAGCAGAGGCAAATGAGGGGTGATCATAAAAAAGTCCGTAACCCGCGCGGATGGCTGTCTTGCCGTTACCCATGGGATCCCAGGCGAGGCCAAACCTTGGCGACACGTTATTGAAATCGCGAGGATATCCCTCGGTCACTTTGAACGCTGCTTCTGCCGCAGCGTTGAGATCCGTGGCTGGCTTGAATTGCGCCGTCAACTCCAGGTCATAGCGCACGCCATAGTTCAAAGTGAGTCGTGGACTGATCTTCCAGCTATCCTGGATGAAGAATCCCATGAGAGGGTCGTTGAACAGTCGGTTGGAATTCCCGATGCCCTGGATGAATGTAGTCGGCAGGCCTAATCCGTAAGCCTGCACACCGGTGAAACCTGGGACGGTCACGCCATTGAACGTAGTGGGCAACGACAAGTTCGACGCGGTAAGCCCGCCGAAGTTCATCACGCCGCCAAAATTCAGTTCAAAGACTTGCGCCTTCTTGGAACGCAACTGGATGTAATTGATGTCCGCGCCCATCTTAAAAGTATGGTGTCCCTTGACCCAGGCGAGATTGTCCGTCCACTCAAAGCGCCGTTCGATGCGGTCCTCTGTCGAGAAAGGCTCGCGGCCGAAGAAAGCAAAGCCGGGAATATTTACGCCGAGGCCGCCGCCGCCCGGGAGTTGGGAGAAGCCATAGTGCAAGCCGCGGCGCGCATACTGGAAGCGGGCGGTGTTCACGAGCGATGGACTGAAGACGGTGTCGTGCTGGAAAACACCGGCAACATCGCGGGTTTGTTGCAAGGAGGTACGTGAACCGGCGTTCTGACCAAAGTTTTGATTCTGCGCGTTGACCTGAATCCCCGTGATCAGGGATGGCGATACGCTAACGCGAAGGAAGGAGTTGTTATTTGAACTCCAATGCTGATCCAGGCGGGCGGACCATAGGCTGGTTCCCTCCTTAATGGGGTAGTTTCCCCTCAGGGAATTCAGCCGAACGAAGGAACCTGGCAGCGGGACGAGATTGCTGGCCGTGCAATTGCCCGGAATACTTGGATTGCAATCGATGGGAATAGGGAAGCGCGGGCCCGGGGGCGCGCCAGAAAGCGCTCCCGGATCAATCCCGGTTAGCGCGACGCTCGATGATGACCCGGCCAGCGCGAAAATCTTCCCTGCCAACTGTGGGCCGCCAAGGGCGCCGAGTACCGCCGGGTTGTTGACAAAATCTCGCTGAGCAGGCGTCATAAGTAAAGTGACCCCGGGGATCACCGGTGTCGTCGCCGGCACGAAGTTGAAGTTATTCTGGCCAATGTTCGTGAATCCCGTTTCTTGCCTCCGAGTGGTCTCGTACGAAAAAAAGTAAAATGTCTTGTCTTTCACAATGGGCCCGCCGATAGTCGCTCCAGCCTGCACGCGGGTGTACGCCTGTTTCACCGGATTTACCGCTCCGGTCACCGGATCGACTTCCACTGAAAACGAGTTTCGCGCTTGGAACGCCTTATTCCGCAGAAATCCAAAGACGTTGCCATGGACATCATTTGAGCCACCTTTCGTGACGATATTGATGACGCCGCCCATGGCTCTGCCGTATTCCGCGTTGTAGTTACTTAGAATGAGCTGGAATTCCTGTACGGCTTCCTGTGATACCGTTGCCCGGATGCCGTTCACGGAGTTATCCACAGCGTCCGCTCCATCCACCGATACCATGTTCGACCGTGCACGCTGCCCACCGACATTCAGCCCGCTCGTGGGCGCAGCTCCGATCGAAGGGGCGGCATCGCGGTGCGTCTGCGAATTCGTCAACGTGAAGTTGATATAGCCTCGCCCATTGATTGGCAGGTTGTCTATCCGCCGCTCGTCCACCGTCTGCGAGACCTCGGTTTTCTGTGTCTCGACTAGTGCCGTCGAATCGCTAATCACAATGGACTGGGATTGCGTGCGCAATTGGAGGTGCGCATCGTAGATGAAGGGAGTGCCAACCGTTAAAACCAAATCGGAAATTTCCAGCGTGGCAAAGCCTGCTCCGGCATCCACAGACAGTTTGTAACCCCCCGGAGGAAGCTGCACAAAGCTATAATGGCCGGAATCATCGGTCGTTGTGGTCCGCGAGGCTCCGGTGGAGACAGAGGTTACTGTGACCTTTGTCCCTTTTAGTACCCCGCCGGACGGATCGGTGACGGTACCAGAGAGATCAGCCGTATTCGCTTGCGCCGAGGCCATCGCGGCGCACGCCAGCACCAGAATGCACAAAATCATTACGCTTATGACTGACCGCGAAGCGATCAGCGCACACACACCCTGTCGGCGTTCCATTAGTCCTCCTAGTTTGGCACCCGCGAATCTCCGCTACCCCTAGCGGTGGCGGGTCACCCCCGCCGCTTCCCTGCGTACGCAATTGAATACTGGGCTTTTACTGCAATGCACCGTTGCTTTCAACTGAAAACTTCCAAGCCGGGGTCGCGAAGCAACTACTCCCGCGAACGCCCACGGTTTACACCGTCAGATGCATCAAATTCCCCCAGGGATCTTCTGACTTCCCCCGCAGCATCACCCAAGTTTGAAGAACTGGCAAGAGACAAGGAGCGAAACAGAAGGGAGAAAATGGAATGTCGCTACTTGTCGTGATGCCGGTGCCCCCCTCTTGGTGCAAGAATTGGAAAGGAAAACAGCTTGGTGTGCTGAAGGATAGCGGTCCCCTGGTTCCTATGCTTTTCTGGATTTTAGAGCAGCTTGGTCTAGACGTGGAGATTACGTTGCACAAGCTTGCGCAGTTTTTCGCGGTCTTCGTCGCGCATGTGCACAAATTCCACGCCGCTGCCGTTCGGGCCGATGTTTCGGACCACGGCTGTAAAACTGATCTTGCGCAGGCCGGAGCGAACCTCAAGCTTGATCGAATCGCCAACGCTCAGTTTCCTCGGCGATTCCAGATAGGCGCCGCCTAGGCTGATGGTCTTCACTCGCACCAGACCCTCTTGTGAGCCTTCAATGTGGGCCCGGAGCGGTGATTCTAATGGCACACGAGTGTAGCGCCGCGGTACCACATAGCTGGCACTCGGCTGCGCCGCGGATTCGTACGCGGCACGCGCCCGCGCGGACGCCGGACGATTCTCGATCATCCCCAGCGCATCCTCCGCTGCGGCGCGCAACCCGGATGGTTCGGCATACGTCAGCCCTTCGCGGCTTTCCGCCAGGTTGCGAAGAAGTTCCCCCGCCTCCGTTGCCCGCATGCGTCCCAGCGCTTCGATGGCTTTAATGCGCACAAACTGATCGCGCAGAATCTCGTGTTCGCCCGCAGCGATCTCCATCAGTTGCGCCACCGCCGTGGTTTCCTGCGCCAGGCCGATCTGATCGATCATCATGGGCACGACCAGCGGATGGGCATCCGCGAGGATCGCCGAAAACACGAAGGCAACGCTGTGTATCGATGCGGAATTGGCAGGACGCGAAAGTTCGCTCACCGCCAAATCCTGCAAGTTCCATTCCCAGCTTGCCATCGCGCGCGCCAACCCGCGCAGCAGACGCTCCGGGTCCGCCGCTGCGAGCAGTTTGATCGCCGCAGTTACGCGCTGGCGGCGTGCTTCATATAGCCGAGCCTCGAGCAGATTCAAAACCGGCACGCCAATCGCGCGCAATAACCGCGCCATCGGCGGCACCAGCTCCGCGCCTCGGGGATCGGTGAGGAGTAACGTCAAGCGATCCAGCAGCCGTTCTGGATCGCGCTGCAACAATCGAGGCAGCACAGGATCCAACGCCCGGTTTGCCAGCGCTGCATCCGCCAGCAAAAGCCAGCGGTCTTGCGCGACGAGTCGGCTCCCCAGCGCGGCCATATGGTCGTGCTCTTTGTCCCGCGGCGCATTTTCCAGGCTCGTCAGGATCGCTTCGAATCCCCCATAGTCCGCGCGGTTCACGGCAATGCGGCCAAGCGATTCCACAAATGCTGCGAGCAATCCTGCCGTTTCGGGAGTCGTTTCTTTGTCCAAAGCTTTCAGAGCCCCGCGGCTCAAATCTTCGGGCACTTGATTGGGCCAGAGCGATTCGATAGTGGACGTCAGTTCGTTCAGTCCTGCGGCGACGCAGCGCCGCGCGGATGCTTCCACATGTTCGAGGCGTCGCGCGTAATTCATTACGATGTTGCGCGCTTCGCGGCGCGGCGCATCCGCGCCGGCATCCGCAAGTTGCCCCAGCGTCTGGCTCAACGCCGGCACAGGAACGCACCATACATCTGCCCCGCGCAAAACTGCAGATTTTTCACGCGCCGGCAGCTCCATCCAGAATCGATCGATCAAATTTTCGCGATGCGTATCCGTCGCCCACGTTACCGCAAGCGATGAGAGATGTTGCGAAGAATGCGGCCCGGAGTACCCTCCCGAGCTCACGATCACGTCGCCCAAGCGATCGAACATCGGCCGCACCGAGGCCGGCGTCAGCGACCCGCTGGAGAATTCCGCGTTCAGAAACTCAAAAATGATATTTTCGGAAAGCCGCAGCAAATACGGCTGTGGCCGTTCGCCTTCCCGCGGAGCATACTGCGAGACGGAGCTGAGCATCATGCAAACACTGTCGCGGCTGGCTTCCTCCATCGCGCCGTGAATCGCACGCGCCGCCTCTTCCGGCGAAAGACCGCGCTCGCTGTCCAGCGGTGGAGTCAGGCGCGCCAGCAGCCGCAAGCTCGCCACCAGATCGTCGAAATCCGGCGCGTGAATCGGCGTATCGGCCTTCTCGCGAGGCGAATGCCCGCCATAGGCCACCAACGCGGCGATCAGGCTCGCCAGCACGGTGTCCACCCTGCGCTCCGTTTGCGTATTCACAGTAATGCCTTCCACGCGCTGCTCTAGGAGTCGTGCCGGCCACCACGCGCTCCCCACATCCTTCGCCGGCCCTTGCGATCTTAGCAACGATGCTTTCACGAGTCGGGCAAGCGTGTCCAGTTCGCCTACATGAAATTTCTTCGAGAAGACCAGAGTTTCGATGCCTGCGCGCTGCAGCTCCGCCGCCAGCGCCTGCATTTCTCCGCGCGCGTCCGCGAGGTGCGCGTCACTGATTCTTGGAGCTACCACGCCGCCACGCTCGATTCGAATCTCGAGTCCGCCCAGCATCTCGGCCGTGTTTTTCAATGAATCGTATGCGCCGTCCAGGCTGTCCAGCCTGCGCGGATGATTTTTGTCATAGAATCGCTCTGCCCGGAGCAGCAGATGCAGACTTCGCAGGGCGCGACGAACTTCGTTGGCCTTCTGGTCCGTTGCCACTGCTTGAATTCGCGTTGCTGGAGCTGCCAGCAAACGCCGCGATGAATTCGGGCCCGCAGTCGCGTCCGCTTTCGGCGAGGCTTTGCGCTCTGCCTTCTGAATCGAGATGGCCGCCCGTGAAACCAAATGAGACTCTCCGCTTCCGGTCCCCGTCGTTCCTGCACGCTGTTTCGAACCCGTGGGAGTCTGTCGAAGCCTGCGACTACTTCGCGGCTGGGCAGGTGGTCCCTACAAATAAGGAAAGCACGCTTCCGGCCTGGTTCCGTGCCGGCTAAGTGCTTTATCCTGAATGAATACTTGGTCTAGTCCTAGAACTATCGATGACCCGATGTAACAAATTGTTACGATTTCGGGAGTAGGCCTGAGACTCTCTTGGGACTCTAGGAGCCGCTAACTTCGTGTTTCTCTGGGCTCTCGGACCTTACTTGGGCCGCAGTGATTCATCAACGAGGACAGTGCCACCCTCGCTCACTTGCACCGTTCTCTTCGCTTGCTGATACCCGTTCAGCCGCAGGGTCACGCTGTGCAATCCCGACTGAATCCGCACGCGCGCCGGCGTGAATTGCCCGGTGGTCGTCCCGTCCACAAGGATTTCAGCGCCTTTCGGATCGGTGTTCACCTGCGCCCAGGCAACATGGGTTGCGGATTTTTCATTCAATGTCGCGTCCAGTTGCGTCTGGATGTTGTCATTGATCTGGATGCCTCCGGCATACGCTTCGTAACCGGGCAGCCGCAACACCAGATTGTACTGTCCCGGCGCGAGCGGGAGTGTCACTGGCGTTTGCCCCGATTGTTTTGCTCCGTTAATAAATACGTCGGCTCCCGGCGGCTTGCTGCTGATGAAGATGCCCTTGGCGAGCGATTCGAGTTTGATCTTCTGATCCTGGACGTCGCCCCTCTTCACTAGCAGCGCCGTCTGAACGGATTGATACCCTTCCTTCTGCACTTCGAGGCTGTACTGCGCCGGTGAAAGATTGTTGAAGCTGCACGGTGTCTCGCATTTGCTCAACACGCGGCCCGCCTGCCCGCGCAAGATTGCGCTCGCTCCGATGACGTCCGTGACGACGTGGATCGCACCGTGCCCCAGCTCGGGCACCGGATCCGCCCCTTCGTCCCCGCTGCCTGAAGTGCCCACCGGCGCATAGTCATATTCGATGTGATCGATCACTCGCACGTCCGATGGAGCATTTCGCAGAAGGCTCAACAGTCCCGCGTGCTCCGTCGGGTGCAATTTTCCCGCAAGGGTGAGCGTGTTTCCGGATCCTTGCACCCTCGCTCGTCCGCTCAAACCCTTCTCAGAGATGGCCTCCTCGATGCGTCCCTTGAACTGCGCAGCCTTCACGCTGATCGCGGGCTCCACCTTCTTGGGGACGATTTTCTCCGGCTTCAGTCCCGGAGGTTTCGTCTCTCCACCGGAAGCAGGAGCCTCGACCGTCTCTTTCGGCTGCGTCGAATTCTCGGGGTCATTTGCATTCGTGGCTGGATTCGCGTTTGAATCTTCCGGAATCGCATTCGCTGGCGCCGCCGTCGGCGACTGCCTGCCGCTCTTCACCTGCGCCTCGTGCAGCTCCCGTGCCGCTTCGAAGACCGGCCGGATCTTGTTCGCGCCGTAAGCGATCACTCCCAGAAGTAGAATTGCCGCGAGGATCGTCGCGAACAGACTCTTCTTTCTCGGCGGTTCTTTGACCGGCGCAATCGTTCCCGTCCGTCGCACCACCGGCGTTTGTCCCGAGCCCATCGCTCGCGCATTCAACGAATGCGCTGCCGCATTTACGGCTGCATCGTCGCCGGCCATGCCGCGGCCCCCGGCATTCCCCGAAATCATCGTCGCCGCCGGAGAACTTCCTCCCATCACCATCGTGGATTGCGGATTGCCTCCCGCAGCGATCGAGCGGTAACTCTTCAAATCCTCCAGCATCTCCCGGCAGCTCTGATACCTCTGATCCGGTTCCTTTTCCAGCGCCCGCATCACCACCGCGCTGATGCCCGGATGAATCGACGGATCAATCTGCCGCGGCGGCACGGGAGCTTCGTTCACAATCTTGTAAATCACCGTGGTGATGTTTTGCCCAGGGAACGGCTTTTCACCGGTCACCATTTCGTAGAGCATCACCCCCACCGAAAAGATATCACTGCGGCCATCTACCGCGCGGCCCTTCACTTGTTCCGGAGACATGTAGCTGGGCGTGCCCATCACGTGCGCCGTTTGCTGCACCGTGCCGAACTGCAGAATTTTTGCCGTGCCGAAGTCCGTAATCTTCACAGTGTCGTCGCCCGTCAGCATCAGGTTGGCGGGCTTGATGTCGCGGTGCACCACGCTGCGCTCGTGCGCGAATTGTAGCGCGCTGCAAGTCTGCTCCATGATGCGCAGCGTCCGCGGCAGCGGAAACGCCTGCCCGGCATCCATCATCGCCTGCAGGCTCTTTCCTTCCACCAGTTCCATAGTGATGTAGTAAAGCCCGTCTTCTTCGCCGGCGTCGAAAACCACAACGATATTGGGGTGAGTGAGCAATCCCGCCGCTCGCGCTTCCGTCTGGAATCGCGCCAGCAGCTCCGGGCGAGAGAGTCCCGTGCCCGCTTCGTTCAGCTTGATGGTTTTAACGGCGACGGTGCGCCCGATGACGGGGTCGACGGCCTTATAAACGACGCCCATCGCGCCGCGGCCCAGCTCGCTGACGATCTCGTATCTTCCTGCTTTTGTTACAGTTGGCATCGTAGTTTCAATTCACCGACAGGCACAGTCGCCCTTAGTTCGCAGCGGACACGCATCCGCCGACACCCAGCCACCCTAACATCCACGGTACGCACCCAATTTTCAGTTGGTCAACGCTACCGCCGTACTAGTGTTTCGCACTCGATACGGGAGCGCTGCTTCGAGCCCGGGCTTGGACCATCCCTACGGGTTGCGTACGGGTTCGCGGGGCGACATCGTTCGTTCCGGCATCGGCACGTTGGTTTCGCGCACCGGCCGGTCCACTTCTCCGGGCCGCGCGGGAGCTTCCAGCCCGTCCGTCAGCAGATAGCCTTGCAGCGCGAGGCCGTTGGTCCAGACGCTTTCCAGCGCCGCGATATATTCGATCTGCAATTCGAAAAGTTTCCGCTGCACATCGAGGACGCGCAGGTGCGAAGCCAGCATCTGCCCGTATTTGTCCACCATCAATCCATACGCTTTCTTCGCGCGCGGTAACATCTCTTCCCGATATTCCGTCGCCATCAACCGCGCATTTGCGTACTGGTCGACCGCCGACGCAGCGCGTTCGCGCAGCGTCAACGCAATCCGTTTTTTTTCCTGTCCCGCGCGCTCAATGTCGGCTCTCGCTGCCGCCACATTCCCTTGATTGCGATTGAAGAACGGAATCTCGACGGCTACTTCTGCAATTCCTTCCCAGCCTTTCGCGTAAGGCACGCTCCCGAGCGTTTCGTGGTTGTACTCCAGTCCGCCGCGCCACTGTACATCCGGAATCGCTCCGCGCCTGGCTTGCATGAGCACACTCTGAGCCCGGCCCTCCGCCGCCTCGGCGATTCGAACGGCCGGACTCTCTTTGGAAATGGCCTCCACCACTTGTTCCTCGTTTAATTCCGGCCAGTCTTTTTCCAGGTCTCCCGCCACGGTCGCCATTGGCATTTCCGGCTGCCCGATCACTGCCGCAAGCGACCGCCATTCCTCCCGCAGAGTGTTCTCCTGCATTCGCGCGCTCATTCGCATGCGCTGTGCTTCCACTTCCGCCTCCAGCACTTCGCTTTCATCTGCCTGTCCGGTGTTCATCAGCCGCCGGTCGGTTTCTGCCGCATCCTGCGCAATCTTCGCCATATCCCGCCGCGCATCGAGCAACTCCTGCGCCGCCAGGACGCGCAGGAACGCGATCTTCACCGCACTCTGTACTCGTATCTTCTGCTCCTCCGCTTCCAGCTCCGCGAGTTTCACTTCTTTTCCAAAAACCTCTCGACTCAATCCCAGTTTTCCGCCCGTAACGATCGTTTGCTGCACAAAAACTCCCTGCTTTCCGCTCCCCCCCGCCCCCCCTCGAATTTCATCCCCCGTGTATCCCACCGTCGGATTCGGATAGAGCCCCGCTTGCTGTTGCCGCGCCTTCGTCGCGCGAATTTCCGCTTCGGCTTGCCGCAAAGTAGGATTTGATTCGCTCGCGATCTTCTGCGCCTGCTCGAGCGTGACGAGTTGCCCGTGCCCCCGTTCCTGCGCTCTCCCCAGCCGCGGGTATTCCGCCTTGATGTCGCTCATCCCGCCACGCATCGTGTGCTCCTGCTTGGGCATCTGCATCTCTTGTGCTCCCGCGGCATCCTGCATCCACAATGTGCCCGCGACAATCAGCATTCCCAATCTCGCCATGATTCGCATCTCGTTTCCTCTTCCTCTCCGCATTCTCTGTGTTCTCTGTGTTAAATCCTTTTTCCCGCTTTACGATTTTCGCGGCTGCCCATCCTGCGCCAACTCTCTCGCCATTTGTTTCTTCATCACAATGGCGTCATATTCCCTAACCGGCAGCACCCGCATCATCGTCATCATCCCCATCATCCCCGCGCTCCAGTTTTTCGGCAGCCCTTCGGTCTCCGGCTTTTCCACCACCTCATCCATTCCCATTTCCATGAACGCGTCCTGCGGAAACCCCGGCACGCTTGCCGCATTCGGAGCAATTGGAGAAGGATGGACGTGTTCGAACGCCACCCTCTTTGCCAGCGACATCATCTGCCCGACCGCTTTTTCTTCCGTCTGGTCCGCCGTCTGAATCGCCCGGTCACTCAGCAAGTCCATCATGCTGTTCATCATGTGGTGCGGCAGGTGGCAGTGGATCATCCACGCGCCCGGATACTTCGCTTCGAATTCCACCACGCGCGCCTGCGCCACCCCCACCAGCACCGTATTCATCGGATACCACGTCGATTCCGGCGCGCGCCCGCCCTCCGTCCCTGTCATCACGAACTGGTGCCCATGAAGATGGATCGGATGGTGATCCATGCCCAGGTTCAAGATACGCAGCCGCACGCGGCTGCCCAGCCGTGCCAGCAGCGGCGTCGTCATCGGCGCGGAAACCCCATTGAACGTCAGCCAGTTGAATTCCATCGCCGCGGTATTTGGCACGGTGTTGCTCGGCAGCACCGCCCATTCCTGCAAAACCAGGCCGTAGTCGTGATCCACGCGCGGCTTGTAATCCTTCTGTGGGTGTGCCACGAAAAATCCGATCAGCCCCATCATTTCCTGCATCGCGCTGTGCGCGTGATAGAAAAACGTCCCCTCCTGATGCACCGTAAATTCGTAGACATATTTTTCGCCCGGCGCCACTGGCTTCTGGCTGATATACGGCACGCCATCCTGCTCGATGGGAAGTTCCAGCCCATGCCAGTGCATGGAAGTCGATTCCGGCAGGCGGTTTTCGAAAATCACTCGCACGCGCTCGCCCTGCTGCACCTGAATCGTCGGTCCCGGGCAGCTCCCGTTGTACCCCCACGCATCAATCGTCTTGAACGGCACAATCTTCTTTTTCACCGGCTCGGCAGCCAGCTTGAAGACCTTTACGCCGCCATCCATCTCATGCGGCAAATCGCTGACGTCCGGCGTTACCATCGGCTGGAATCCGCGGGGCGCCGCTTGTGTCGCATGCGCCGCGTGGTTTGCTTGCACGCCTTCCGGCTCCGCCGCCCGCAGCGTCTCGCTCAAGCTGAACAATCCCGCACCCAGCACCGCCGCATCCTGAAAAAATCTTCTTCTCGTACCGCTCATGCTTGCCTCCTGAATTCCGTAATGCGCCTGCCCCATGAATCTGACTCGAAACGTCCCATCACGTGAAAAAGGGTCCTTCTCCTCTTGACTTCCAGTTACCCTGTGATATAATTGTCACTAGGTGTATCCACGAGTTCCCGTGGTCATCTGCTTTCTTACTCTTCCGGCGGAAATTTCGACCTCGTTTTGGCCTAAGCACCTTCTTTTGTTCAGATTACGTATTGCCCCGCACGCAAGCGCCATGAAAGCCGAATCTCCGTCCTTTAGAATCAATCATTTACGAATTGCCCATTTTGTAAGCCCTTTGTTTTGACATTCATGTATGCAATGGGGGTGTACCCCCCC
>Ga0066704_10000579_pt1 | contig 13648 bp, 9 predicted proteins | sample GraSoiAngelo_153_FD_66458 | JGI IMG/M metagenome (GOLD analysis project Ga0066704, IMG submission 66458) | Grasslands soil microbial communities from the Angelo Coastal Reserve, California, USA - 14_1009_12_40cm | ecosystem: Environmental > Terrestrial > Soil > Grasslands | place: USA... | reverse complement strand
CTCTTGGTTCCGATATGGTCCGTGACGGTTAGCTTCGCAGAGTAGCTTCCCGCAGTATTATAGCTGTGGGTGGCGGGATTGCTGGTTCCCGTCCCCCCGTCGCCGAATGTCCAGCTGAAACTGTAAGGGGAGACACCTCCGGTGGGAGATGCTGTGAATGTGACTGTCTGTCCGACTTGGGGCGAGATTGGGCTGTAGCTGAAGCTGGCCTTGAGAGGGCTTCCGAAGAACTCGGCCATGTTGCTTGCACTTCCGTCGTTCGCGTTGAAGCTGGCCAGGTTCCAGTTCGATTCGACTGCTTTCAACGGAGAATAGAGTGTGTAGGACTGAGTCGACTTGAAACCGATTTTCGTCGTGGGGTTGGAGGGGTTGGAAGCCCAGACCGAGTACAGGTCGGGGCTCGCGCCGGATGGGCACGGAGTCTGGCCGGCCGGGTCGGTGCAGCCTGGTTCGTCGAACGTGATGAAGAGTGCCGCTCTCTTCGTCTTGAACAGTGTGCTGCCCAGAATCTGTGGTATGGTCTGCTTCAGCCAGGCGTTTCCCGCGGAGACGTCGTCGCAGCTGTGAGCATCGTCGATGAGGTTGGGTGTTAGAAACATGTAATTTGACGCGCGGGTGACGTTGTTGAGATCATTGAGGAACAGGTCATCGGTTGGCAAGGCTGTCGGCCAGCACGCGTTCTGGTTGATGTCGACTGAGTTCGCGTTTACGATACGATTGCATCTGGTGCTGTTGTTGTGAATATCCAAATAGTAGACGAACGGGTTGTGGATAGGGGCATAGTAGTTTGGTCCGCTGTCGTACCAGCTGTCGACGCAGCCTGAGGCTTGCGGGTAACCTTCTATGTAAGCCCTCCAGCTCAGACCAGCTTTGTCGAGACTGTCTACAATGTTAGGAACCAAAAGATATGGACAGCCACCTGTGTTCGGGCCATTGTTGCAGTTTTGAGGCGTGTTTCCATAGGCTGATGTGATCGCTATGTAGGAGCCTGCGCTGGGTGACTGCGTATTGCCGAGATTGAGGCCCTCCGCTAGCGCGTTGGCGTTGGCTAGTGCTGTGAAATAGGTGCAGTTTCCTATGCAGGAGTTGGTGCTACCACCGTTGTAATAGGTGAAGTTGATGCTGTGATTCTCAAGCATGATAACCGCTGCGTAGTCGAACCATTGCCCGGTAGGTGGATCAACAGGCGGCGCGTTGCTCGTCGTGCTGGGAGTAGCGCTCGTTGTCGCATTCGACAGGAGAATGATGACCAGAGGAATCAGAAGTATCGCGAATATTCGAATGTGTTTCACGCGTTTCGAAAACGAAGAGAGGACTGCACCTGACCTCCTTGGTCTTGCCTTGGATCGAACTGGTAGATGACGCGTTGACAATTCATGTCCGCTCCTTATTTTTGTCCGAGCCTACGGAGGCCGGTTCGGGTCCATTCGACGTGTCTGAATCTTCGATGTCACATTTGTGGATCCAGTTTCTTGATCTGAGGCTCTCGCTGTAGGATCGCCACAAGAAAGAAGCGGCATCATACTCGTGAGAGCAGTTAGCATAATCAATCTCTTGACACGAAGCTTCAACCCCGTTGTCTCGGTTTCTGTAGGCCAAGCACGAGTCGGCACCAACACCGGATAAGAGAGCGGGATTCGGACTCGGGGCATACGCACAGGTGACGCCATCATTCGATCTAAGTATAAGCATCACTGCGATCAGTTGTATCCAGAGACATCCAAATTAACCAATTTCATCCACGCCAGGCGCCTAATTGGAGATTTGGGTGGGGTTCTGGTGATGCGAGTGGAAAGATGATCTCCTAGTCGAGTCTCCCTTGAGTTGCAAGGGGGCGCCTTACTGTTTTCGTCTGAGCAGGAGGACCGCACCTGCGGCGGCCAAGGTGGCGATCGCCGCTCCTATTGCGACAAAAGTCAACATTAGATTGCTGAGTAAGGGTGACGGCTGCTTGTTGATTGACAGACGGACTGTTGCAGTGGCGGATTTTCCCGCGTGATCTGTGATCGTCACAGTCACATTATAGTTGCCAGCGGCGGTTGGAGTGCAGGAGAGTAGACTCGTGTTCGCTGAGTGGCATCCGGCTGGAAGGCCAGTGTAGGAGTATGACAGCTCTCCTTCTCCCCCGGTCGCGGAGACGTTAAAATCTACTCTGCCGCCCAGGACCAAGTTGGCTGGCGAGGCGGCGAACGACGCTATGGAAGGGTCAGGGCTGACAATAATTGGAACGCCAGTGGTTGCGATTGCATGCGGGTTGCTGCTGTCCGTGACGGTGCAGATGGCGAACATGGTTCCGGCTCTCTGGTACGTGTGTGTTACGTTGGCTCCCTCACTGTTGCGGCCTTCACCGAAACTCCAAGAGTAGGTGTACGGGGGGGTTCCTCCGGACCCTTTGCATGAGAGGGAAGTCTGCTGACCGACATCGATGGCGTTTGGAACAGCGGTAGCTAATGCGCTCAAGACGGATTCTTCCTGACTGGCACGCGTCAACCCGGTGGCGGATGCGGTGATCATCAGAGACTCGGTTGAATTATCCTTGTAGAAGAAGCTGGTATTATTCGAGCCCGCGGTCATGGCGACTGATGTAGTTGCGGTAGTGCACGTAGGCTCGGAATAGAATGTTCCAGTGGAGGAGGTGGTTGAGAGGGTGACCGTGACATCATAAGTAAGGTTAGCGGGATTACCAAAGACATCCTGCGACTGAATAGTGATAGTCGATGAACATGTGTCCGGACTAACGATCTGAGCTGGGGTGGCGAATGCAAGCTGGGCGAGCGTGGCTGCTTTCACAATCTCGGTCTGAGTCGCGCTGCTCAGTCCTGTAGCAGACGCAGTTATGGTCGGACTCCCAGCAAAGGTGTCGTTGTAGAAGAATGAGATGTTATTGGTTCCACCAGCTATAACCGCGGAAGTGATCCTGGCGAGACATCCAGAATCGGAATAGAATGCTCCGGCGAATGATGTTGTGGCTAGACTGACAGTCGTGGCATCGGTAATATCAGACGGGTTATTGAAGCTGTCTTGTGTCTGGACTATCATCGCGGTGGAGCATGCACCGGCAACCAGCGCCTGAGGACTAGTCGTGTCCACAAGCTTTGAAGGAGCAGTCGGACTAACAGTCTCAGATTGAGTGGCACTAGCTAGGCCATATGCAGACACAGTAATCATGGGGCTATCGATCTCCGTGTCTTCGTAGAAGAAGCTGGTGGAGTTAGTATTGTCAGCGATGGTCGCAGAAGTAATCGCCCTAGTGCAGGCAGAATCAGAATAGAATGCACCACTGGTTGAGCTGGTGGACAGATCGACTGTAGTGCCAGAAGTAACATTCGACGGTGCGCCAAACCGATCCTGGCTCTGGACAATGATAACAGTGGAGCATGCCCCGGCAATGAGCCTCTGACTGTGGGTGGTGATGGCGAGTTGAGGCCCTGGACCAGGAATAATAACAGTGTTGGAAATCGAGCTTGAAGGGAGCGGGCCGAGGGGATTATACACAACAGGATTAGTACAGCTATTGCACACGTCTGTCGTGTTGAGGTAGAAGCGATAGCTGTGCGAGGCCACCAGCGGGTCTAACGTATAGTTGAGTACGCTGGGATCAGTAATGTTTGCGATCATCGTGTACGGTCCACTGTTCGTTAATTCCATCAACTTGTAGGATGAGAAGGAGAGGAGCCCTCCGTACACTGCGTTATTGTCCCAGGCGAGTGTCGAGGTTGGCATTGAAAACGTGAGGGAAGCGTTGGCCGGCTGTGTCTCGTTCAATTGGTTGGAAAGCACGGACGACTTGCCAATGTAGTAGTAGTAGACTTGCCACGACAGAGAAGCCCCTGGGGTCAGTCCGTAGTCGTAGTATGATGTGACAGTTCTGTCGGAAATTTGGGCAACTGTCTGCCATCCCTGAGAATTGTCAGTGAACTCTTGGAGCACATAATAGAAGAAGGTCGGGTCATAACTCTCCGTCCAGTTCAGGCTAATCGCAGTGGGTCCGACACCTGAAGAGCTGATCGTTTGTGTCGAAGTCCCTGAGGCAACCACTGGGAGTCCAAACAGAGAACTCGTTGTTGCCGAAGCCATGACTAGCGCTGGGACCACCTGCGCGAACACGAGAATAGCAGTCGCGCAGACGGCGATTAGCCTACGATCCAATTGGCCTACCTGCTACTTGTTTTACCATGGTTTGCAACATGCGCATCCCGATGTTGAGAGCGTCATTTCTGGATATTGACAGGTCTATCTGTTGTCCTCCAGCAGAGATCTGTTGTTCATTGGTCTAAGCATGATCATGCAGCCAGAAAGAACTCGTTCATATTCGCGGCACTGCCGTCTGTTGAAGTGTAAAACTGGGGTAGATTCCAGTTATCCTCGATCGTTCGCAAGGCAGAGTAGTGCGTGTAGACTTGGTTAGACTTGTGACCGGATATCGTGACGTGTGCCGAGGGGTTTGATGCCCATACGGAGTACAGCTGCGGCAACGCGGGTGGGCATATCGGCTGGCCGGGGGGATTCGTACAAGCTGGTTCGTCGAAAGTGACGAAAAGTGCGGCTCGTCGCGTAGAGAATAAGGTGCTACCAAGGATCTTTGGGATCATCTCCTGCAACCAAGCATTGCCTGTGGAGACGTCGTTGCAGTTGTGAAGATCGTCTATCCTGTTTGGTGTCAGCCACATGTAATTGGATGCTCTGGTGACGTTGTTGAGATCTCTGAGAAACAGGTCGTCGATTGGAAGGGCAGTTGGCCAACAACCGTCGCTGCTCTGGTTCACGGTCTGCGAGTTGGCGTTGACAATGTGGGCGCATCTGGCCGGGTTGTTCTGGATGTCCGAGTAATAGACGAAAGGGTTGTGGACAGGGTCGTAGTAGAATGGCGCTCCGAGTGGGCTGTAGGCGCAGCCAGACGCCATGGGGTAGCCCTCCATGTAGACCTTCCAGCCAAGACCTGCGTTCTCGAGACTGTCCACGATGTTGGATAGCTGGAGGGAATTGCATCCAGATGTTCTTGGCCCAGCGTTGCACTGTTGCTGAGTGTTTCCATATCCTGAAGTGATCGCGATATAGTCCCCCGCACTGGGCGACGCAATTGCATCGTTCGTGTAATTCATCGCGAGCCCGTTGTTGTTGGCTAGGGATGTGAAGTAGGTGCAGTTTCCGAGGCAGGGGTTGATGCCGCGGCCGTTGTAGTATGTGTAGTTGATGCTGTGATTCTCAAGCATTATGACCACGACATAGTCGAACCACCGTGTCGACACGGCCACGCTTCCGCTGTTGGGGACGTTGAGAGTTGTGGCAGCAAAAACTGCCGAAACGAGCAGAATCAGAGATAGAATACCCGTCATATAGGGCGAACTCATTCCCTTGCTCCGCTCCCCGACCCGCACAAGAAACGGTGTGGGTTTCGCTCGGGCTTCAACCGAGACTCGTCAGGGGGATCATTGTATAGTGGTCGTGTATGAGAAGCTACTGGGCGAAGGGACCGACAGGGCGACTGAGACAACAACGACAATGAGTGATGTCTCCGACGATTGAAGAGGAGTACTCGTCAAGGTCGAAGTTCCATTGTATGTGACGGTGATCCCTGTGGATGGCGTGAGGAGGCTTGTCGTAACTGCGTATGTTGACCCCGTTCCTCCTGTGTTCTTGACACAGATGTAACCGGTCGCCGAAGAGCCCTGTTGGATGCTGCCCCAGGCCATGGCAGCAGGTGTACCGCTGTAGGTTAGTTGAGTCGAGCAGACAGGCTGCGAGCTCGGAGGGCTGAAGGTGATTCCCTGCCAGTCCTTGGTGATACCTACCGTTCCTGTATTGCTGATCTGTATCTGGGTCGCAGCATACGCAGCGTACGACGTTAGCGCAACGGCGACGATTGCGATAGCTAATCTTGCCCACCTGTAGGTCTTTGGATGAAGTTCTATCTTCATATTACTAGTGCACCTCCCCTTTTTCTCTGGGATCGCATGTGCTATCGGATTAAAGGGCTTTACGGGAGGGTTATCCCCTATTATTCCTGTCGATTTCTTTAGATTGCCGACGAATCTTGGCTTGCTTAGGGATGGGACTCTCTGAATGCGCTAGGTTTATGGGGTGTGACCTTCCAAGAAAGGATTAATTTCAGGACTGTGAGACTTGTGTCAGGGAAGCGTAGTTTGGCCCAGCGTTGGCTTGTCGAGGGATGGGTTGCAATGGAGACCATAATCATAATCGGCCTCTCCATCGGGTTGTTGCACGAACTGCAAGTCAACCCGCTTATGGGCGCTTGGCTCGCAAACAGGGTCCCGTCCGTGCTCTACGTTTCCAATTACTGGACGCTAGCCGGTCTCAGTGCAATCCTAACCGTTATGGCTGGCACGTTGATTACAAGTTTCAAACGAAAACAAGACACCACCCGAGCATGGAAGAATACTCGTCTCAATACGACTCGGAGAGTTTCGGCTGGTGACTCGGTCACACGTATGAAAGAGAATCAAGGCGAAACGCAAACTCAGAAAAACAATGATCTCAAAATAAGCCCAATAAAGAGAACGCTCAGAAGGACTTCCCCAAAGGATCCTTATGGTGCTCTAGGCCTGGTTTTGATCAGCGCTGGGATCCTTACACTGTTCTTCTCGCTCTTCGTTATAAGAACAGTCGCGATGGAAGCCCTCGGTATCTCATGCATTGTCTTGGGGTTTACCGCGTCAAGGCTACCCCGCGAGTTGACCGGGAGTCGAAGCATGGAGACCCTTCTTCAAGGTGCAATGCTTGATGTGGAAGCGTTGCTGGAACCCTATCCCGTTCAGCGGGCGATTTACCTTCCACCTGAGAACGGCGGACCGATCTCCGCGTTCGTCCCATTGAGGCCTAGCGACAAACCCGTCGCCAGCGAACAGATGAGGCGGGCACCAACAAGGATTCTAGAGAAGGATCAGAGCGGCGTAATAGTCTTTCCAGTAGGTGCTGAGCTGGCCCGGCTTCCCGAGCTGCAGGATGGGCTCTTGTTGGAGGAGGCGCTACGCTATGTTCTCGTCGAGTCCGCCGAGCTCTGCTCCAATGTCCATGTAGAGGAGAAAGGAAATTTCATCGTTGTCGCGATGGAGAACGTTAAGGTAGACACCGAACCGCGGAAGTATCTGAGTTCGCTGGGCAGTATTCCTTCTAGTCTTGCGGCCTGTGTCATTGTTACATCATACAAAAGGCCTATGACTGTGGTGGATGAGAGAGAGGTAGGGCACTTGAAAATTGCTCGATTCAGTGTTGGTTCGTAGACAGACGGGGCAGAAGCTTGGAGACTGAGAGCGTCTACCTTCTGATTCTCGGTATTTTCCTTTTCGCATCTGTGGTCTCGCTCTCCGCGATTGGAGTTGAGAACTTCGCCGTCTATATCGCTCTGATATCGCTCTCCTACTTTGCAGATTCGTTCATTCTTCAACCTAGGCGAAAAGCGATCGATCTCGTAGGCATGGGGTTGATTGCCTTGTTCCTACTAGTGGTAGCCGCTGAGGTGCTTTAGTTTCATGCGCAGCCTCACAGCCCTCCTATACTTGACGGTCTATGCCGTCTCGTCAATCGTGATGCTGTACCAGGCCTACACTCACGCGCTTCCGACTCTAGCCTACTACTTCGCCTTAGCGTTGTATGTAGCCGCAATTGCGATATCAATCCCCTTCGCAACCGCCGCCGTAGCAGTCACAGGAGTCCTCTCATTCTTCCTTACGATTCGGCTGATGTTTTATGTCGGAACCCGTTTTCTAGTGTTTCCTTTCGGCGATCCTTACGGACAGTTCGGCGTTTTAGAGGTGTTTGCCCAATTGTCACACGCACCATTCATCAACCCTACGCAGCACATATTCGACCAGACGAACTATCTTTCGGTCCTAGTATACCAATACTCGAACTGGCCCGGCTTTCAGATTCTAACTCTCACATTATCTCGCACAACTAGTCTACCGTTGCTCGACACTGCGATCGCAATTACACTTCTTCTTGATTTGGCCTGGTTCGGAGTTTCGTATTGCCTGTTGAGGAAGATTCTGAGTAGGATGACGTTGAACCTTCCGAATCCGGTAGCCTTCTGCTTGGCGATCGTCATCTGTCTACCCAGCACCGCCCCATTACCATCGTATTTCAAGTATGATTTTCCCGCAACTGTATTCATGCTTCTGGGAGTCCTCCTATTGCTAAGGATCTACGACGATCACGACCGTAGAGTGGCAATCCCACTCCTAATCCTCAGCACCGCCATCGTTATCACTCATAGCCTCACGGCATTCGCCTGGGTTCTAATGCTCTTCGTCTTTGTAGTCTGGAGCGCTTTTACCCGTTCGCTGGCCGATTCTCTCCCATCTCATCTCCAGTCGGTGCTTACGGAACATAGCAGAGGGTCAAGTATTCGACGGGTCTATCCCTCTCTGAACTGGCTTTTCGGTTTCATGCTCGTCACGACAGTCTCTTGGTCAACGTTTTACGCGGCTTATCTCAGAAAATACGTGTCTGTATCCTTACCCAAGATCCTTGCATCAATCTCACTAAGCTCCTTCTCAGTATCTCGTCTCTCCACAGGACAGGCGAGCCTCACAACTCTCACGCCTGGCTGGATTCTCGAATTACTATCATTGAGAGACCGTGTCTGGCTGGGCCTGCTTCTTGCAGGGGTCCTGGTGATTCTTCTGCGTCCTTCGATAATGAGGAAGGTTCAGGTCAGAATCCTAATTCTCACAGTGGCTGCGGCAAGTCTGGTATCTGAGCTGTCAGGTGCGCTGAGCTTCGGAGACCGCGCTTTCGAACTTTTCGCTCCGTTGCTCGGGATTCTAATCGTAACACCCCTTGTCTTTGTAGGACTGTGGCGCCCCCGCATAGGCAAAGTGATGGCCGTAGCGATGGTGGTCCTGTTCATGGTTAGTGTCGGTATTGGGTTCTGGGGATCCTCGTACGCACCTACCGGCATGTATGACCAAGGAACAGATACTTCTCTTGCAAGCGGCAGACCTCTCTCATGGCCGGTTGTTGCTTCCTTCATGTCATTTTCGGGCAATCAGAGCTGCATTCTCACCAACGAGATCTATGCCACTTCTCTCAGTGTCCCTGTCTCCCAATGGAATATCACCAAGCTAATCGGCAGCGTGATGATCCAGCCTGGGTGTCTCGCGATCGTCTACAATGGAATATATTCGGCTGTCAACTCTAACGTGTCGTCTTTTGGTTTTGGAGAACCCTACAGCCCCTACCAGGGGTTCTCGCCTGGAGTTTTCTACAGCGACCTGAACACTCACAGCGACAGGATCCTTGCCACGGACGCAGAGACAGTGTACTATTCTCTGTAACGATTATCGTCCGACAGAAAACGCATGTGTTTGACGTGAACAGTTTATGGAACAGACTGCTATCCAGAGGCAGCTAGAATCGTTGCGATCTATAGTGTAAGAACTTCGTTACGATTGAAACGAGGGCCAACACCAGTGTCAGCGTACCAAGCGACACGACAACCGCACTAAGACTGATTCCGAAGGGTGTATAGTTCAATGCGAAACCGACCAGCGTGACTACAGCTAGGCTTAACACAAACGAAGACACCGCCCTCGTCAGACCATCCAACGTCTCATTCTTAGGGTAGATGACGCTGACAAGCAAGTAGCCTGGAAGAAAAAGGACCAGGAGACCTCCAAGAATTACACGAACATAGAAGAGCGCGCCGGACGAGAATAGGACAGAGCCCATGGATGACAAAGTCGCAACAACAACTTCCCAAAACCAAAAGGAGTACGGCGAGAAAAGATAGCCGGGGAGAGTTTTGTAAGGCGCCGGTTCGGCGACCCGGAGCCTTCCCTCAGCTTGTAGTCTCATAATCTCCGCTACAACTCTGTTGGGGCCTTGACCCAACTCGCCAGAAGTCTCCTTAACGAGTCTCGCCAAAGTGACGGGTTCAGGGAGACCCAATTTTGCCAGTATGATCGTCGACTGGTCTTGCGAGGTAGCCTGTCTCATCGAGACTCCCTTTTTACCAAAAAGAGAGTCGAGTCGCAGAACGCTCCTCGCCTTCTTGAGGAGGCGTTGTATGAGGCTAGCCAAGCGTCACATTCAGCCAGACTTGGTTCCATAATCCCTTGTATACGAAGCTGGAGACGGAGGGGTTGTAAGACCAGAGTTCGAATATGAGCCGGATATTGGTCCCAACATTGGCAATGGTTAGGTTCATTGGGAACAGCCATGTCTCACCCTTCGCTAGGACGCGCCAATAGGTGGCAAGAAGCGATGCGTTAGCAAAGGTCGTATTGCTAACTTCAGTAGTCTCGTTGCCGAGCTTGACCATCACTTGATAATTCTGTGTCACACCTTCATGGTTGCCTACGAGACCATAGAGAAGGAAGGATTGGTTCGCCACGACAATTCTCGGGTAATCGCCGATCATCTTGTCCGCGCCGAGTATTCCTAGCTCCGAGAATCTTTCGTCTACGACAGGCAAAAGCGGTTGCACAGCCGCGATAACAATTGCTATGGTGACAAGTGAGAGTGATACTATCCTCAGCTGCTTATTCATCGTTTGGTATCACAACATGTTTCCTGTACACCAACAACCATAGTCGTCTATAGATGCTGTCCCACTGGGTGTAAGCCAGAGTCGAACCAAGTACCGAGACGATAATGATTACGATTGATTCATACCATTGTGAGAGACGGGATTCAGAACCCGCAGCCGACACGGAGACTGACCGTTGAGATACTTGCTCTGCGATATGGGACGCGCTCTCCAGATCAGCCGTCGCCAGACTTGGGCTCGTCAAGTTCTCCCCCTCCGCCTTTTGAACGAGGAGAATTGCCGCGTTGAGTTGCTGGACGAGGGCTGATACGTTCCCGCCATTACGTTCAGCCTGATAGACTGACGCGAACGCGTTGTTGATCGATGCATTGGTGGAGGAAACAGTCACTTCGGTACCTTGCGACGGGGCGGGCGTTGAGAATATGATCAGCAAGAGAAAGGCTGAGACGAGGATGCTCCTCTTTACAAATCTTGACGATCTCATTAGATCATCGCAGCGGCGTCTCGGAGCCTTAAGAAATCTTCAAGGCGAGTCACTATCCCGCTCAAAATCCGACATTGGAAGTGATAAAATTGCCTTTCCTCTCGAACAAGTAAAGGATGAGATGCACACACGCGAACACGTTTGATATCAGACCTGCACGTGATTAAATTAGTACTAGATCGGATAATTAGGACAAGGAGTCTCATTTCGAGCTTCATTACTAGCCTGCGCACTTTAGCTACCATATGTGTTCGGACCAACGCAGCCATAGTTATCCACAACAGATGTGGACGCGAAGGTAATATCGCCATCATCGGAAGAGGTCTCTGTGCAGACGATGGAACGGGTGGATGATCGAGAGGCTCGGGTCACGTTCAGCCGTATTACGACTCATGCCACAGTTCTCTCCGTCGAGGCGCTTCAGTCATTTCGGACGCTCGTCTGTCCTTCGTCGAGAAATCAATGGAGATCTTAGGGGCAAAATGTCCCGAATGTGCGAGAGAGGAAGTGGTGGAATGGCAGCAGGGTCTCGGTCGCCAATGGTTCACCTCTCGGCCAATCCGAATCGCAGGGCCGCTTCAAAATCAAAGTTGGCAATCGTTTTCCTTTGTTCGATAGTCCTTCTCGGACTCGCAACACAATTTCAGTTGCTCAAGGTGCCCAACTATTTCGCAAATTCTTCGTCTACCGCTGCCTCGAACCAAGTTCCAGTCGTCGTCGGATGGGGCGGTGTCGGTCTCGGGGAGAATCTGACTAATATCCAAACTGAGATACAAGCCTTGAGCCAGTCAGGATACAATGCTGTCAGGGTCGACTTTGAACCTACGTGTACCAGTGTGTCGGCCAGGGTCCTGGGAAGCTATGATCAGGCAAAGCTGGGTCAGGTGATTGGACTTGCAAAACAGTACAATCTGTGGATACTTGTTGACTATCACGGCTATACCGAGCTGGAGAATAGCACTACTGAGCAATGCTGGCTGGGCTTTTGGAAATCGCTAGTCCAGAACTTCACGTTATCTTACTCCCAGATAATCTGGGAGCCATTGAACGAGCCCCACATGACCAACAACCAGGACGTTGCGGGGCTGTCCGCCGGGTATCAGCTGCTCATCGACGAGGTCAGAGCCCTAGGCGACACCCACTGGATAGTTGTCCAGAACCTGTGCAGCTCAAGCTGCGGCTTCGGCGATGCCAACCTGGCAGCAGGCTATCCGACGGTCAACGACACGGCAGGGCACGTTTTCATCAGCCTCCACGGCTACCTCGGCTACAAGTACTACTCAAGCTCGTGGAACAATACAACAGCCGAGTCTCATGCACATCAGGTCTACGCAGCTGTTCTTGCTGGCTCTCAAAGAACGGGATGGCCAGCCCTCAACACCGAGGGCGGCGCGGATCCTCAGATGACAAACTGTTCCAAGGGAGTCAGCCTGCCCTCCACCCTGTGTGCTCCAGACCAGGTACTAGTTGGATCCGCAGGATACTCGAATGTCACGTTCCATTTCATACAGACTCTAACGAACCTCTACGATGCGAATAGTCCTCAGAAGATTAGCTGGATCTGGTGGGTCGCTGGAAGCTGGACCGACACGCCCGGAGCCGGAATCTACGGAGCCTTACAGTGCGACAGCAACCCCATAGGATGGGGATGCCTACTGCAGCACGCGCCCGTATACATCCAATCCGACAACCCGCCATCTCTAACTGCTCCAGATTCACAGACGGTGACAGCGGGGTCGACAATAACATTCCGGGTAAATGCAACAGACACTGACGTCCCGGCAGTCGAATCTGTAGCGCTCTCCGCATCGAGTCTACCGGCAGGTGCTGTCTTCGATCCAACCACGGGGGTCTTTTCTTGGACACCCAAGCCCAACCAGGTCGGAATCTATTACGTAGCCTTTAACGCAACTGACAACGGTCCACCCCCGGACTCTTACGCGAAGACTGTAACGCTACATGTCATAGCCAATCAGGCAGGGCCATGCTCCCTCTGCACAGTACTATCCACAGCCAGATTACTCGCATCTAGTCTGCCACCAATCATCTGGTATCTAGCTGTAGGAATAGCAACGGGTGTCGGCCTCTCAGTCCTAGCCGGTCGATCAAGAACACGAAAGCTCAGCTAACGATCCTTTCTATTCCGTAAGTAAGATGGGCATGTAGGGTGAGCATGATGGTATTTCGCCATCGTGAAGTCTGCAAGATGTCTTCTGATCGCTCAAGAGGCGATCATTAGTAATCCGGCTGAGCTAAAGTATTCCAAGCCTCCGAACGCCTCACAAACAATTCTGAATATGGACCCGGCGTCCACAGGCCCATGTGACATCTAGAGATAACGAATTCCAACTTCAGGAGCGGAAGCCGAACATTACATACACCCTCGGATATTCGAAGGGATAAAGGCTTCAGATATAAATACCAATAAAAGCCTCAGACATGAAGCAATGAAGGTGAATGATTTCCCTAGTAGGCTGCGAAGCGTTTGAATAATGAGATCGTGGTCGTATAGAAACAGCGGCTGCTTAGGAAAAATTCTCCCAAGCCTTTGCATAGTCATAATTCTGCTGGCGATGGCCGGTACTGAGCTCACAACGAACCGTGCAGCTATCAACCAAGATATGGTCTTGTCGCCGGGCACGCCACAAACGGGG
>Ga0066704_10000575_pt1 | contig 13683 bp, 13 predicted proteins | sample GraSoiAngelo_153_FD_66458 | JGI IMG/M metagenome (GOLD analysis project Ga0066704, IMG submission 66458) | Grasslands soil microbial communities from the Angelo Coastal Reserve, California, USA - 14_1009_12_40cm | ecosystem: Environmental > Terrestrial > Soil > Grasslands | place: USA... | reverse complement strand
TGGCGTGAGGCGGCCGGGGGCGGGGTGGGGCCTGTGGCTACCACGAGGTCCACGCCCGACTCGAACCCGCCTGGGCTGGGCTCCATCCGGCTGGGGGGCGTGCGATCAACCCGAGGCGGGAACGGGTCCCACAGACCCCACCCCGCCCCCGGCCACCTCACGCCGCGCCCGCGCAGGCGTCCAGGTCTCTGGTGAGCGTCAGCGCGCGACGGAGAGGACGCGCGTGAGGTCCCAGATGTGGATGGCGTCGTCGTCGCCGCCGGAGTAGAGGAGGCGGCCGTCGCGGGAGAAGGCGACGGCGTAGGTCGTGGCGGCCGGCGATGGCAGGTGCGTCAGCTCGCGGCCGCTCGGGAGGCTCCAGAGGCGGATCGCGGAGTCGCGATGCGCGGAGGCGACGACGCGGCCGTCGGGGCTGGCGGCGACGGACATGATCTCTGGGCCGGGATGGATGCCGTAGTGCTCCCAGCGGGAGACGGGCTCGTCGCTGCGGTCGAGCGTCAGCACGGAGCTCGAGGACGTCGAGGCGAGATTCCACAGGCGCAGCGTCTGGTCGGCGGCGCCGGAGACGAGGGTGCGGCCGTCGGGCGTGACGGTGAGCGCGTGAACCGTGTTGCGATGGCCGCGCAGCGTGCCGAGCAACGAGCCGCCGGCGACGTCCCAGGCATAGATGACGTCGTCAGCGGTGCCGGTGAACAGACGCGCGCCGTCGGGCGCCCACGCCAGGCCGCGCACGGTGTTGCCGTGCGACAGGCGCGCGAGCGGCTTCCACGTCGCGGTGTCCCACAGCCGCACGGTCGTGTCGCGACCGCCGGAGGCGAATACCCGACCGTCGGGACTCCAGCCCATCACGCGGATCGACTGCGTGTGGCCCTCGAGGACGACGTGGAGCGCGCGCGTCTTCACGTCCCAGACGCGCACGAGAAAATCGTCGGAGCCGCCCGCCACCAGCGCGCCGTCCGGCGAGATCGCCACCGTCCACATCGCCTTGCGCCACCAGCCGGGCGAGAGGACGGCCTCCTCGACGTCCCGCGTGGTGTCCCAGACGCGGGCGGTGCCGTCGCGGCTGCCGGAGACGAGCCGGCGGCCGTCGGTGGACAGCGCCAGGCTCGTGATGGAGTGGTGATGGCCGTGCAGCGTACCCACCAGCGCGGCCGGCCGGGGCGGGGCCGGCTGCGGGGCGCTGCAGGCGCCGGCCAGCGACGCGGCGACGAGCAGACCCGCCACGAGGGAGCGCGACCGACGCCTCGGCACGCGACAGACTCTCAGCTCGACTCGCGACGACGGCGGGCGAGGAAGCGGAGGAACTCGACGCCTTCGCCGAGTCGCCGCCGCAGGACGGTGCGGTCGCGCACCATCTCGGCGCCGATGGCGAAGATCTTGCGTGGACGGAAGTAGAACCGACGGTAGAACTCCTCGAGCGAGGCGAAGATCTCGGTGCGGGCGAGGTGCGGATACCCCAGCACGCTCGTCTGCACGCCGGCGGTGTCGACCAGGGCGTCGTCCTCCAGCCAGCCGCGCGCCTGCGCCTCACGGTAGAGCTCGGTGCCGGGATAGGGCGCCGCCAGCGACACCTGGATCGTGTGGGGATCGACGTCGAGCGCGAATCGGATCGTGGCCTCGATCGTGTCGCGCGTCTCGCCCGGCAGCCCCATGATGAACGTGCCGTGGATCGTGATCCCGAGCGCCTTCGCGTTGCGGGTGAACTCGCGGGCCCGGTCGAGGCGAATCCCCTTCCTGACGTTGTTGAGGATCGCCTGGCTGCCGGACTCGTAGCCGACCAGCAGCAGACGCAGGCCGTTGTCCTTGAGGACCTTGAGCGTCGCGTACGGCACGTCGGCCTTGGCGTTGCACGACCACGTCACGCCCAGCCGCCCCAGCCCGCGCGCGATCGCCTCGGCGCGCGGCGGGTCGTCGGTGAACGTGTCGTCGTCGAAGAAGTACTCCTTCACCTGCGGGAACAACCGTGTGGCCCGCCCGATCTCCGCGAGCACGTGCTCGACGGAGCGGGTGCGGTAGCGGTGGCCGCCGACCGTCTGGGGCCACAGGCAGAAGGTGCACTTCGAGCGGCAGCCGCGCCCCGTGTAGAGCGAGACGTAGGGATGCAGGAGGTAGCCGATGAAGTAACGCTCGACCTCGAGATCGCGCTTGTACACGTCCACCACGAAGGGCAGCCGATCCATGTCCTCGAGCGGCGCCCGCTCGGGCGTCCGGTGTACGTGACCGTTGGTGCGATAGGACAGCCCGGCAACCTCGCCGAGGGGTCGGCCCTGGGCGATCTCCTGGATCGTGAAGTCGAACTCGTTGCCGGCCACGAAGTCGATCGCCCGCGAGGCGCCGAGCGCGCTCTCGCGCGCCACCGCCACGTGGGCGCCGACGAACCCGACGCACAGCCGGGGGTTGGCGTCGCGCAGCGCCTCGGCGACCTTCACGTCGTGGCCGAACGACGGCGCGCTCGTGTGCAGCACGGCCAGGTCGTACTCGCGCGCCGCCGGCAGCACGTCGGCCAGCGAGAGGTCGGCCGGCGGCGCGTCGATCAGGCGCGAGCCGGGCACGAGCGCGGCGGGCTGGGCCAGCCAGGTCGGATACCAGAACGAGCGCACCTCGCGGCGCGCCTGGTAGCGGGAGCCGGCGCCGCCGTCGAAGCCTGCGAACGAGGGTGGATGCAGGAACAGCGTGCGGAGGTACTCGGGCATCTGCCTCATCTTATATGAGATGGGGGCCCCGACATGGCCCCCAAACCCCAAACGGCTCGTGGCGCCCCGGCGCAGCCGTGGCGCCCCTCGTTCATCGGTTGACTATGAATCCGGGCCCCGGCTGCGCCGGGGCGCTGCGAACGTCTGGGGGTTTGGGGGCGATGTCGGGGCCCCCATCTTATCGGTTGACGTAGAGGCGGCGGCCGCCGCCGGCGGCGACGAGGCGGGCGTCCGGCAGGGCGGCGACCACGCTCAGCTCCGGCGGGCGCCCGGTGACCAGCCAGACACGCTGAGAGCCGAGCCAGGCCTGTTGCAGGCGCGGCGTCTGCCACAGCACGTCTGGCGCCGCCGGGGTCGAGGCGCCGAAGGCCAGCACGCTGCGGCGACCGTCGACGACGACTACCTGCCGCCGGCTGTACCAGGGCAGCGCGCCGGCATTCTCCAGCGGCCCCTCGTGCACGACCAGATCGCCGGGCCGCGCGCGCCGCGCGATCTCCTCGGCCACGCTCTTCACCGCCCGCTGCGCCGCGACGAGGCCCAGCGCTCCGGCCGCGTTCGGCAGGACGAGCGCCAGCGTGACGACGGTCGCGTACACCGCGACCGCGCGCGCCCGGGCGACCGCGGCGATGGCCAGGGCGAGCGCGCCGGCCGCCAGCGCCAGCGACGTCGCACCGATGAGCGGGCGGAAGGCGGACCACGGTGGGATCGGCGGTGGGACGCCGGCGGCAGTCGCCTTGCGCGTGGCGACGTCCGCGGCGCCGAGCACCTGGGAGATGAACGCCGAGCCGTCGGTCGTCCACGCCACCGCGCAGGCGAACGCCAGCGCCGCGAACAGCGCCGCGTGGAGGCCGGCCAGCCAGCGGGCGCTCAGATCGCGCCAGCCGCGGGCCGCCAGCAGGGCGATGGCCGGATACGCCGGCAGCCCGTAGTGGGGCAAGCGAAACGGCACCAGGATCGCGAGCCCGAGCACGCCGATCGCCCACAGGCCGAGCGCGACCCACGGCGTCTCGGCCGGATTCCGCCAGGCGCGCCGGCGGCCGAGTTGCCAGAGGCAGCCGGCGGCTGGCATTACCCACGGCGCCGCACCGAGCAGCGCGACCGTCGCGAACTCCCCCATGCCCAGCGGCACGTCCTCGTCGGGAAAGTGTCGCGCCAGGATCATGTTGAGCAGGTGGTTGTCGACGACCGTGTACCAGACGAAGCCCGGCGTGACGCGCTCGGCCTCGATCCACCAGCCGAAGGCCAGCAGGACCGCGAAGAGCACGCCGTACCACGGCAGCCAGCGGCCCACCGGACGCCCGCGGTCGCCGAGGGCCAGCGCCAGGCCGATGGCCAGCGGCGGCGCCAGCGCGCCGAGCGGATCCTTGGCGAGTGCGGCCAGGCCGAAGGCCACGAGGCCGGCCGCCACGCGCACCCGCCGCTCGTCGGCGACGCCGGAGAGCGCCAGCGCGAAGCCGACGGCGAGCGCAGCCACGAAGAGCGCGTCGGGACGGACGTAGCGTCCGTAGACGAAGAAGCCGAGCGAGGTCAGCAGCGCCAGCCCGGCCACGATGCCGGTGCGGCCCTCCGCCAGCCGCGCGCCCAGCCAGGCGGTGGCGCCGATCGCGACCAGCGCAGCCAGCGCCGACACGAGCCGGGCGCTGGCCTCGTCGGCGCCGGCCAGCGAGAACGCGCCGGCCAGCACCGCATAGAGGAGCGGCGGCTTGTCGACGTACGGCACGCCGTCGAGCGTCAGCGGCAGCATCGGGCCGGCGCGCCACAGCTCGCGCGCGATCTCGGCGTGCATCCCCTCGCCGGGGTCGTCGAACGGCGCGGCGCCCAGGCTCGCCAGCAGGAACGGCGCCGCGGCCGCCATCGCCAGCGCCGCCGCGACGAGCGCCGCGGCCCAGGCTCTCAGGTGCGCGACACCAGCACCACGCCGAGCACGATGAAGCCGATGCCCGTCCAGCGGGCCGGCGTGATGGGTTCGGCCAGGATGAGGCTGGCGAGGACCGCGACCACGATGTAGTCGAAGGCGGTCATCGGCAGGATCTTGCTCACGTCTGCCCGCGACAGGAGCGTGAGGTACATGAAGAAGAACGAGGCCTGCAGCGTCACGCCCAGCAGCAGCCAGGGATTGGTGATCGCACTGAGCACCATGCCCCCGACGCGCGCGGCCGGCGCCTCGGTCAGGTCGCCCACCGTCTTCATGCCCTTGGACAGCAGGACGTGGCCCGTGCCGCCGAGGAGGCCGGCGACGAGGACGAGCGCCACCGTCTTGATCACAGCGCCTTGCCGATGGCGTCGAGCACCGACTTCTCGGTGTCGCGGCTGGTGTCGGTCACCGGCTCGTCGTTGTCGACGAACAGGATGCGCTCGCGCTTGAACACGATCCGCTCGATGCTGACGATCGTACGGTTGGTGCCGGCGGCCCGCACGTTGACGCGCAGGCGGTGGCGCAGCGCCTTCTCGTACACGCCGTAGTTGTCGCCGTCCAGCCGTCGCGACTCGGTCACCATGAAGCCGATGCTGCGGTCGACCTTGTCGAGGTCCCAGCCAAGGATCTTCAGCACGGCTTCGGTCTTGTCCCACACGCGGTCCAGGGGCGCGCTGAAGGTGAACTCCACCAGCCCCGTCGCCCTCGCCGGGGCGACCAGCAGCAGGGCCGCGATCAGCGCCCCCACGATCGATCTCATGACGGTCCTCCTCCAGAGGTGGAGGGCCCCGGCTCGAGCCGTCCCTCCCGCATGTGGTACACGGCATCGGCGGCGCCGACGGCGTCCGCACGGTGGCTGACGACGACCACGGCGGCGCCGGCCCGCGCCCGTGCGCGCAACGCCTCGAGGATCACGCGCCCGTTGGCGTCGTCGAGGTTGCCGGTCGGCTCGTCGGCCAGCAGCAGGGGCGGATCGTTGAGCACGGCGCGACAGAAGGCCACGCGCTGCTGCTCGCCGCCGGAGAGCTGCGGCGGGTAGTGAGCCTGCCGTTCGAGCACGCCGAACTCGGCGAGCAGCTCGCGCGCCCGCCGCCGCGCGTCGAGGCGCGCCCGCCGCGCGTACCGCGCGGCCAGCAGCACGTTGTCGAGCGCGGTGAGCGAGGGCAGCAGCAGGAACGATTGGAACACGAAGCCGATGTACCGCCCGCGCGCCCGACCCTGGGCGGAGCGGCCGAGGGCGCTCACGCGCTCGCCGCCCACGATCACGTCGCCGCCCTCGGCGTCCTCCAGCAGGCCGACCACGTTCAGCAGGGTGCTCTTGCCCGAGCCCGACGCGCCGAGTACGAGGGCCAGGCGCCCCCGCGGCACGGCGAGGTCGACGCCGTCCAGGACACGGATCGGCGCGCCGCCGGGCGCGCGATACGACTTCACGAGCGCACGCGCCTCAAGCACCGCGGCGGATCGCCTCGGCCGGGGACAGGCGCACGACCCGCAGGGTCGCGTAGGTGGCCGCCGCCGCGCCCAGCAGCAGGGAGAACACGAGGCTGCCGCCGAGCAGCCGGCCCGAGAAGAGGAAGAGCTGCTGGCCGCTCCGGGCCGCCCAGCGGTCGACACCGGTGCCGAGCATGACGGCCAGCGCCACGCCGACCGCGCCGCCGGAGAGCGTCACCGCCAGCGCTTCGCCGAGCACCTCGCGCCCGAGCTGCCAGTCCGTCGCGCCGAGCGCGCGCTTGACGCCGAAGTCGCGGATCCGCTCGAACACGGCGGCCGCGACGGTGTTGGCGAGGGACAGACCGCCGATGACGAAGGCCAGGACGCCGAGACCGCCCAGCAGCGCCGAGAAGAAGGCCGTCGAGGATCGCAGCAGCCGGCTCAAGTCGCTGGGGATCTGCACGTTCACGTCCTTGACGCGCTCGGCGATGCGACGGGCGACGACGTCCGGATCCTCGCCGTCGCCCCAGCCGACGGCAGCGCCGGTGTTGAGGTCGGCCGCGTTGACCGCGGCGGCACCGGAGGCGATGACCGTGCGCAGCAGCCGATCCTTGGCGATCCACTGCCGGCGCGCGTCCTCGATCGGGACGATGACGAAGCGATCCGGCGCGGTCAGCGTCCGCTCCAGCACGCCGACGACCTCGTACGGCTCGTCCTCCAGCACCAGCGCGCTGCCGACGCGAAGACCGTGGGAGGCTGCGAAGGACGCGCCCACCACGGCCACGCGCCGATCGCCCCGCCGCAGGACGCGTCCCTCGTGCACCGGCAGCGTCGGATAGTGACGGTTCGGCGTCGGCACCGAGAGATCGAGCCCCAGCACCAGCTCCTGGGTCAACGTCATGAACTGCGAGGTCGACGGATTCAGCGGCAGCATGACCTGCGCCTGCACGCCGGCGACGCCCGGCACGGCGGCGATCGCGCGGAGGGCCGAGGCCGGCAGCATGCCGCCGGCGGTAAAACCGGCCCCCATCCCCATGCCTCGCCCGGCCACCGAGATCTGTCCGAGCACGAAGCGGTCCCCGCCCTCGATGAACCGCACGATCCGCTCGCCCATGGCCCCGAGCGCGACGATGCCGGCCACGCCGATCGCGATTCCCGCGATCGTGAACCCGTACTCGCGCATGATCCGTGCGACGCCGTTCATCGACTCGCCTCGCCTATCGCGCCGCGACGAGGGCGGGCGGGCCGGGGGGTGGCGTCTGTGGGACCCGTTCCATGCCCGCGGAGCCGCGCGCCCTCCAGTCCGATGGAGCCCAGCGAAGGCGCAGTCGACACGATCGCGGGCCTCGTGGTAGCCACAGACCCCATCCCCCGGCCCGCCCGCCCTCGTCCGGCTCGCACTACCACTCGAGTCGCGATTCTACGGGCCGCCCCGCGCGGCGGCGGACCCACGTGTTGATCCGGGCCAGGCCGAAGAGGAGGGTGAGCGAGAGACGCACGCGCAACGGCATGCGGATGAAGCTGCCGCCGGAGAGGACGTTGAGGACGGCGCGCACCATGCCGAACACGTTCCGGGGGCGGAGGAAGAGATCGAGGAACGCGGGCTCGTAGTACCTGTTGATGAACGTGAAGAACGGCGACATGCCGCGCCCCACGCGGCGCTCGTAGGCGGCGAAGCGGCGGGCGCTGAACCGGCCGTCGGCGAAGGCGGCAAGGATCGTGTCCGCCGCCAGCTCGGCGGTGCGCATGGCGATGAAGACGCCGCTCGAGAAGATCGGATCGACGAACGCAATCGCGTCGCCGACCACGAGGAAGCGGTCGCCCACCACCGGCGTGTTGGTGTAGGCGAAGTTGGCGGTGCGGTGGATCGGCGTGACGCGCTCGGCGGCGCCGAGATGGTCGGCAACGGCGCGGCAGCGCTGCACCATCGCCTCGAACAGCGCCTCCGGCGCGCCGGCGTGGGCGCGGGCGACGCGCGCGTGGAGGACGACGCCGATGCTGGTGAGGTCACCGCCCATCGGGATCCACCAGAACCAGCCGCCGTCGAAGAGATAGATGCGGACGTTGCCCTCCTCGACGCCGGGAAAGCGATCCGCGCCGCGGTAGTGCGCGAAGAGCGCGACCTTGCCGAGATTGGGGACGCGGACGCGCCGCCCCAGGCGTCCGGCCAGAAAGCCGTCGCGGCCGCTGGCGTCGACCAGGAAGCGCGCCCGATGGGTCAGCCGGTCGTCGCCGCTGGCGACGTCGAGCGTGACGCCGGCGGCATCGAACGTCACGCCGCCGACGGCGGCCGGCTGGTGAACGACGGCGCCCTGCTTGCGGGCATGGTCGAGCAACAGGGCGTCGAAGTCGGCGCGCGGCACGTTGTACGTCCAGTTCGGCCAGGGCATGCCACGCAGGAAATAGAACGTGTGGCCCAGCCCCGTCTCCTCGTCGAGGAACGTGGCGCCGTACTTCACCTGGTAGCCGCCGCGCTCGACGCGCTCGAGCACTCCCAGCCGCTCCAGCAGCAGCATGGTGGCCGGCACCAGCGACTCGCCGACCTTGAAGCGCGGAAAGACCTCGCGCTCGAACACCACCACGCTCAGTCCCGCGCGGGCCAGGTGCGTCGCCACCGTCGAGCCGCCGGGCCCGCCGCCGATGACGGCGACGTCGGAGGTCGTGGGCGTCATCCGCCGCTCTCGGTCATGGCGTCGGCGCCGACGCCGACGGCATCGACCTCGAACCGCGTCCGGCGCGGTGTGCCGTAGAGCGCGTCCACGAGCGGCGTGACGAGATCGGGGCTGCGCTCGCCGGCCAGCGCCACCAGGAGCAGCAGCGGCAGGATGAACGGCGCGGCCAGCGTGGCCACGACCGCCCGGTCGGTGCCGCGGCGCCGCGCGTTGTCGCCGACGGCGGCGAGCCGGGCTCCCGCGCGCCGCGCCGCGGCCGCTCCGACCGCCAGGCTCCAGCGCACCGGCGAGTCGGTGTAGGCCGATGCCGCCTCCAGGATCGCCGCGTGGCGCGCGGCCATGTGCTCGGACTGGAACACGGCGAGCAGCTCGGCGGCGAGCGTCCGTGCCTCCAGGCTCCAGCACGTCAGCGCGCGGGCGGCGAGAAACGCGCCGATGGCGGCGCCGTCGCGGATCGGCCGGAAGCGGCTGCGCGCCGCGATCCGCGGCAGCGCCGGCACGCCGACCTGCTCGATGCCCCACCCGGCCGCCGCCGCGGCGAGCAGGATCTCGGTCTCGAAGACGAAGCCGCCGCGGCACGTGCGCACCTCGTCGAACAGCCCGAGCGGATAGACACGGAACCCCGACTGGCTGTCGGCGACCGGCGCGCCGCTCACCCAGCTCGCGAAGAAGCTGGCGACACGGATCGCGTTGCGCCGCGTGACCGGCAGCCGCCCGTGTCCGTCGAGCCGGTTGCCGACGACGACGGCGCGCCCGGCGCCCCGCGCGGCGGCGAGCAGCACGGGAATCGCGCCGGGGTCGTGCTGGCCGTCCCCGTCGAGCGTGACGACGAGTGTCGCACTCCGGCGGCGCGCGGCGGCGATGCCGGTCAACAGCGCCTGGGCCTTGCCGAGCCGTCGCGGGTGGCGCAGCACGTCGGCGCCGGCCGCCGCCGCCAGCGCGGCGCTGTCGTCGCGGGAGCCGTCGTCGATCACGAGAACCGGGCCGTGGGCGCGGGCGGCCTCCACGACGCGCGCGATCGTGGCCGCCTCGTCGAACACCGGGATCACGATGAGGTGGCTCATGCGGCGCTCGCGATCACGGCAACGTGGGCGCCGCCGCGGGCGAGGCCATGCACCAGGCCGGGACCGGCGACGCGCCGGGCCGGGCCGCCGGCGTCGTCCGGCAGCACGCCGGCGCGCGCAGTCCACAGCGCCGCCGCGACGCGCAGCGCGCCGAGGCCGGCGTGCTGACCGAGCAGCGGGGCCAGCGAGACCGCCGGCGGCGTGGCGTCGCCGAGGGCGGCGGCGAGCACGCGTGCTTCCCAGCCATCACGCTCGGCGTCGCCGCTGGCCGAGCAGTAGACGAAGCCGGGCGGGCCGAGCGCCGCACCGGCCAGCGCCTCCTCGATCGCCCGCGAGCCCGAGCGCCGGCCAACGCCCCACGGACGGGCGGGCAGCGCGCGCCACGCCGCGCCGGCGAGCCGGCCGAGCGTCGTCGCGCCGCGGGCGCGCGCGACGGACTCGGCCTCGAGCACGAGGAAGGCGGCGCCCTCGCCGCGAACGTCGCGATCGCCGAGCGTGCCGAGCATCTCCTCGACGAGCGGGTCGACCTCGTCGACGCCGCCGGCGAGCACGGCGTCCACGCGACCGCTCGCCACCGCGGCCACGCCCCGGGCGATCGCGAGCTCGCCGGCCACGGTCGGCACGTTGAGCGTGAGCGCGAGCTCCCGCGCCGCGACCGCGATCGCCGTGGTCGCCGCCATCGTGTTCATCACGGTGTTGGGGAAGAGCAGCGCCGACAGGCCGGCCGCCCCGCGGGCGAGATAGCCGTCGGCGAACGCGATGGTCGACGTGAAGTCTCCGAGCTCACTGCCGACGACGAGGCCGAGGCCCCGGGCGGGATCGAGGCCCGATTCCACCGTCGCCAGCCGGGCGGCGGCGATGGTCAGCTGGCACACGCGCGAGAGCCGCCGCGCCTCGCCCGGATCGATGAGGCCGGCCAGCGTGCCCTCGGGCAGCCGCACGGCCGGCCGGCCGTGCGCGGTGACGCGCGCCGCCGGGCGGGGCGCCGCCAGCCAGGCCCCGAGCGCCGGCGAGGCGCCGACGATGGCCGCGTTGACCACGCCCACCCCGGTGACGACGACGGCCCTCCGCTCCATCACGTCAGGCGCGTCGGAAGAGCAGCGTGACGTTCTGCCCGCCGAAGCCGAAGGAATTGGAGATCGCGTGCTCGATCGCCGCCTCGCGGGCCACGCGCGGCACGCAGTCGAACGCCACGTCGGCGTCCGGCGTGCCCAGGTTCGCCGTCGGCGGGACGAGCTCGTGGGTCAGCGCGAGGATCGTCGCGACGGCCTCGAGACCGCCGGCCGCGGCCATCGTGTGGCCGATCATCGACTTGTTGGAGCTGACCAGCACCCGACCCTCGCCGAACACGCGCGCGATCGCCAGCGCCTCGATGCGATCGTTCTGCGGCGTCGCCGTGCCGTGCGCGTTGACGTAGCCGACGCCGCGCGGGTCGAGGCCCGCCACGGCCAGCGCAGCCCGCATCGCGCGCGTCATGCCCTCGCCCTCGGGCTGGGGCGCCGTGACGTGGAAGGCGTCGGTCGTCATGCCGTGCCCGGCGAGCTCGGCGTACACGCGCGCCCCCCGCGCGTGCGCCCGCTCGGCCGCCTCGAGCACCACGAACGCCGCGCCCTCGCCGATCGACATACCGCGGCGGTCGCGATCGAACGGCCGGCACGGCTCGGGGTCGAGCAGCTTGAGCGCGTTGAAGCCCATGAAGCACAGGCGGGTCATCGCATCGACGCCCCCGGCCAGCGCCACGTCGACGACGCCGTCGGCGATCAGCTCGGCCGCCTCCGCCAGCGCGACGGCGCCCGAGGAGCAGGCGGTGACGACGCTGTGGCGCGGGCCGCCGAGGCCGAGCCGATGCGCGAGCGTCCCGGCGTGCGAGCCGGGCAGCATCGAGCGCAGCGCCGCCGCCCAGCTGGGGACGCGCTCGCCCTGCGCGCGCGCCCAGTACCACGCCTCGGCCTCGAGCATGCCGCCGCCCACCGCGCCGACGATCAGCGCGGCCTCGCGCCGCTCGACGCGGCCGAGGCCCGCGTCGTCGAGCGCCTCGCCGGCGGCGCCAAGCGCGAGGCCGTCGGCGCGCGAGCGACGCGGGGAGGCCCCGGGCGACTCCGGCACCGCGGCCGCGATGCGACAGCGGAAGGCGGCGGCGTCGAAGAGGGTCAGCGGGCGGATGGCACAGGCGCCGGCGGCGAGGCCGGCCCAGTACGGCTTGACGCCGACGCCGAACGGGCTCACGGCGCCGAGCCCGGTGACGACGACGGGCCTCATGCGGCGCCGAGCCGCCCCGCGATGAAGCGCGACAGCGTGTCGAACGAGGCGAAGTGCGCGCCCAGGTCCTCGGATTCGTCCATGACGATCCCGAACTTCTCCTCGATGGCGATGGACAGCTCGATGAAGTCGAGCGAGTCCAGGCCGATGGAGTCCTCGACACCTTTCGGCAACGGCGTCGCCTCGACCACCTCCGCCGCCCGGCGAGGATCGAACTTCAGCCGCGCCACGAGCATCGTCTTGAGCTCGTCGAACACTTCCTTGGGTTCCATGGCCCTCCCGCTTAGGGGTTCCCCGGTCAGACCCGGGCGGCGCGCCCGGCGGTCGCCAGCTCGATGGCGGCCGTTCGTCCTCGCCACGCGCCCCCCACCCGTACGATGCCGCCGCCCGTCGCGCGGGCCAGCGCCAGCGCCACCAGCGGCGATGCCGTCAGCGTCCGTCCGGCCCGCGTCTCGACGTGGGCGGCCAGCGCCCCGGCGTCGGTCGCGGCCGCGCGATACGCCGGCGCGACGTCGGCCGCGACCAGCAGCGCACAGGCGGCCGCCTCGACCAGCGGCGCCGGGAGCGTCCACCGGGCCCGGCGCCACAGGGCCTCGCACTCCGCGAACGTCTCGATCGCGAGCACCAGGGCCCGGTCGCACCGTCCGCTCGCCAGCAGGCGGCTGGCCTGCCAGAGGGCGTCGACGGTCGCCGGCGCGCCTCCGATCAGGATGACATAAGCGCCGGTCAGCCCGAACTCGATCGCCACCTCCCCCGACAGGGCGCTCGGCGCCGTGTACGGGAAGTGCAGCGTGCCGACGGAGCCACGCCGCTCGGAGCCACCCCGCTCCGGAGTCAGGCCACCGTCGGTCTGAGCCGGTCTCGCCGTCCCCGCTCCAACAATGCCCGCTACAATGAATTCCGCGTTCGAGGGGCCGTAGGCGCCGGCGGTGACGAACACCAGCGCCGTCCGGTCGCCGCGGATCGACTCCCGGTCGATCTCGGCGTCGCGGAGCGTCGCGTTCACGGCCTCGACGCCGAGCAGGCACTCGCGCGTCGCTCGCCGGAACCGCTCGCCGTCGAGCGCCGGGCGGCCGAGCGGCACGACCGCGCGCCCGCCGGCCGCGGTCCGCGCATCGGCCGGCAGCGCAGCGACGCCTTCGCCCCAACCCGTCAATATTCCCACGCCGGCGACCCGAGAGCCCCGTGTCATCTCACGCCTTCCAGGACGAGCGCCGCGTTGCAGCCGCCGAAGCCGAGCGACGTGCTCAGCATGAGCCGCGGGCGCGCCGGCCGGCAGCCGCCCGGGACATAATCGAGGTCGCAGGCGGGATCGGGCTCCTCGTAGCCGACCGTCGGCGGGATCAGCCCCTCGCGCGCCGCCAGCAGGCACATGATGGCCTCGAGCGCGGCGGCGGCGCCCATCGTGTGGCCGAGCGCCCCCTTGATGGAGTTCACCGGAATCGCGGAGGCCCGCGGGCCCAGCACGCGTCGGAGCACGGCGGTCTCGATCCGGTCGTTCAGCGGCGTGCCGGTGCCGTGGGCGCTCACGAAGTCGAGGTCGCCCGGCGCGACGTCGGCCTCGGCCAGCGCGGCCCGGATGGCGGCCTCGAGCCCGCGGCCGCCGGGATCCGGCGCGGCGATGTGCGAGGCGTCGCTGGCGCTGCCGT
>Ga0066704_10000570_pt1 | contig 13712 bp, 15 predicted proteins | sample GraSoiAngelo_153_FD_66458 | JGI IMG/M metagenome (GOLD analysis project Ga0066704, IMG submission 66458) | Grasslands soil microbial communities from the Angelo Coastal Reserve, California, USA - 14_1009_12_40cm | ecosystem: Environmental > Terrestrial > Soil > Grasslands | place: USA... | reverse complement strand
GCTCGGTAGCCGATCCAGGAACTCCTCGAGCAATCGCGTCTTCCCAACCCCGGCCGGCGCGATGATGCTGACCAGGAACGGGCGTTTCTCTTGAAGCGCTCGCCGGGCCACCAGCTCGAGCTGCTCCAGGTCGGCGTCTCGCCCGATGAGCGCGGTCCTGCTCGCAACTCGGCCCGAAGCCGCCCGGCCCAACAGCGGCAACGCGCGGATCGGCTGAGACTTCCCGCGCGCTTCGACATCGACGGGAACACCGAATTCGAAACCGGCCCGGGCGCTGGCTGCGGTGCGTTCACCGCAAAGGATGCCCCATGGTTCGGCCGCCGTCTGCAGCCGGGCCGCCACGTTGACGGCATCACCGCTGAGGGGGAAGTCACCGGTTGCGCTTTCGCGCGCCGCGACGACCTCACCCGTATTGATGCCAAGCCGGATCGGCAACTTCTCACCCAGCGTCGGGTCGCCCCGGACCCGGTCTCGAAGGTTCAGCGCGGCACCGAGCGCGCGCCGCGGATCGTCGTCATGCGTTTGCGGAAAGCCGAAAACCGCCACCACGGCGTCGCCGATGAACTTTTCCAGGATGCCGCCGTACTCGGTGACCGTGTCGCTGGCGAGGTCGTAGTAGCGGCGCAGCAGGATTCGGACGTCCTCGGGGTCGAGGGCATCGCCCATCGCCGTCGAACCGGCGACGTCAGCGAAGAGGATGGTCACGACGCGACGTTCTTCAGCCACGAATTAACGCTTGAGGAAGCGAACCCGGCGCCGCCGGCGAAAGCGCTCGGCGCTGCCTTTTCCGACCACGCTGACACTGCCGTCGTTTTCGAGCACCGCGAGCCCCACGTCGCTCAGCTTGTCGAAACCGTGCTCGCGGACGGCCATTTCGATATCGTCGGGGCTGAGCCCCTCTTTCTCGAGGTTCGGCTTCACCAGCTGACCGTCCTCGACCACCACCGTCGGTGGCGGCTCGACCAGGCGATCGAACCATGACCATCGGCTGCGTAGCATCGCCACGCCGCGGTTGAAGAGCAGCAGGACCGCGATGATGATGGCGCCTCCGGTGACGGAATTGTCCGGCCCCGTGATCGCCGGCTGGAGGGCGTTGGCCACCAGCAGTACCAGCACCAGGTCGAAGGTCGTGAACTGGCCGAGCTCGCGTTTGCCGAACAGGCGGAGCCCGATGAAGAACACGATGTAGATCAGGACGGCGCGAATCAGGAGATGGGACCAGGGAATGCCAAGCCGAAAGATCTCGCCGAGGCCAGCCATGCCAGCCGAATCTTACGAGCGGATCAGGGCGCCAGGTCGGCCGCGATCAGGAGCAGTGTCAGGATGACCCCGATGATCAGCGCCACCACCTCGCCCCAGGTGTAACGTCCTGCCATCCCCTGAGGCGCCGGCCCCAGCTCCGGATGCGCGCTGGCCTGGTAGGCATTCGCCGACCGCTGCACCATGGTCAGCACTCCCGCCGTGATGACGGCAACGGTCGCATCGAGCGCCAGTCCCGTCATGCCGTAGATATTCGCCGCGACCCGGCTGAGAATCAGCATCGAGATCAGGCCCAGGTTCGCCAGCCCCACGGAAAAACTGGCGCGACCGAGCCGAGCCGCCTCGCCGTCGGCAACGCCCTTGAAGGCGCGGCTGATGTAGAGGAGGTTTCCGAACGGCAAGAGCACCCACCAGGGCGAGCCGGCGCCTTTGAATCGCTCTCGCTGCGCGAACCCGAGCAACTGGAAACACCACCAGATGAGATAGGCATCGCCGGCAACCACCCCGAACACGAAGGTGCGCAGCGGTGAGCGGTAAAAGCCCGGCCGAGCCGGGACTGCAGCCGTCGGAGTTGGCCCAGGAAAGGGTGCACCCGCCGTCGGAGCCGGTGCTGGCGGCGTTCCAGCCGGTGCGTAGGCGGGCGGCATCGCCGGCAGGAGGTTGTGGCACTTGACGCAGGTCTGCGCGCCCGGCGGATTCCAGGTCGCGCCGCAGTAGAGGCAGGGAGGCGACTGGTAAGCCTGCATAGGTTCGCAGGTTCAACCGCGCCTACGAGGCGTTCTTGCGGCTAGCGGGTTACGGGATGCCGGAACCCGAAATCGAGCAGGGTCGCCGCGTCGGTGAAGTGCTGGGTGCTGCCGAGCACCACCACCAGGATGGTCCGGCCGTTGCGCGTCGCGGCCGCGGCCAGGCAGTAGCCGGCGGCGCCGGTGTAGCCGGGTTTAAGCCCGATCGCTCCTGGATAGGTCCACAGCAAGCGATCGATGTTGATCGGATTGAAGGCCTTGTGCTGCGGCGTGGCGTAAATCGAGACCTGCTTCGAACCGACGATCGAGCGCAGGTCGGGATAGTCAGCGAGCAGCGTCGCCCCCACCACGGCCAGGTCAGACGCCGTGCTGTAGTGGTTGGTGTCGTCGAGCCCGCTCGGGTTGGTGAAGTGGGTCTGTCGCAGGTGCAACTGGGCCGCCTTCTGATTCATGAAATCGATGAAGGCCGACCTGTCGACCATCCCCGAGGCGATGGCCTCCGCCGCATCGTTGCCGGAGTCGAGCAGCATGCCCTCGAGCAGTTCGCGCACGGTCAGCCGTTCACCGCTGCTGATCCCCATATGGTTGGGCTCGACCAGGGTCGCCGCCGCCGGCACCGTGATCACGGTGTCGAGCGGCGCCAGATCGACCGCCACCATGGCGGTCATCATCTTGGTGAGCGAGGCGTCCGCATACCGGGTGGTCTGCGACTGCTGGTAGAGGATCTGCCCGGTGGTCAGATCGACCACGATCGCCGCCCGGCCTTTGATTGCCGGCACCTCCGCGATCGGGTGGGTCCGCAGCCAGCTGGCGCTCAAGACCGGCAGCTTCACCTGAGGCAGCTGCGTCGGGGGCGGAGTTCGTGACGGTGAAGGCGTGGCGGTGGCGACTGGATGGAGGCTGGGCGCCGCTCGGGAGGCGACAGCCGGACGAGGGGTGGGCGTGTGAGCGGTGGCCGCGACGACGCGCAGGTCGCCGTGGGTCTGCAAGATCGAAAACACCCGGCTGCCGAGAAAAAGAACGATGACGACGATCAGGAGCCGGATGACTGGCGTGCGCCGGTGCGGAGGAACACGGAGACGGCGCGACGACCGACGGCCGCGCGTCCCGAGGCTGTAGCCGGACGTTGGGTAAGACGTTCGCCTCAAGAAGTCGGCTTCATGATGGGCAAGCCCCTGCGCAATGTCAAGGTTTGCTCGATGACCGCCGGCCTTGATACATAAGTAGGTAGACCCAAAAGGAGGTACGTCGTATGCCACAGGAGGCGTGGAGCCCAAAGCGCGAGCGTCAGTACAAACACATCAAGGAGAGCCTCGAGGACCGCGGCCAGCCGGAGGATAAGGCCGAAGAAATCGCCGCCAGAACCGTCAACAAGGAGCGGGCGCGTAGCGGCGAGGCCAACGAGGCCAGCCGGACGTCGCTGGTGGATATCTCGTCAGGGCGTCGCGGCGGGCTTCGTTCGCATACCGGTTCGGAGGGCCGGACCTACGACCAGCTGCGCAACGAGGCGAAGGAGAAAGGAATTCCCGGACGCTCAAAAATGAGCAAAGCCGAGCTCGAACGCGCGGTCAACCGGAAGAGTTAGAGGTGAAAGACCGCGCGTAGCAGCGCGGCAACCAGCGCGCCCGCGATGACACACACGATGAAGGGAGCCCGCAACGCGGCCAGCAACGCCGCGAATAAAACCGCCGGGACCTTGACGTCGAGGTGGAGCAGCCCGTTGGTCCCGGTGAGCTGGATCGCGACCAGGGCCGCCAGCAGCGCCGGCGCCAGCCCGCTCGTCCGTGCCGTGATGGCCGGCGGCAGGTTCGGCAGCAGCGAACCGGTTGCCCGCATCACGAACGACAGGCTGGCGAGCCCCAGCACCAGCGCCAGCGCTAGCGTGCCAGCCATAACCCGACGAGGGCGGCCCCAGCCAAGGGCACGCCCGGCGGCGTAAACGGCGCCAGCGCCAGTGCCGCCACCACCCCGCCGATGGCGCATCGAACGGCGTGCCGCCCGGACAGCATCGGCCAGAGCAGGGCGACGAAACCAGCGGGAAACGCGGCATCGAGCCCAAGCCGCTTCGGGTCACCCAGCACCGGGCCGAGGAGGGCGCCAATCCCCGTCCCAATAACCCAGACGGTGTAGAGAAACGCGCCAGTCAGCAGCAGGGTCCGGCCGTGCGGCCGGCCGGGGGCACCGGCGCGCACCGACATCGCGTAACTCTCGTCGATCGAGAGCTGGGCGAGCAGTGAGCGCAGCAGCCGCCCTCCCGGAAGCGATCGCGCGACGGCGATCCCGGTGGCAACAAAACGAAGGTTGAGCAGGGCGCCGGCGAAGATCGCCGTCAGGACGCTGCCGCCCTTGGCGACGACGCCGATGGCCGCGAACTGGGCTGACCCGGCAAAAACCAACGCCGACATCAGCACCACCGACCAGGCCGGCAGTCGGGCGGCCACCGCGAGCACCCCAAACGACATCCCGAACACGAACACCGCGGCGGCAATCGGAGCGGCCGTCAGCAGGATTGCCCTGGCCGACCGCCTGTCGTTCATCTGCGGTCATTAAATACAAAAGATGCCGGCGCAGCGGCGCCGGCATCTCGATTTGCTGAGGACTTCTCTAGCGAGCCCCGACCGGGACTTTCTCCAGGAGCTTCAGCGATTCCCGGATGAACACCGGGATATCGGCCGGCTTCCGGGAGGTCACGAGGTTCTTGTCAACGACGACGTCCTGGTCGACGACATTCGCGCCGACCTGCTGCAGGTCGTCCTGGATGGTCTGCCAGGCGGTGAGCTTGCGCCCCTTCACCACGCGGGCGGTGATCAGGAGCTGCGGGCCGTGGCAGATCGCCAGCACCGGCTTGCTAGCGTCCATGAACGACTTGGTGAACTGCACCATCTTTGGATTCGCGCGCAGATGATCAGGCGAGTATCCGCCCGGGATGAACAGCGCGTCGAACTGCTCCGGGCGTGCCTGGTCGATCCCGATCTCGGCCTTCGTCGTCACGGTGCCTTTCTTGCCGGGGAGCTCCTTGCCGGACTCCAATCCGACGATCGCGACCTGGTGGCCGGCCTGCTTGAAGGCGTCGTAGGGCTGCTTGAACTCGGAGTCCTCGTAGTCGACATCGAGTACACAGGCAATCCTCATCTGGATACCTCCCTCGTATATTTCCTGATACAGACTGCCCAGCCTACGGGCCCGGTCCAGAATCCGTCAAGCTGGTACTGAACCGACTCCATATTCATCGAATTCCGTAATGTGATGAGCGGCATGGTTCGGCGGGGGCTCTCGTATCTGGCAGCCGTCGGCGCGGTGTTCGCGGTGGCGGCCGCGCTCGGGCTCGCCGCCTGGGCACTCCGGATCGATCGGGTTGAGACCTACCTGCTGATTTTCGTGCTGCTCGCCGGCGGGATCGCCTGGCGGCTCGGCCGAGGACCGGCGGTGGCAGCCACCGTCGCTTTCGCGCTGGTCTCCGACTACTTCTTCCTCCAACCGCGCTTCGGCTTCGGCGGATGGACCTCCAGCGATGCGGTTCGCCTCCTCACTGGTGTCCTCGCCGCCGCGGCCGTGATTCAGTTCGTGCATGTCAGCCGCGGCCGGCAGATCTTGCTCGAGAAACGCAAAGAACTCCTTCAAGCCGTCTCGCCGCGGATCACCCAGAGCCTCAATACCGACGAAGTCCTGAACATGGTGGCGGAAGCGACGCTGCGCGTCATCGACTACCAACACTTCCGCCTCTATCGGTGGGACGAATCCGCGGAACGCCTGGTACTTGTCAAATCCGTGGCTCGGGCGGCCCCCTACGCCAGCGTCGATTGGTACACCGTGACCCTCGGTCTGGGCGAAGGCATCACCGGGGTCGCGGCGAAAACCCGTCGATCCCTTCTCGTCCCGGATGCCAGCCAGGATCCGCGGATGGTCTATCCGGCCGGCACCACCCCCATTGAGGAAAGCGTGCTCAGCGTTCCGATGGTGACCCAGGACCGCTTGTTCGGTGTGCTGACGCTTGCCCGGATTGGTGCGGCATCGCTGAGAGTCGAGGACCTCCCGGTGATGGAATCGATCGCGGCGCAGACGGCGCTCGCGCTGGCCAACGCCGAACAGTATGCGGAGGCGGAGCAGACGATCAAGGCCCTGACCACGATTGAGGCGCTGCAATCGACCGACGGGGTCGTGCCGGCAACCGAGATCGAAGGGCGCATCCTGCAGGGATTCCTCGACCTCAGCCAGGCCGACCTGGCGACCCTGCGCGTGCTGCGAGGCGATGGCCGCTATCACCTCGCCGCCAGCGGTGGTCGCTTCCGGCCGTCGGACGGCGCTCCAGCCGATGAACCGCTGACGGCCGCGCAGGTCGCCTGGCTCGCCGATCCGAAGGTGCCGGCCGATATCGTCGATCCGCGCAGCGATCAGAAACTCCCCGAGTGGGCGCGCCGGGTTAGGGAACTGGCGGGCGTCAGCGCCAGCGTCTATCTTCCGATGCGGGCGGGGCAACGTTTCGTGGGTTTCGTCGGTCTGGACTGGCGCCGGCCCCGCTGGTTTCGGCCGGAGCAGCTGGGGCGCCTGCAACTGCTGGCCGCGCAGGCCGCCATTGCGCTCGATACCCGCCAGGCGCTCGAGCGCGAACGGTCCCGGGTGGAAGCGCTGGCTGAGCTGGAGCACGAGCGCCGCGAGTTCATGCAGATCGCCTCGCACGAGCTGCGCACGCCGCTGACCGTCATCCGAGGGTATGCCTCGCTGCTGGAAGACGGATCGCTCGGCTCGATGCCGCCGATGGCGCAGCAAGCCCTGCACACCCTGATGGACAAGTCGAGCGAGATGAGGGTGCAGGTCGAGCGGATGCTGCTGCTGGCGCGGCTCGAGGACGGGGCGGCAGCGCCACGCATGACCAAGCTTGACCTTCGCAAGGTGGTGAACGGCGCCCTCGACCGGGTTGACCCGCAGCTGCGGTTGCGAAAAGGCCGGCTCGCCGTCAAGCTGGCGGACGCCCCCTTGATGGTCATGGGTGACTCGGAGCAGCTGGCCTCGGCGCTGGATAACCTGCTGCAGAACGCCGTGAAGTTCAGCCCTGGACCGCCCGAAATCGAGGTGGTTGGCGATCGCCAAGACGGCCGGGTGCGCGTGGTCGTAAGAGACCACGGGGTCGGCATTGCGCGGGAGGCTCGCTCCCGCCTGTTCGAAAAGTTCTACCGGGTAAGCAATCCCCAGCTCCAGAACGCGGCCGGAACGGGGATCGGCCTCTACCTGGTCCGCCAGGTGGTGGAAGGCCTCGGCGGTCGGGTCGAGGTCGAGAGCCAACCTGGGCAGGGATCGGCTTTCGAGATCGAATTGCCGGTCGCGCAAGACTAGCGGGTAATTGCGGTTCCCCTATTGTGGTGTCCCAGCCCGACCGCCGGGACGACGGTCCGGAGGCTATCCTCGAAATCCCGACCGAGTGGCTGATGCCGGGGCTGGATCTCGATTCGGTCCGCCAGGCGCAGCGCGCCGACACGGTCGCCACCATGACCGGGGAGCACCTCAGCCTCTCCGGGGTGGAACTCGTGGCCGAGCGCCGCTGGCTGCGGGAGGCGTACTGGCGACAGATCAAACAGGCCGTCACCCGCGGATACATCTATAAGAGCTCCGCGGTGCAGGTGACCCTCCGCGGCGAACGCCGCGAGCACGAGCGCCGCAGCACCTCCGGCCTCTCCAAAGCCAGCTGACGCACCCTCTCGCGTTGCGGGGTAGGGTCAGGGCGGAGGCTCTTGCTACAGTCACCGTAGAGTATGAAAACGGTGATCTCGACGGATTTTCCCGTCAACCAGGCGGCCTCCGACCTCGACCCGGCGCGCGACCTGCCCGGCGGCTTCTACGACTTCCTTCTCCCGCTCCATAAAGCCTTCACGCCCCGCCAGCAGCAACTCGCTGCCGGGCGGCGGCGGGTGCTCGAGGCGGCTCACGCGGGGCAGCTGCCGAATTACCTCCAGCCTTCTGAGGCCACCACTGGCAGCTGGAGGGTGTCGCTGCCCGGCTGGTGCCAGGACCAGCGCAACCAGATGACCGGGCCGGCCGACGACGCCGAACTGGTCGTCAAGATGCTCAACTCGGGAGCGCCCGGGGTGATGCTCGACCTCGAAGACTCGGTGGCCAATGCCTGGCCGAACATCATGCTGGGGGTGCGCAATATCGTTGCGGCGCTTCGCGGTCAGCTCACCTACCAGGACAAGAAGCGAAACCGCGAGGTCGCGATCAACGAGAGCAAGACCGTGATCCTCACCCGGCCGCGGGGGCTGCACCTGGAGCAGGCCGGCATCGTCAAAGGCGAGCGGATGGCGGCCGCACTCTTCGACGTGGCGATGGTCGCCTACCAGGTCGAGCCGTCGCAGCTCAAGCATCCGCTCACGATCTACATCCCGAAATCCGAAGCGGCCGAGGAGGCCCTCTGGTGGCGTGACCTGTTCCGGGCCGTCTCCCAGGCGCGAGGCTGGCCGCAGGACTACATCAAGTGCATGGCGCTGGTCGAATCGCATCCGATCGCGTACCAGATGGAAGAGTTCGCCTACAGCCTGCGCGAGCACATCATGGGCTTGAACCTGGGCCGCTGGGACTACATGGCGAGCCTGATCGATTTCACGCTGCACGATCCCGCCTGGGTGCTGCCGGATCGGAACACGATCCCCCATGACGTCGCCTTCTTCCAGGCGTTGCGCGAGGTGATGCCGGAGGTGTGCCACAAGCGGGGGATGCTGGCGATCGGCGGCATGACGGCGCTGTACCCCAGCCGCGAGGATGTCGAGCTGAACGCGCGCGCCCTCAAGGTGCTCGAGCAGGACAAGAAAAACGAGGCGAACAGCCTGATGGACGGGGCGTGGACCGGCCACCCTGACCAGAACGAGATCGCCGTCAACCAGTTCCCCTACCCGAACCAGCTTCAGGCCCGCCGCAAAGACGCCGATATCCACAAGGACCTGCGACCGAGCCCACAGGGGGTTGGCAAGCGGACCCTGCAGGGCACCCGCGACGCCATTCGGACCGTGATCCGCTATCGCAACGGTGTCCTCAATGGCAAGGGGGCCAGCCTGCTCGACGGTTACATGGAAGACCTGGCGACTGATCGGATCTACCGCTACATGATCGCCCAGCGCACCGTGCACCAGGTCAAGGTGCCCGACGCGGGCGGGCACACCGTGACCCACTCGCCGGAGCTGGTGACGCAACTCTTCGACGAGGAACTGGATCGGCTGCTGCGCGAGTCGTCGACGAACGGCGATGCGGCCGCAACCGATAGCTATCGAAAAGCTCGCGACCAGAGCGAGGGCATGGTACTTGGGGTCCTCGAAGCGCAGGGGGTTCGGGTCCGCTAGGCTCCTCAGGTCGTCCGGCGTTCAGGACTAATCGGCTTCGGGCGGGCCCTCATCGACGAGTGTTGTGGCGAACGGGACAGCTTCCAGGCGCTCGATTGGGATGGGCTTGCCGGAGACCTCGCTGAGTCCATAGGTGCCCTGCTCGATCCGTTCGAGCGCCCTTTTGACCTGGGCGAGTTCTTTTCGATCCAGGTCGGTTTCGTCGATCTCCACGTCCCGCTCGGAAAGGAGATTTGATTCGTCACCTGAATCGCCGACGCCAGACTCGTCCCGCACTGTTTCCTGAACGCCGCGTTTGTTCGTTGCGATCCGCGATTCGATTGAATCGCGTTGCGCCTTGAGTCGCTCCTGGAAGCGGCGAACATCTCGGGATTCCAACATGGTTGCGTCCTCCTCCTGAACAGGGCAAATGTTAGCGCCGTCCGTTGAGGGACTCGAAGGGACGCGGGCGTCGCCACACAAGCCGGGCGGCCAGGGCCACGATGAGGAGGGAAAGGATCACGCCCGTGGCCACGCCTTCCGGAACCCGGATCGGCGCACTGGCGTCCCCCATTTCCCATTCCGTCAACAGGGTGCCGACGACGGCGAGCAGCGGGACCGCGGCCCCGAGCATGCGACGCCCCAGGGCCAGCGGACTCGCCTGGCCGAGCCACCAAATGGCCCCGAAGACATAGGCGTCAAGAAAATAGTATGGCCAGACGCTCTTGGCCAACAGCGGCAACGCAAGGGCGGTCAACGCCAGAACTCCATAGATATCTCGAGAGGTCGGCTCCAGGTCGCGCCGCACCGCAATGACGAGAAGACTCGCAAGCGCGGCCAGCCCGAACACGAACAGGACGTCCGCATGCTCCGGGATCCACTGGTACGAAGTCCCGGCGACGAGTATCCAGAAGGATCCGCCGCTCGGCGGCAGATTGCCCCGATGGGTGAGCAGCGAGTAGATCGTGTCCGCCGGATCGGCGAGCACAAACGGCAGCAACCCTAGCGCGACGGTGACGGCCGCGGTCCCCGCCAACCAGGCTGCCGCGCGCCATCGCCCCCTGGCCAGCAGCAAGAGTCCCAATGGAATCAGCGGCAGCGCGGCGAGGCTTCGCGTCAGTACGGCCAGGCCAAATGTGATCCCTGCCACCAGCGGCCGTTCGCGAGCAAGGCTGCGCACCCCGAGAAGGACCAGCCAGATGGTCATCGGCTGTTCGACGTGGCCGTAACCGAGGACGCTCAGCCAGAGCGTCGGAGCGGCGACAAAGACACCGTAGGCAAGGATCCGCCATCGCCCTTCGAGGCTCGCCCCTCGCAAGCGATCGATCGCGACAACGGCTTCCCGCGCCATCAGCAGGCTGAAGATCGCCAGCACGCCCAGGATGGCCATGCGCCGCAGTCGCTCATCGTCCAGCCAGCCAAGCCAGGACAGCACCGCGGCAACCGCGGTGAGCGGCACCAGACCGAGCGGGCCGTTGTCGATCGCCAGGATCGTCTTGAAGCGCACCGCGTAGACCATCAGCGGGTGACCGCTCAGGGCGATCCGCGCCGCTGGCAGGAAGAAATAGTCGAGGTCATTCAGGGGGCCCGTCCACAGCCATCCGGCAATCGCCCAGGCCGCGGCGTAAGCGAACCCGAGGGCCCACGTCGCGGCCCTCGTCACCGTCCTACGCTGCCGCTAGGCGTGTGCGGCGACCCGGTCCATGAAGATCTCGAGCTGGTGCGGTTCGTCTCTGACTGGCCAGATCATGATCCGCTGCGCTCCTGCTTCAACGTAGGCGCGGATTTTTTCGATGCATTGGGCAGGCGAGCCGACCAGGAATCGGTCCCGCAGTTCGTCGGCTGGGCGTCTGAGCAGCCCGGCGAGGAACGTCACAACCTGATCGGACTCGGCGCGGTGGTCGGTCACATGGAAGAACATCGTCGCGATTCCGTTTGGAAAGGCCATCGGGTCGCGACCCTGACTCGATACGAAGGTCTGAAGTCTTCGTAGGTCCTCACCGAATTTGGCCGGGGTCGTGTTATAGGCAGAGGCGAGCCAACCATCACCGAGGCGAGCCGTTCGCCGGAGGCCTGCCTCGGATCCCCAGCTACCGATCCAGATGGGAATGGAATCCTGCACAGGGCGCGGTTCGAGTTCTTTCAGCAGCCTCCGCAATCTCGGAACTACCTCATCGAACCGCTTCCACCGCTCTTCGAAGGGGACGCCGACGGTTTCATAGTCCTTCGCCGACGAGCCCGGGCCTGCTCCAACGATGACCCGCCCGCCGGAAAGGGTGTCGAGGGCGGCCACGGCCTTGGCCAGGGGTGCCGCGCCGCGGATGACGAGCAGGGCAATGGAGGTCATCAGCCTCATCTGACCCGACGGTTCGATGGCGACCGCCAGAGCCGTCAATGCGTCGAGGTGGGGCCGGTTATAGACCATATGGTCATTGGCGGAGAGGACGGTATAACCGAGCTTCGAAGCCGCTTCCGCGTAGCTGGTTAGACGCGCAACAGAATAGGGCTCGCCGGTCAGGGATAGCACTGGCAGATGGGCACCAAAGTCCATGTCCGAGCACCCAGTATGGCGCTCACGATCCAGCCGAGGAGGGAAAGCTCAAGGGAGCGGGGATGCTAGCACGCTGTCGGGGCAGCCGAAAACGGCTGAATATAGCGCATGAGGCGTGCCATGAACCTCGGTGGCGAGAACGGCGCCCTCCGTTTCTCGATCAGCGACGATGGCGCTGGGTTCGACCTAAAGGCACACCCACTCGGCGCCGGCTTGCAGAATATGGCCGACCGCCTCGATGCATTGGGTGGATCGCTGACGATCACTGCGGCGCCGGGACGCGGGACGGTTGTGAGCGGCAGCCTTCCGATTTAATACCGAGATGCCGGAACCTTCGCAACCATCCGCCGACCTGCTTCCCGTCCAGCGCCGAGCGACCTTGGCGTATCGGGCGCTCCGCATCTGGGCGGTGCCGCTGCTGCGTTCACTGTTCCGTATCGTCGTCGAGAGGCGCGATCGGATCCCGACCGAGCGCAATTACGTGCTGATCGCCAACCACCTCAACTGGCTCGACTCGTTTGCCATCCTCGCCGAATTTCCCGCCGAGCCTCGGGTGCACTTTCTCGGCGACACGACCATCCTCATCACCCGCCGCTTGCAGTGGGCGATGGTCAAGAGCGTCGCCGGCTTTATCCCGGTCAACCGCAAGCTGAGTCCCGATACGGTCCTTTTCGATCACGTCAATAAATGCCTCCAGCGCGGCGGGGTGGTGGCGCTCTATCCCGAAGGTAACTATGGGCTCGCCGAGGGAGAATTGCTGCCGTTCAAAAAAGGCTTCGCGCATTTCGCCATCGACAACAACGTCCCGGTCCTTCCGGTCGCCCTCTCCGGTATGAAGGACCTCTGGCTGCGAAAGACGGTCCGAATGATCGTCGGCGAGCCGATCGAGTCGACTGGCCACACGGTTGATTCGCTCGTTGCCATCGCCGAGGCGAGGATGCGCGAGCTGGTCCCCGCCTACCAGGACCCCGGCGGCATCAAGCTGCTCCGGCATAGCCTGACGCACCTTTTTTAGAGGCCGGCCGTTACTCCCAGCGTGAAGGGCTGGGCTCAGCAACTTGCCGGGGCGCTCCTGGTGCTGGTCTTCGCTGCCGCCGTCGGTGGCTTCGTCCTCCTCTTGCGGGCACAGCAGGGCGGCCTTGCCGCGAGCCTGGCGATCGCCCACATCCGCGCGGTCAGTCCGCCAGACGGGGCCACCAACGTTCCGCTGGGTGGCGAGATCCGCGCCGACTACATCAGCCGGCCCTCCAACGACCCAATCATCAAGCTCGAGCCGCCGGTTGGGGTCACGCTGGACAATCCGCACTGGGATGGGACGACGTTCGTGATCGAGTACCACGGCCTCCGCGACAACAGCCTCTACCACGCTGAGCTCGACCAGGACGAATGGTCCGGCAAGGGCGAGCACAAACAGATCAAGGTCCGCTGGGCTTTCCGAACAGGGTCGCTGCATGCCTCAACCCCGACGGCGCCCATCTCTCCTGAACCAGTGCCTTCATCCTCCCCTTCCGCGATGCCGAACCTCATCTGGTACGGATTCGGAGACTCCAACATGGTCGCGAAAGACTGGAACGGTCAGCCTCGTGGCACCAGCGAGCTGCGGGTGGCCGGACAGTCACCGGATGGATCCAAGCTTCTGGCGGCGGATCCAACCGCGCGAATCGTGGATTCGGCGGGCAATGTGCTTGGCACCCTGCCAGCCGTCCGCAGCTACGTCTGGTGGGCCGACGACAGCAGTGCCATGTGCATGCTCGGGGGAAATCTTCGGGGCGATGAACTCGAGGTGGTCGGCGTGAACGGTCATTCGACCGCTATCGCCAGCATTCCGCCGCCTGGGTCTCCTCAGCAGGT
>Ga0066704_10000568_pt1 | contig 13725 bp, 11 predicted proteins | sample GraSoiAngelo_153_FD_66458 | JGI IMG/M metagenome (GOLD analysis project Ga0066704, IMG submission 66458) | Grasslands soil microbial communities from the Angelo Coastal Reserve, California, USA - 14_1009_12_40cm | ecosystem: Environmental > Terrestrial > Soil > Grasslands | place: USA... | reverse complement strand
GGGCCGCCCGGACCGCGGCGGCACCCAGCAGGTCGCCGCCCCACATGTGGACCAGGTCGGCTCCAGCCAACCGGGAGACGATCACGGGCGCCAGCACCCGGGCGTACAGCGCGGCGGCGGCGATCCGAAGCCGGCCATAGGCGTAGCGACGAAGTCCCGGTGTCACCTGGGTGATGAGGGGAAGCATCAATGCGTGGCGTGAACGCGGAAGGGTCAGGGGCTCGATCGACACCGGCCCATCGCGGAACGGCTGAAAGGTCGGCGGTGATGCCAGGCTGTCGGTGAGCGGATACCATGGACCATCGTCGGTCCGCATGGCCAGAACCCTGACCTGGTGGCGAGTGCCAAGCTCGCGCGTGAGATGCCGCAGGAACGATTCGACGCCCCCGATCGATGGCCAGGATCGCCGGGCCACGAAGACCAGCCGCAGGCTAGAAGCCTCGGAGAAAAAGATGACCGATGGGGGCCAGCAGCCGGAACGGGACGTCCGATAGCCAGAGGGCCGCACCCGCCAGGAACCAGGAATAGTCCGCGCCGGTGAGCAGGCGGAAGGTGGGAAGGCAGAACGCCGCGGCGAGCACCATGCCGGTGGCAATCCGACCGGACCCCGTGATGTCGACCCAGCTGGGTGCACTGAGGAAGACCACCAGCACCAGAATGTTGATCAGCAGCACCGCGACCTCGACCCGCCAGATCCGCCGCCAGACGGCCCATCCGCACATTGCGAGGAAGATGAGCGAGGGGAAGATCACCATCCGAATCTCCTCGAGCTGGTCGGCGGCCAGCGGCCGGTAGTGAAGAATCCCCGCGAACGGTAGCAGCCTGAAGCTGTCGATCGGGGTCAGTCCAGCCGGCCCGAGCCACAGCGTCAGGAACGCCTTATAGATGATGAAGGGGAGCACGGCCAGCAGCAGGAAGCCACCGGCACGACGCCAGTTGGCGCCCAACCTTGCCCCCCAATCGCCACTCGGAACGGTGGTCGCCAGCAAGCTCAACCCGTACGGAATCGCAAAGAGGACCGCCGTCTCTCGAGCCAGGATGGCGAGCGCGAAGGTCACTGCCGCCCACACCCACGCGCCTTTCGCCCGGTCGAAGAGGTACACCGCCACGGCAACCAGGGCATAGGCGAGTGGCTCGGTGACATCGTCTCCGAGCGCGATTAACAAACCGGGATAGAGGCCGAATGCGAGGGCAAACCAGGGTGAGGTTCTGCGGCGCTTGAGCCACGCCGCGACTGCCAGTGTGCCGGCGCCAATGGCCAGCCAGTTCAGCAGCAGGAGGGTGTAGGGGAGGAGGCGAACCTGCCCGACTGCCAGGAGCCTAGCCAGCAGCGGAAGGAGGATGCGCTCGTACCGATAGCTCGGACTGTCGAGATAGTAGCGGGCATTGCTCGGGTCCGCGGCGATGAAGTAATACATCTGCCCGTCACGCCCCGTCCCGGCGGCAAAGGAGCTCGTGCTGTCAAACCGGATGACAGCACTCGAGTGGCTCTGGAGCGCAAACGTCCGTCCGATATGGACCAGGTCGATGGCCTGATGTCCCGACCGGAAGAAGGCCAGAATCCACAGGGCGTAGAGCAGCAGGACAATGGCGGGTACTACCCGGACGGGATCACGTAAGCGGCTGGCGAGGCCGGCAATCGGCGGCCGTGGATCTGGTAGTAGTAGGGCACGCTCCGGAGCGTGCACGGCTCCGGCCCTCACGCTCGAGCCTCGGTGGCCGCGAAGCGAACGAATGCCCGGCCGCGGCGCAGAACGACCGGTGCCATCAGCACGATGCCAGCCGCGGCGAAGGGCAGGATCTCGGTGTTGAAGAGCAACCGGACACGCTGCTCGTTCGACTTCCCGGTGACAACGAGCAGAAGGGACTCGGCAAGCAACATGATCAGCAGCAGGATGCCGGCCCGTGATCTGGACGGCCCGCTGCCGAGCAGGAGCCAGAGCGCCCCCAGAGGGACCAGGACGAGCGAGAAGATCCAACCGGCGCGGTCGGACCAAACTGAGGGCCAGTTCGCAGGCCGACTGCTCCAGGAAAAGTCCTCCGGCCGGGAAATCACCAGGGCCGAGGCCATATTGAGAAGGTGGCCGGCAACGCTAAGCGGGTAGTCGCGAACATGCTGGAGCGTGCTGGCTCGCAGCCGGCTGGCGCGCTCGGGTTCGCTCATCCGCCGGGCCAACAGCTCGGCGGAGCGCTGGACGTCGGGCGATGCGCTTGCACCATGAAGAGGATCCGGGCGGTCGCCGAACATCATGGCGCCGAAGGCGGAGTCCGCCACTCGCCAGCCTTGATACGGGTAGGTCCTGGTCGACGCGTCGAGCCCGATGAACAACTGATAATCGCCTCGTGTTTCCGTGACCACCGGTGCCCCAACCTGGATCGCGTTCCGCGCAGTCCACGCGCCGGCGACGAGCAGCACCGGCGCCAGCAGCAATGCCAGGTCGGTCAGGAACCGCCCGGTGATGGTGCGGCGCGCGGCTGCCATCATTAGCACCCCGAGAACCAGGCCCAGCATGGAGGCGATCGCCGCTCCGCGGATAAGGAAGGTGAGCGACAACAGGATGCCCGCAGTAAGGAAGGCTAGGCGTTCGGTCCGCAGCGCCACAAGGGCGACGGCCGCGAGCAGCAGCGGGATGTAGACCGCTTCGGCGAGCAACATCGGCGCGACGAAGAGGCGCATCGGCATCAGCGCCCAGAGGAGGGCGGTGACCACGCCGCATGCGCGTCCCCCGAGCGATGTCCCGAGCGCATACAGGGCGACGGCGCCGACCCCGGCTGCGACGATGGCGAGAAGGTGCCACGTGAAGATGGCTCCAGCGTCGCCTCCGAGCCAGCCACCCAGTGACAGGATCATGGGCAGGCCCGGCGTCGCGTACGCGGTGGGCTGGTGGCCGAAGACGAACCAGGCCCGGTCAAACGAGAGCTCATAGCCTCGCCCAGCGAGCAGCGAGCGCGAAAGGTCGAGATAGATATGCTGGTCGCCGTAACTTGGGTTCGGGGCCCAGATCCGCAAACCGACGAGTCCCGAGGCGATCGCGCTCAATGCAGCCGCCAACAGCGCCAGAGCCAGCCAGGAGTGAGTGCTGACCGGCCCGGCGAGCCGTTTCAACGTGAACGGGACCCGGGCGTCGCGGCCGATCCGACGTCGATCAGCCGCTCTTCGGGAAGCTCCGGCAGCCGCGGCACCGCGGACAGCTCGGAGCGCCGCCTGGCGTGATATTCGTCCGGGCGGCCGAACAGCAGGGACCGGGGAAGAATGCGGAGTCTGAGGAGGATGACGAGCGCCTTGACCCCGTCACGCCACGTCAGTTTCTTTCCCTCCTCGCGGCTCCGGGCGTAGTACGCAATCGGCACTTCGTGGATCCGGTAGCCGAGCCGCAGGACGCGCGCGGTGATCTCAGGTTCTATATCGAAGCGCTTACCGGCCAGCCGCAACCGACGCATCAGGTCGGCCCGCATCGCTTTGAAGCCGGTCTCCATATCCTGGATGTAGCAGTTGAAAAGGACGTTCGTCGCCATCGTGACTAGTCGATTACCGAGCACAAACCAGTACGAGTACGCCGTGTGGCTGGCGAAGCCGCGGACGCCATAGACGACATCCGCTCGTCCTGTCAAAATGGGTTCGATCATCGCGCCGTACTCGGTGGGGTCGTACTCCATGTCCGCGTCCTGGATGATCACGATGGGGGCCGTCACCAGGCCGAGCCCTGTCCGGATTGCCGCGCCTTTGCCTCGATTGATTCGATGGAGCCTGACGATGACGCGAGCATCTCGGGTGAATTCGCGGGCGATCTCCAAAGTCCGATCGGTCGAACCGTCATCGACGAGCACCACTTGCTGGACGCAGGGCTGCAGCAAGATCCGCCGCAGAACTCGGCCAATGGTTTGCTCCTCGTTGAATGCCGGGACGATGACCGCCAGCACCCCGCCCGACGACTCGCCGCCATCAACGGAATTCGTCATGCTTACCACCTCCTGTGGTTGTCGGTCGTACCAATGCGGCACGATGCCGAACATCCGACGCGGTTTTGGTGACCAGCGACCGCATCGCGTCAGCGAGTTCCTCGTCTGATCGGACGACTGTGCCGTTCTGCCCAATCTGCTCGGGCAGCGCTCCGGCCGTGCTGGCAATCACAGCCGTGCCCAGAAGAATCGCGCGGGCGAGCACGCTCGATGACGCGGCAGATCGATACGGGAGCAGGACCGCGTTGGCGGCACGGATCCAGTGGTCGAACTCTGCATCGTTGACGAACCGCTCGACCAGGATCACGCTTGGAACCGTCGCTGCCAGCGTGCGGAGGTCCTGAACATGTTCCACGACCTCGGGTAATTCGTAGAGCGCGGACCCAACGACATACAGGCGCGCTGAACCGGCCGGCAGCCGACCGAAGGCCTGGATCGCTCGGTCAAAACCCTTGTGGTGCCCGAGAAAGCCAATGCAAAGAAACACAAAATCGTCTTGCGTCGCGGTCAGCCCCAGGAGCTGCCTTGCTCGAGCCTGGTCGACGTCAGCGTACGGTCGGAAATGGGCGCGGTGATCCACGATGATCCCTCGTTCGGCGTGCCTTGGGCCGCCGAAGACGCGCCTTGCAAACTCGTCGCGCTCGACCCGGCTGTGAAAACAAAGCTGTGCCCTCGAGCTCCAGCACCATCGTTGAAGGGCTTGCTCGATCGGTGCTATCAAAAAACCCCACGCATATCGTCCACGGGCAGGGGCGGGGAGCTCATGCACGTAAACCATGACCGTGCGGCGTCGAAACACGAGTCCGAGTGCCACGTACGCGGCCATCCGTGACACGAGAGGTCCCGACACATAGAACTCGGGGTGCCACATCAGCAGAATCTCGTCTGAGCGGCGCGTCAATGACAGGATCCGAAGCGGCCTAAGACCGCCACGCACGCGGATGACGTGATGGGCGAGGCTGCCCGGCAGACCGATTCGCATCACCGGGCCTGTCCGATTCAGGCTTTTGGACAGTTGCTCGGCGTACCTCGCAATGCCATCGCGTCGAGGAGGAAACGTCGAGATTACGACCCGGCGAAGCGTTCTGGAAGTGGCCCTTTTCAGTGCCTTCGGCGAAGCCAGCCCATGGGATGGTGGGTGATCAAGAATCGGTTGCTTCTGCCCAGCATCAACCTCGGTCAACCTTGAGGCTGGGAAGCCGTGTACTTTGCGATGCCGTCCCGTCGTGGAGGGAACTTCGAGATGATCATCAGGCGCCTGGATTGGTATGCGTTGCATTCCCCCGAGCGCACCTTCAGCTGCGTGCCCGCGCCTCCTCGAGGCGTTCGCCGGGCGAAACGTCGTGGTGCTTAGCCATGTCCATGAGCGCGCTGGCTAGCGCATCGTCCGAGGCCACCACCAGGTCCTTGGCTCCGAGTTGCTCTGGGATGCCACCTACCGGCGAAGCAAGTACCCGAGTTCCCAAGAGTCGCGCCCGCGCGACGACCGCCGACGAGGAGACAGAGGAGCGATACGGGACGAGGACAGCGTCCGCGGCTCTGATCCAGAGGTCAAACTCTTGGTCGTCGATGAACCGTTCGACTAGAAACGCGCCGCGAACCGTCCGCACCAATTGCCGGAGCTCCTCGATGTAGTCAACGATGTCCGGCGCGTCATATAGCGCGGAACCCACAACGTGCAACTCAGCCGAACCATGTTCGACTCGACTGAGCGCCCTCACGGCTCGATCCTGACCCTTGTGCCGGGCTAGGAACCCGAGGCAGACAAATAAGAGGGCATCGCGATGCAAGCCGAGCCGCTGCCGAGCTTGGTCGCGGCTCCCCCTCGTATACGGGCGGTAGTAGGCTCCGGGATTTTCCAGGCGGGTTCGATCCGGTGGAAGCTTCCGTCCCAGGCGCCGGCCGAACTCCTCGCGTTCCCACGCCGTATGGAACACGACCTCAGCGGGGGAGCTCCAGCACCATTGCTGCACAGTCCGCTCAAACCGATCCAGCAGGCCGCGAATCAGGCGAGGCCGCACGGCCACCGCGCCAATCGGCTCATGAACGAAGATCCGTGTCTTGCGCACGCGAAACACCAGGCCCAGTGCGAAGTAGGCGGCGGTTCGGTGCCACACGCGACCCGAGATGTAATACCAAGGGTTCCACATCAGAAGGATTTCGTCGCCGGCCCTCGCCACGCGAAGCATGCGGAGCGGCCGCAGGGCCCCATCGAGTCGACGCACGACGTCACCGTCGCTCCCTGGTAGCCCCAGCCGCACGACCGTGGCCCCCTGCGACGCGGAAGCCGCAAGTTGATCGGCATATTTCGCGATTCCGTCGTGGCTGGGCGAGAACTTCGACACAATGACACGCCGCGCCTGGCGTGCGGCGCGCACTCGCCTTCTGTCGGGAATGGCGAGGCGTTGGCGCTCTACGGTTGGCGCATCGGGCTTGTATGACGGTATCTGGATGCGATCGTCCACCGACCCTTCGGTCCCGGTGCGCTTCCTTACGGAAGAACCCGCGACCTGCTCCGCCCCCGTCGCTGATCCGGTCGAATTTTGAAGGTAGGCCTCGAGTGATCGTATCTGGGAATCAAGCTGGTAGCGCTGGGCGACTTCTGTTCTGGCGACCCGTGCGATATCTGCCACCAGATCGGGATGCGTTAGGGTCCAGATCAACGCCTGCGCGAGTTCATCCGCGTCGCCGGCGCCGAAGGTCACAGCGTTCGCACCGTGGCGCAGGATTTCCGACGACCCGCCTCGCATTGTGGATACAATGGGCAAGCCACTCGCCATTGCTTCGAGAAGCGTGACGGAAAATGGCTCTGACCACTCAGCCGGAAAGGCAAGCACGTCATGCGCCGCGTAGAGCTTCGGCAATTCATGACGGGGGTGGTGCTGCAAAAAGTCGACAGCTCCATCGAGCGCGAGGTTGCTGGTGAGCCCCCGGAGTTCCTCCGCGAATCGGACACCCGGAGGCGGTCCCACCAGGCTCAGCCGTGTGTTGCGCAGCCCGTCCACGATCCGCACCCTTGCCAGCGCCTTGAGCAGCGTGACAATGCCCTTCTCCGGGACGATCCGCCCGGAATAAAGGATTCGGTAGGGGTCGCTGCATTTGCGTCGAAGGAGGTGCGGCTGCTGTGGTGGAAATCGGTCAAGCGCAACCCCGTGACGGATGACCGTCGGCTGCTCAACCTCGATGCCAAGCCGCTGGTAGTCCCTTACAAGCGCCTCGCTGCAAAAGACCAGCCGATTGCAATGAGCCGGATGAAACCCGACCCTGCTCAGCACGGCCTGGCTCGCCCGCGTTCGCAGCGAGGGTCTTGAGCTGTGCCGGCCGTTCCCTAGGCTGCGAGCCAACCATGTGTCCGCCAGGTAGTACGTGGTGCGAGTCGATGAGTCGAGCGCAGACATCCATAACCGTCCCAGCATGCCTCCGTTCCAAACCAGGACATGATCCGGTTCCACCCCGGCGAGCATCCGGCGCACGGTCAAGGTGTTGTGCCATTCGAGCCCGAGGGTCGTCCGGGCGGTCCAGGCGCCTGACGCGAAGCCGGCCGGCCCACCGCTCGCTGTTTTCAGATGACGGTACACGTCGTTTCCAGCCTCCAGCGCGCTGGCTCGAAAGCAACTCGTGAGGATCACCACGGTGTGTCCACGCTGCTTGAGGCCCTCGGCGATGTCATGGCAGACCTCCTCGTAGCCGCCGATCGAGTGCGGCGGATAGAGGTTGGTGATGAATAGCAATTTCACCGGCTTGCTTTCACCGCCGCAACATGCCTCGGCGAAGGATCCGTGGGTCGCGAGAAGGCCGCAAAACGAGTGCCAATGATGCGTACGATGGGTAGCACCGCGGCGCGCTCGTCCAAGGCGGTCACCACTCCGGGGTAATCTTCGGAGCAGTCGTCCCAGACGATCGCTCCCTTGGGGGAGAGCATCTCCAACGCTCTTTCTGTGTCGTTTGCGACGTACTCATATGAATGCGAGCCGTCAATGAAGACGAGGTCGATTTGCCCACGGTAGGGGGAATAATCGAAAGTCGCGCTATCCCCATGGAGCTGCGCTATTTGGTCTCCATACGGACTTCCTCGGAACCGCTCGCCAATCCGCGCGTTTTCGGTCGTCGGAGGGTCTGCCGCCAGTCCCTGTAGTCGGAGCGGCTGGCCCGGAGGCATGTCCAGGGTAAAGATCTGGGCGCCGGGAGGTGCCTGCTGTGCCATGATCAGGGCGGCCCCTCCCGTGAACGTCCCGATCTCAAAAATCCGCGCTGGTTTGAGACTGGCCGTAATGGACGCCAGTACGAAAGCCTCGGCATATGGCAGCGCTTTGGGTTCGACGCGGTGGCGAAGGCGGATCTCGCAGGAATCGATCGCAGGAAAGATCTCGTCCAGCCAGCACAACGGTAGATGCGACTGTGGGGCCCGCTCGTCGCTGTAGCCCGAGATATATCGGAGGACGTCGCCGATAAACGCCTTAGTGCGGCGCGGCTGAACAGCAACCGTTGCGACCTGGCGGGCAATCACCCTACTGGCCGACAGCGCCAGAGTCAAATTCATCAGATCTTGGGCTTCACGGCAATGCACCCGTAGCCAAGTGTTTCTCGCTTGAGCGTGTCCCTCTTATCCATTGCCGCCAGGACGCGAGGCAGTACTCTCGTACACAGGACGGTCAGCGTTTTGTGCGCCAGAGGGATCGCCCATAAGCGCTCTCGCTTGACGTATCGAGGCAGATGACGAACGCGCTCTGCAAGGAAATAGAAATACCCTCCTCGCGGCACGATGGATAACTCCTCGAACCCTGCTCCTCGTAGGATCATTTCCAGACCGTAGCGCGTAAAGCGGAAATAATCGCGTGGTGCTTCGTGGATTTCCCAGGACTGCGGCACCGTGAGAAAGAGTCGTCCGCCAGGTTTGAGGACTCTAACGAACTCAGCCAGGACGAGCTGCGGATTTGGCACGTGCTCGAGAACCTGAGTGCAGAGAATCGTGTCGAAGAGCTCGCTCGCCATCGGCAGCTGCGTCAGGTCACAAACGACATCCACCGAGCCGAACGCGTGATACGGCGTCGAGGCGTCATCGACGGCGACGTAGTCGGTATGACTGAAGTACTTCCGGTAGGGAGCATCGCCCGCGCCCGCGTCTAGCAGCTTAGCCCCGGGGGGTGTCATCGAACTGGCATCGCGGACAAAGTCCTCGATTGTTGCCTGCTCCGGGTCAAAGGATTCAGCTGGAATGCCCAGTACGCGTCCGATCTCGCCCAGCATCAGTGGCGGACGCGAGAGGATAAAGGCTGGTCCGGCAGTCGACGTAACCAGCCGAGCGGGTGGTGCGTCACCAGGAACCGGCTGCTCCGTGAACGGTCAATTTCAAATTCTGGATGGCCCCGCAAGAACTGCCGGATGGCCGGCAGCGGTCCCGGACGATCGCTTCGCAGGGTTGGCATGATGTCGATGACGCCGTCCTGGACGAGCATGTAACTATCCACGGTTACGAACCTTGAATACGCTTCCATCTCCATGGCCACGTGGGAGGAGTGATGATCGCTGTCGAGAATCACCATTACCGGACCGGGAACGGCGTCTACCGCCCGGCGGATCTGTTGGAGAGTATCCGGCGTCGTCGAGTTGCCCGTGAGGAAGGTGATTCGCGGGTGGGTGACCTCGTGACGCTGGTCGACATCAATTGTCACCACGCGACCCTTACCCATGAGATCAAAGAGATGGGCGAAGAAGAGTGCTGAACCGCCCCGATGGGTTCCGCTCTCGATCAGCAGGTCGGGTTGGATCTCGTGGAGTGTTTCCTGGATAGTCCACAAGTCGAGGATGTTCTGCCAGATAGGGTGTCCCAGCCATTTAATCCGTGAGAAATTGCCCGTCTTCGCAATGAGGTCCATCAAGAAGCGTTGATGCAACCGCGGCCCGATCAAGCGCCAGTAGCCGGATACCATCATGCGGTCCAATGAGTGACGTGCTTGTCGCATCGGGTTCACCTAACCGCACCCCCAACGGCGCTCGCATCCTGGATCCGCCACGAATACGGAGCTCGCACGGCGCCGTAGCCGCTGGTGCCGGCGAACCAGCTGCCGGCAACGCGGCTTCCGTTGGTGCTCAGCATCGCGTAGCCGAGCAGTCGCGGTTCGATGAGGTAGCTCATCCCGGATTCGCCCATGGCTGATATCCAGATGGCGTAGGCACCGGCCTCAAGTGGCAGCTCGCGGATCTCGCAATGCAGGGTGACCGCTCCGCTTAGCTCACCCGTCTCGAAACCGTCGGTCATCATGGAGCAATTGACCAGGTTTCCGGCCCGCCCGTCGGAAATTCCCAGCCCGAACCTTGGATTGCGCGTCCGGCGTTCGACCCTGAGATCGACCCGAACCTCGAGATCGCCGAGGAACCGGCCGGATGATGGCTTGAAATTCCAGTCCCACGAGTGAATTTGAATCCCGGATCCATCCGGTTGTTCGATTGGGGGCTTCCGCATGACCAGGGCTAAATACGATTCCACGATCTCGGCAGCCGGGCCGATCATGGTAACCCGGCCGTGATCAAGGAGGATCCCCGTTCGGCAAAGGGTACTGACCAACGCCGGCACGTGACTCACAAACACCAGCGTGACGCCACTGCGGACCAGCTCCGTCATGCGTTCCACGCAGCGGTGCTGGAAGCCGGCGTCGCCGACGGATACCGCTTCATCGACAAGCAGGACATCAGGCTCGAGATGCGCGGCTAGCGAGAATCCGAGTCGCAATTGCATGCCGCTCGAGTACTGCTTGACCGGTTGCTGCAGGGCGCTGCCAATATCCGCGAAGTCGACGATGCTGTCGAAACGACTCCGAATCTCGCTACCGGTGAGACCGAGGATTCGGCCGTACAGGGAGATGTTCTCCCGGCCCGTCAATTCCGGATGAAGTCCGGTGCCGACATCAATCAGCGCTCCCACTCGGCCTGCGACCCGCAGGGCGCCGCTGGTAGGGTAGGTAACCCGGCTCATCAGCTTGAGTGCGGTGGTCTTTCCCGAACCGTTGGGCCCCATGATCGCCACGGACTGACCCTCCAGGATCTCGAAACTGACATCGGAGAGCGCTTGAACCAAGTCTCGGGGAGGCCGCCGACGGCCCCGCAACATTCCAGGCACGCCGACGAGTTCGTCCCGCAAGGTGCGGTAACGGCGGGCGCCCCGGTAGTCCTTCGACACGTGATGGAAGGCGACAGCCACGCTCATCTCAGACCCTGTCGGAGAATCCCCGCTCCAGGCGCTTGAACAGCAGATAGGCCAGCACCAACAGCAGCGCGCTCCAGACGGTCGCCCCGAGGGTGATGCCCCAATCCGGCCATTGATGATGCGCGATCACCCGGCGCACGCCATCGATGGCGGCGGCCAGGGGATTGGCAACGGCATAGAGCGTGCGCCAGCCCGCTGGGACGAGCCGGAGCGGGTAGACCACCGGAGTGACGAAGAGTCCCAGTTGAAGCACAAAGGGAAGCACATACCGCACGTCTCGGTAATACACATTCAATGCCGAGAGTCCGACCCCAAGGGCGGCCCCAGGGATGACGAGCAAGAGTAGCGGGATTGGGATCGCGAGCCAGGTGATGCCGGGCCGGACTCCAAAAAACGCAGCGGCGATGATCACCACGACTAGCCCGATGAGCAGGTCGACGACGGATGCCGCGACCGCCGCCAGCGGCAACACCTCCCGCGGGAAATACACCTTGCGCAGCATTGCCTGGTCCGCAACAAGGCTGTCCATGGCGGAGCTGGCGGTATGGGAAAACGCTGTCCAGCCTGTCGTACCGATCAGCGTGAAGAGCCAATAGGGAATGCCGTCGCTCGGAAGGTGGGCGAACCGTCCAAGGAAGATGGCGAACAGCGACGCCGAGACCACGGGCTGGATCACCGCCCAACCCACCCCGACCACCGCCTGCTTGTACCTGACCTTGAGCTGACGAACGAGGAATGCCCACAGCACCTCGCGGAAGAGCCATAGCTCAACCAGCGAATCCTTTGTGACTCCGCCCCTTCCGCCGCGCACTTCGATCACCGGTAGCGTCCCGTTGTGGCGTTCGATGACCCGGCTCGTGCTGGTCATGACCAGGCCCCAGCCTGCACCACGCGGTCATCGGCGGCCTCTCTCCCCGGGCGCATCATCAGGCGGGGAAGGGCCGCGGAAACTCCCGCGAGCAACCAGAAGAGGAGCAGGACCTTGAAGTCGTAATACGAGACATCAAACAATGAATGCACTAGGTAGCCACTGAAGGCGGCCATCAGTCCGGCCGCGGCAGCGCGATCCAGCAGGGAGGCTGCCCGTCGAGCCATGATCAGCGCGCGCAAGAGTCCCGCGAGGACGACAACGAACGTGACGAGGCCGAGCAGGCCTCGCTCCGCAGCGATGTTCAAGAATAGGTTGTGGGCGTGCGCGAGGTGCCCCGGATAGCCTACGTACGCCGGAAAGTAGTTGCCGAAGTTCCCGACGCCGACCCCAAAGATGGCGTGATGGGCCGCCATCCCTATGGACGCTGTCCAGACGATCCAGCGCGAGCTCAGCATCTCCCAGGGGCCAAGCGCGTGCGGCCCCAGGCGTTCGCCGATGGGAGCCGCAACGGCCGGAAGAAAGAGCAGCAAACTGAGGGCAGCCGCGACCGCCGCCAGTCGCCAACGGCGCTCGGGTAACACCGCGGCGAGCACGATGGCGCTGGCGACCAATCCTAACCAGCCACTGCGGGAGAGGGTGGCGAACAGCGCCACGAACAGGGGAAGGGTCGCGAGGAGAGTGACCATGGTGGTCCAGCGCGGGCGAAAAGCAATGCCCAATCCGACCAGCAACGGAATAATCAGCACGAGAAATCCAGCAAAGTGATTCGGATCCAGCTCCGGACCGGTGGCGCGGTTCCACTCCGTGACCGGTTGCGCTCCAGTCAGCACCGCGATGGTTGTCGAGGAGGCCTGGAGCAGGCCGGTTACGATGGCCGCGGCCATCACGAGCCAGACGTCGTTGCGAGTCGCGAGGCTCTGGCCAACCAAAAAAAATAGAAGAAAGCCGGCAGCCGCAGTTGCCAGGCCGGTCAGCTGGTCTTGTAAGTGGCCGCCCATCCCGAGCAGCGAGAGGCCGGTCGCACCGGCGAAGAGCAACACCAGTCGGTCGACCGGGGACCAGGTCACCATGCCGCGGTCGAGGAGCAGGCGCCGAAGCATGACGACCAGCGCCAGGGTGACCAGCAGCACCGCAGGAAGAGGTAGCCGCGACGGTCCAACCTCGAGGCTCAGATCGAACGGGATCATGAACGTCATCACAATCAGGCCGAGGGCCGGCCGATAGAGCGCGAACGTGGCGGCCAGCGCGATGATCGCGGGGACCAGCGCTGATTCGGACCACATCCCGGCTATCACACCCGCGAAGCAAACGCCCGCCACGACGATCCCAGCGCCACCAATCCATGTCGTAGCGCCTGGACGGGAGCGGACTCGGAGCCCGACGGGAAGGGCCGACCTAGTCGCGATTCTTGTTCCGGGTCGGATAGTAGTACGAATAGGTGCTTGCCGCCTCGTCGACCTCGACATCGTTGAAGACGACGCCCAACAGCCGCGCCTTTGCCTGCTGAAGCTGCTTCATTACCCGTCGCTGCGCGGTCTTGTCATGCGACCCGGCTCTGAGCACATAGAGGACGCCGTCCGTCGCGACCGATAGCACCAGGGCATCGGCATAGAGGACACACGGTGGACTATCCAGGATGATGAAGTCCACCCGTTCGGACAGCTCGGTCAGCATCGCGCGCAGCCGCTTT
>Ga0066704_10000566_pt1 | contig 13749 bp, 11 predicted proteins | sample GraSoiAngelo_153_FD_66458 | JGI IMG/M metagenome (GOLD analysis project Ga0066704, IMG submission 66458) | Grasslands soil microbial communities from the Angelo Coastal Reserve, California, USA - 14_1009_12_40cm | ecosystem: Environmental > Terrestrial > Soil > Grasslands | place: USA... | reverse complement strand
CGATCTGGCCCTGAACCACACGTTTTTGCTGTACAGCCTCGTGCAATTCCCCTGGAAAGTGGACTTCAGCGGTATTTTCCGCGCGCAGAGCGGATTCCATTATAGCGCCGGGTTTGCCGTGAACCCCCCGGACGTTGATGGCGACGGCAATTTCAACGGGGTAGATTTTCTACAGGGCCGCAATCACTTCGTTGCGCCTGCATTCGTCAACTTCGATATGCGCATTGCCAAGCGCATCAATTTCGGCGAGCGAGTCCGCTTCCACGCCTACCTCGAGTTCTTCAATCTGCTCAACCGCGCCAATCCCGCCGCCGTCAATGGTCTTCCGCCAACCGGTACAAACCCGACCGCCCCCAAATTCGCCCAAGTGCTGCAAGTCCTCCCCGGCCGCGAAGGCCAAGTCGGGGTCAGGATCGAGTTCTAGGAGACTGTCGAGAACCTGTACTCAGGCGCTCCGGACTGAACTCCGGAGAACTGAGAATGCGCCGGCGTCGGATTACCGGACAAGTCGCGAAAACCATCTGTTTTTGGAAGCTTGAACTAGCTGGCCGGAAGAAAGGCGAGATGACGGGCGGGGCCGGATTTGCACAGGGGTGCACAGAATTCCACAAGGAAACCGGAAGAAACCGCTTGCCAAACGCAAACGGGAAGTCTACGCTCACGCCAGGTTGAATCGGGGAGCCTTAAAAACTTCGCGAATCAATCGAAAGAGGGCGCAGCGGCTTAACGGCTGATGCGCCCTCAATTTTTTTCGTTGCAGAAAGCCCACCGTCCTAGCTCACAAAGAACAACGAAGGCCAAAGCAGATCCCTCACGTTCGTTCGGGATGACACCTGGAGGCGGGGATTGTCGGCTGCGGATATGGGCGGAACAAAAGACGAAGAGGGATTCCTCACGTCCGCAGGCGACCCTTTCGCGGGAGCAAAAGGTGAAGAAAAAGTCGGCCTGCTCCGTTCGGAATGACGAGAGGGGCTAGGTGTGCCGTTATGTCGGACCTGAAGGCCCGACCCACAAGGCGGACGGGACGGAAGAGGGATTCCTTCCGGCAGGGCCGGAACCTTCCCGACAAGGTCGGGACAGGTCGGCCACGGCGTTCCGGCACAGAACCATCCGGGACGCAAAATGCACAACTCACGGACTCGCTCTGGGTGACTATCCTCGTCAGATCGCCAGTTTGAACGCTAGAGAGTTGCGTTGAAGGAGGTTAGCGAAAGGCAGCCCTCCGACAGGGTCGGAGCGCGCGGGAAGCAGCACCGCCCCTGTAAAACGGTCCACGTCCGTGCGGTTCCGGGCAGAACTTTCACACGTTCCTGCAGGAAAAGCGGACCGTTTGGCGATGGTCAGCGCAATTACTTTTTTTCAGGTAGACGGATCCCCGCTTTCGTCATGAAGGGGCGGGACGTTCGGTGATGCTCCGACCTCCACAAGTTCGCTTGTGGGAGACGTAGGCGGAATTGGCCACAATCGCGACGTATGCAACTCGTCGTAGTTTTCGTACCACACGACAGTTGCCGCCCGCTGCCAGAGCCGAACACCAACCAGCACCAAGGTGAGCAGCTCGAGAAGCAGCCAACTGGCGCCGAACGTCGAGTGCGGAATCCTGAGCCATAAAGTCCAGGCGGCCCACGCTGCCATTCCCGCCACGAAGGTAGTCGCCAAATAGATCGAAAGAAGCCGCGGCAGGTTTCGCAGAGCGAGTACGAAAGAGCGAAAGCTCAAGACGAATATTCCGCGCACGTGGTCGATTACGGTGCGGGCCTGCGCCAAATCAAACCAGGCACGCACAAAGAGCGCGGATACAAGGCATAGGAACCAGCCGGCGACTTGCACAAAAAAACCTTGCAACTCGCGCGGAGCATCGGAAGCCATCTTGCCAGAAACGCGCTGCACGAGTGCGAGCAAACCAAACACGATGGCGAACGGAATTATGGAGCAGAGAAGCAGACGCACCATGCGCCAGAGAAAGTCTCCGCAGGATTCAAAGAACTGACCACGGGTGAACTTCCGGTCTTGGTGATAAATCGCGAGGACACCGCCCGAGATAAAAAGCATGTAGAAAAGGAAGATCACGCCGGCGGCTAAAGAACCGGTCATCCACGGTAACGTCGAAACTTCAGGCCTAGTGAGCAGCTCCACAAAAACGGTTGCATCAAAGTGCTTGCTCATCTCTTCGGCATAAAGACTCTTGTCCAGCACGGAGTGGAGAACCACACCAGGTGCAAGCGAGGACAAAAATCCAAGCACGAGGTTGACGAAGAAAATCCACCAAACCAGACGCTGGTGACGCCATACCAGGAAGAAACCATCTCGAATCGGCCGCTTCAAGATCTCTCCTCAGGCCAACCAGGCCAGCAACTGAGCAAACCACTGCGTGCACAGCATCCAATAACCGGCAATCTTTCCTGAGGCATGAGGGTTGAAATCGGCCAGCCAGCTGTTATTAAAGCGGTCGCGATCGAGCAGGATGCCGTGCTCCGGGTCGATTTCCGCGGAAACCACTTTGGCCTTTTTCTGCCAGGTATAGCGATGCCAGCGATCCTGGCCGTCCCAGTGCTCGCGAAGCGTTTCGCCGTTGTCGAATTTCACTTCTAAGGTGACGGGGAAAACGAAGTCACCTTTGCGGTGAACGACCACACTGGAAACGTACTCGGTTTCGCCCTTCTTCTCTTCTTTCGGGGCGTTTTTATCGGCCCAGTCGACGCGGTAGCTTTCGGCGCTCAGAATCCGGTAGTCCAGCACCTGCGTTCCTCGCACGGATTGGTTCCAAAACCAATCCAAATTGTGGCCGGCGACTTCATTTACCGTGTTCATGAACTCATCAGCAGTCGGATGTTTGAAGCGATAACGTTCAAAGTACACGTGTTGAGCCTCGCGCACTTTTTGCTCTCCAATGATGTGTTCCAGCGTGAGCAGTACGAGGGCTGTTTTGTCGTAGGTGATCCCGCCGTAGGAATTGGAGATCAGAAATTGCCAGCCCCGGCGGGTCATCGGATCGTATTCGGCCACACCGATGTAGCCGATTCGGTCGGTCCCGCGTTCGCCCGCGGTAGCGACACGCGTGTTCAAGACGTCCACATCGCGGCCATATAGAGCATCCATGATCTTGCACTCGGTGTATTGGTTGATGCCCTCGTCGAGCCATGCTTCTTCAAACTCGTTGGTAGCCACCATGCCATACCAATATTGGTGTCCGAATTCATGTTCGACAACAATCTCCGGAAATTTCAAACCATCGAATACCCACCACGCGGTAGCGGCCGTGATGAACGTGGGATATTCCATGCCGCCCGCAGCAAGGCCGCCATGGGGCGGATCGACCACCGTAATTTGCGAATAAGGATAAGGGCCAATCCATTCGTCAAATTTTTTCATCGTGCCCTTCAGGGCATCCAAGTAGCGTGGAGCGCTGGCCATGTGTCTGGGCTGCATCAGGAGGCGCAGCTTCACGGTGCCACTGCTCATCTGCACGGTGTCCTCGACGATCTTTGTTCCCGGATCGGCCGTCCAGGCAAAGTCGTGGACATCTTCGGCTTTAAAGACAAGAGTTTTGGTGCCGTCGGCGTTGGCAGTTTCGGCTATCTGCACACCGGTGGCGCCGACGTTGAAATTGGATGGCAGAGTCACCTTCACGTCGTAGGTGCCGAAGTCGGCGAAGAACTCCGTGGTTGCGTGAAACTGGTGGCAGTTCCAGGCATTCTTCCACCACACACCGATCTTTGGGAACCATTGCCCGGCCAGCAGAAAATCCCGTTTGTAGCCGGTGCGCGCCACGACTTCGGGAAATTGATCGTGGAACGCGATCTTAAACGTGATGCTCTCGTTCGGTGCGACCCAACGCGGCAACTGAACTTCCACCACGGTCTTATCGTCGGCGTTGTTGTCATCCGGGTGGATAAAGCGGAGCTGACTGGTTAGATCACCCATGCCAACCACTTCAAGCGACTTGATCATGTCTTCGCCGAACTTCTTGTCCTCCCACTTTGCGCCAATTTCGACGTCACGGTTGCCACCCTCGTAGCCTTCACGCGTAAACGTGGACTTTGGCTGGAACGCGTTCAGATAGAGATGCAACGGCAAGCGATCCTGAGGCAGGCCCGTATAGTTCGTCCACGTGAGTGTTTCCTGCGCGTCGAGACTATGGTTCTTGGGGTTGTACTTGGCTTCAATTCGATAGGCTACCACGCGGATGGAGAGCGGAGCCTTTTGGGAAGGGAGCAGCGGCGAAGTCTGCGCCAAAAGAGGGGCGGCTCCTGCCAAGCAAAGCTGTGCTGCAAAAACCAGGGATTCACGCACAAATCTCATCTGGAACTTCCGATTTAGATCAAGGGTTTGCGCATCATACGCTTCTCCTGCCCTCGACACAACGAATTTGCCAGCAGAGCAGACCCTGCGAGCCATGGTCGTCAATGAATTGGTCCAGGGAAAACGAACAAGACCACACTTCGGAGTGAATGGAGAAGTAAGCTCAAAAAAGATTTGGCAGGGCCGACATTGTTAGAGATGTCGGGGCGGGGACGGATTTGCACAGGGGTGCACAGAATTCCACAAGGAAACAAGAAGAAAACACTTGCCAAGCGCAAACGGGAAGCTTAGGCTCCCGCCAGGTTGAATCGGGGAGCGTCAAAAACTTCGCGGTTTAATCGAAAGAGGGCGCAATAGCTTAACGGCTGATGCGCCCTCAATTTTTTTGGCCCCACAGTGCACGCACCTTTCTAGCCGGGTGCTAGGGGGAGGTAGCTTTGAACAGTCTCCGGCAAATTCAGGGCTTTTGGCGAGGTTTGCGGAGCAGGTAGCGGGCCAGCGAGAAGAGGCCGGAGAACTTATAGGTTGGATCGACGTAGCGTTCGAGGACATAGAACGCGAAGTAGTAAAAGCGGCAGAAGGACCATACGACGACGAGCAGCAGGACAGCTACGCGAAGTGTTGGCCGCTCGAAAAACAACAGAGCCGCTGAAAGCAGACCCAACAACAGGAAGAGAATACCTTTCCCTTTGATCCAGGCCGGATTGGTCAGGTTCTGCATGCTGGTGGGTTGCGCCGGGACGCATTGTAGCAGTACCGGGAATTCTTGACGGTCGGTCCACCGGTCTCCGTGTTAGAGGAGAATCGGATATACTCGCCAAAAGCATGTGCCCAGGTGAGCTCTTGATTTAAGACTAGAGCACATCACCCGATCGGGAAGCGCGGAACGTCATGGCGGGAATTGTAGATAAACGAAAGGTTGGCCCCGTTACGATTCTGGAATTGGGTACGCGATTGACGGGTGCAGAGGTTCCCGAACTCCATAAAACGATCAGAGACTTGCTGGAACACGGGAACCACGAGGTGCTGCTCGACTGTAGTAGTGTGACCTTCATCGACAGTCTGGGAATAGGAGCCCTGGTTCGAAGCTGGGTGTCCGTCGAGAAGAAGGGCAAACTGAGGCTCCTCGGCCTTTCCCCTCGCTTGTGTGAGCTCCTTCAAATTACCGGACTGCTGAAGGTGATGGGTTCGTTTGACGACGTAGGCGAGGCACTCCGTAGCTTTTGAGGCAGACGGGCGGTTGGCGCAGCCCCTTGCGGCAGCTACACGGGCAATCCGAAAAGCACAGCCAAGAATGGCTCTCCTACAGAGGCAAGGTGAGGAGCCGGGACGGATTTGCACAGAGGTGCACAGAATTCCACAAGGAGACCGGAAGAAAACCCTTGCCAAGCGCAAACGGGAAGTCTACGCTCACGCCAGATTGAATCGGGGAGCGTAAAAACTTCGCGGTTGAATCAAAAGAGGGCGCGACAGCTTCACGGCTGATGCGCCCTCAATTTTTTGGCCCCGCAGTGCACTCACACTTCTGGCACACCAAAACAACGGGCGGAATCGCCTGAAGCGTTATTACGGAAGGGACGGAAGAGAGATTCATCGCGCGAAAAAGAATCCTTTGGTCGTGCGGCTTTGAGGAAGTATATGATTCGCGCGCGGTCCTTATGGGCAGGATGCGTGGTGGCCGTACCGTTGCGGTCTACGTGTTCCACGCGTCTGAGGGGCGCGCTGCGGGTTATTGAATGGATCGAACTTCCAAATCTAAGTCGCATGCCGGCCGCGGCCAGTACGACGCCGCCTACGGAAATTTCCAAACCAAGCTGTATGAGCAAATCCGGAGCGAAGCTTTTGGCGGGGATATTGGACAAAACAGTTGGCATACCGCGGACGAGCAGGACAGTTTCCTGAGCTGGCTGGCACTTTCTCCAGGCAAAACGCTCTTGGATGTTGCTTGTGGAGCCGGTGGTCCTGGGCTGCGCATGGCCGCGAAGACCGGCTGTTCCGTAGTGGGGATTGACGTTCATGAGCAGGCCGTTTCGACAGCACGATCGCTCGCAGCTCAGAGGGGCTTGTCCCCACGCGCTGAATTTCAGGTTGCGGATGCGGCAGAGCGATTGCCGTTCTCCGACGCCGCGTTTGATGCAATCACCTGCATTGACTCTATCAACCATCTTTCCGACCGGCGACAGGTGATTGCCGAGTGGGCCCGACTGCTGAAGCCGGGGGGACGGATGTTGTTTACCGACCCCATCACAGTGACCGGTCCGCTGACGAACGCAGAAATCTCCATACGCAGTTCGGCGGGTTCCTACCTGTTCGTTCCGCTTGGTTACGACGAACGAACGATCGTGCAATGTGGTTTGCATTTGCTGGTTTCGGAAGACCTAACTCGAAATATGGCTGAGGTCGCCGAACGAAGAAAGGCAGCCCGCGCGGCGAGGGAATCGGCGTTGCGCGAAATCGAAGGCGACCAGACTTACGAAGGACAGCAGGAATTCCTTGAAGTTGCTGCTCGTATCGCCAAAGAGGGCCGGCTCTCTCGCTTTGTGTACCTTGCGGAGAAATTGCGCTGAGCTTACGCAGCTCAGGAACGGGATGCATCTCCCGACAATCGAAGGATAGGTTAGTGGAAGTTCGCGTGATTTGCTTCTGTGGAGCGCGGTGAGAGAGGGGTCGGCTTGGGAATGGCGAAGCCGGCGAGAAGAGTGAGAAAACCGACGCCGAGATGGATCACGTTGAAATGCAGGTTCAAGCCTAGCTGGATGGGGCCGAGGTCGCGCAGACCGGCAAAGCCTGCGATGGCGACAAAGGTGTAGACGGAACCAAAAATTAGGCCGAAGAGGCGCGGGCCGTTGGCGTTCCTGCGGAAACCGGCGAAGAGAGCGATGGCGCCGCTGAGAAGATGAAACAAGTTGTGAGTGGGAGGAAAGGTGAGATTGAACATTTCGTGGCGAAAGAAGCCGGCGATGCCAACGACGACCAGGATCAAGCCGCTTAAGACGACGTAGGTTCTTGCGAGGACGGTTTTCATTTTGATTGGAGCTGCGTCCGGGCCGCGCGAAACAGGGATGGGACCGCGGAGCGCGGAGCGGTGTGGAGCTTACGGCGCGAGTTGAGTTGGCGTCAAGTGGAGTACCAGGAGCCGGTAGGATCCTTCGGCAAGCTCCGCATTAAAGTCAGCGCTTCCTCCCTCTGTCCTGACACCATAGTCAGATTGCCGGGACGGGCGCAACGTGAAGTTGTGCCGGGGCCAAGCGGGTGTGTTAGTGTGAATTCCCCCAGTTTTCGATTGAGGACAAATGGCCAAGCCGAAAGTGTTTGCAACACATCCCTTGTTCGGAGCTGCAAGGCAAATCCTGCAAGAAGGCTGCGATGTGGAATATTGGGCCAAGCCTGAACGGCCACCGCGCGAAGAAGTTCTGCGGCGAGTGAAGGACAAAGAGGGCTTGATCTGCCTGTTGACGGAAAAAATAAATGATGAGTTGCTTCGGGCAGCGCCGAAATTGCGGGTTGCGGCGAACGTGGCGGTGGGATTCGATAATATTGACGTGGCGGCGTGCACGAAGCGCGGGGTCGTGGCGACGAACACGCCGGGCGTGCTAGATGAGACGACGGCTGATTTTGCGTGGACATTGCTGATGGCGGTGGCGCGGCGGCTGGGGGAAGGCGAGGCACTAGCGCGCTCCGGGAACTGGAAGGGCTGGGATTTGGATCAGCTCGTGGGAACGGATGTGTGGGGAAAGACGCTGGGAATTGTCGGATTCGGGCGGATTGGAAGAGCGGTGGCACGGCGAGCGAGCGGTTTTCAGATGAAGGTGATCTACACGGACGCGGTGCACGCACGGGTAGAATTGGAGCGAGACCTGCAGGTGGAGTTCCGGGAGATGAATGCGCTGCTGGCGGAGTCTGACTTCATCAGCGCGCACGTGCCGCTGCTGCCGGAGACAAGAAGGCTGTTCGATGCGCCCAAGTTCCACCGGATGAAACCGACGGCGTTCCTGATCAACACATCGCGCGGGCCGGTGGTGGACGAAGCGGCGCTGGTAGCGGCGCTGGAAAGCGGAAAGATCGCGGGCGCGGGGCTGGATGTATATGAAAACGAGCCGTTCATTCATCCCGGCCTGAAGCGCGCGAACGTGGTGCTGGCGCCGCACATCGCGTCGGCGTCGCTGGAGACAAGGACGAAGATGGCGTGCATGGCGGCGGAAAACGTTGTTGCGCTGTTCCAAGGGCAGCGGCCTGCCAACATGCTGAATCCGGAAGTTTTGAAACGCTGAGAAAGAGTTCGCAGCGGACCCTCCATGGCGGACCTGAAACAACTTGCACGTCAGATTTTCCAAGAAACACTGGCCGCGATTGATATTCCCGTGACCATGCAGAGAAAGTTGCGGCGGGAAAGAACGCGTCTGGTCTGCGGCGAGAAGACCTTTGATCTCCGCGATTACGAACAAATACGAGTAGTGGCGGCGGGAAAAGCAGCACATGCAATGGTGGAAGGGCTCGCGAAGGTGCTGGCGCCGTTCATACGATTTGCAGGAGTAGTGGCAGCACCAACGCTCCCACAAAAGCAAGTACAGGGCTTGAAATATTTTGCCGCCGGGCACCCGGTGCCGAATGAGGAGAGCTGGAAGGCCGCCGAAGCAATACTGGCGTTGCTGAAGAAGTGTAACGGAAAGACGCTGGTGTTCTTTCTGCTTTCCGGCGGCGGATCGGCGCTGGTGGAGCTGCCGCTGGATGCGCGACAAACGCTGGAAGACGTGCAGCAAACCCATCACGCGCTGGTGACTTGTGGCGCGAGCATCGATGAAATTAATACGGTTCGAAAGCACCTCTCGGCAGTGAAAGGCGGGCGGCTGGCGATTGCGGCGGGCAAAGCGACGAAGATCACGCTGGGTGTGACTGATGTGCCAGTTGGGAAGGAGTCGGCCCTCGCATCGGGACCGACACTACCGGATCCCACAACCGTCGTCGAAGCCAATCGCAGCATCGCTGAGTATCGCCTGGCCGAAAAGTTCCCCGCGACGCTGAGGCGCTGGCTGGACGAAGGAAAAATGCCGGAAACGCCCAAAGTTGGCGACCCAGCATTTCGCAACGCACATTTTTCGCTGCTACTGGGAATGGACGATCTGTTCCATCCTGCGCACCGTGCAGCAGAAGCGGAAGGATTCATCGCGTGCTGCGACAACGCGACCGATGACTGGCCGGTGGACAAAGCGGCGGAGTATTTGGTGCGACAATTGGAGGAATTGCAAAAAATAAATCACGGACAACGAGTGGCGCTGATTGCGGACGGGGAGGTGAGCTCGCCGGTGACGGGGAATGGCGTCGGAGGAAGAAATTCCGCATTTGTTCTGGCTTGCGTTGAGAAAATAGCGGGGAAAAAGATGGCGGTACTGAGTGCTGGCACGGATGGGATAGACGGCAACAGCCCGGCGGCAGGAGCAGTGGCGAACGGGCAGACACTCGACCTGTCGCGCAAGTTTGGCCTTGATCCGGCTGACGCTTTTCGCCGGAGTGATGCTCATACTTTTTTTTCAAGGCTTGACGACGTCATTGTGACGGGGCCAACGGGGAATAATCTGCGGGATTTGAGAATTCTGCTCGCGGATCGCTAAGAAAAAATAATTGAAGGGGAAAAAATCAGCACGGAGGGCGAAGGGGACGCTGAGGCCACAAAGAAGAAAAAAAACGGCAGCAGACTCAGGAAAGAAAAGAGAGAAGGGCCCTGATGTTCAGGGCCCGATCGGTTTTTGACCCTATAAGTGGCTCAGGGCTTGGGTGGCGGCAGGCGACTCTCGAAGGATTTGAGGCGCTCGTTCATTTCCTGGACGAGGTGTTCGAGCTTATCAAGACGCTCCACAACCGCGGAGAAGTCAGCGGCCTTTTCTGAGAAAGCAGCGCCTGCCGGGCCTTCCTCACTTTCGCTGTCTTGAGGACCAGGTTTTGCGCCAGCGGGTTTCTTCAGGCGCGCGATTTGCCCTCTGATCATCGGAGCCATCTCGATGCTGAGGTCGCCGCTCTTCAGCAAAGCCTCGAGGGCGGGGATGGCAGTGGCGTCGCCACGGCTGCCGAGAGAGAAGATCGCGGACATGCGAACCGGGAAATGGGGCTCGGTGAGGTATGAAGCGATTTGTTTGGTGATGTCCTTGTTGTCTTTCTGGAGCATGGCCAAGCCGCGAATGGAGGCAGTACGGGATTCAATGGGTTTGCCGGGGGCGGACCACTGCTGGAGGAGCGGCACGGCCTTGTCGTCGCCAAGAGTGCCCAGCGAGCGGAGAGCAGCATTGCGAAGGTATCCATCGGGTGAATCGGCGGAGACCGCCGCTTCCAGCGCGGCAAAGGCGCCGGATGACTTGAGGCGGCCGAGGGCTTGCAACGCAGCGGCGCGCGCACGATAGGAATTGTCGTCTTTCGCGATGGAGATGAGCTTCGCTGAGATGGCGGCGTCGTCCTTGAAATTGCTGAGAGCAGAGACAATGCGATTGCGGAGCCAAGGTTCGCTTGCCGAATTCAGAGCGTCAAGGAGCGGCTTGGATGCGGCAGCTCCTCCGATCTGGCCAAGAGCGTCGGCAGCGGTGGCGCGGACACCCCAAGCTTTGTCATTACGAAGTGCGCTGCCAAGAGCGCTGACAACTTCCTCATCATTCTTGACTTTTCCAAGAGGGACGGCGGCATCAGCACGATCCGCAAGGTCCGCAGCATTCTTTAATTGATAAATCCACTCTTTCTTTTCTTTGTGGAATTCGGAGGACTTGAGGAGATTGCCGCCTTTGTCGAAGAGCACCATGAGCGGAGCGGAGTCCGAGGGCAAGGTAAAAACCTGTTCTGCCTTTGAAACGGATATGGGATAAAGCTTCGGGCCAGAAGCCGTGGTGATTTCGACATCCACGGAAACGCGGAAGATGCCGACGCGGCCTTCCACTTTTTGCGTTTGTTTGACGGTCAAAGCGACCTGGTGTTTGTCGTTATCATAGGCGTAACCCAGGTCGAACTTGGGCGCGCCGGCACCGTAGAGCCATTGGGTAAAGAATTGGTCGACGTTCGTGTGTGAGGATTCTTCGATGGCCTTCGCCAGATCGGCGGTGACGACGTTTTTGCCGCGGTTCGCTTCTAGGTAGTGCTTGAGGCCGCGGTAAAACGCGTCCTCCCCGAGCTGATGACGGAGCATGTGCAGGACCCAGCCACCCTTGGTGTAGGCATTGCCATCGAATTCGCTGGAATCCTCGAAATCGTGGCGGACGATGGGTTTGTTGAAGAGATTGGATTCTCCGAACCACTGGCGCGCACCTTCCCAACGCTCGAAATCGGCCTGATCTTTTCCGAAGTGCCCTTCCATCCACACATTTTCCATAAACGTGGCGAAGCCCTCGTTGAGCCAGACGTCGCCCCAGTCCTTGCAAGTGACAAGGTCACCAAACCACTGGTGGCCGAGCTCGTGGGAGATGAGGCCGTCCTCATCCGTGAAAATCTCAGCGGCGATCTTGGGATGATTGAGAGAACTGCTGGTGTTGGTGGTGGCGCTGGAATTCTCCATGCCGCCAGCAACGAAATCATCGACCATGACCTGCGCGTATTTTTCCCACGGATAGTCGACGCCGAGCTTCTTGCTGAAGAGATCGATCATCGCCGGCGTGCGGCTGTAGTTGACGGGAAGGCGATCGCCGCGACCCTTCGGGGCGTAGTAAGTGACGGGGATGCCGCGCCAGGAGTCCTTGACTTCGTCGAATTCACCGGCGACAACCGTGAGGAGATAGGTGGAGCTGGGGACGGATTCTCGCCAGGTCCACGTCTTGAGGCCTTTGCCCGCATCGGAAACGCCGATGAGCTTGCCATTGGAAACGGTGATCCATGAAGCAGGCACAGTGAGAATGGTTTCCGTGGTGAGGCGATCGTTGGGGTAGTCGTAAGTGGGAAGATAGTAGCGCGTGTCTTCGGATTCGCCTTGCGTCCAGATCTGCTTGGGACGGTCAGGGTAGTCTTTGTCGGGCAGGATGAAGTAGATGCCTTTGGAGGGCTTGCCTTCGTAGCGAATGGCGATCTCAAACCTGTCCCCTGCCTTGGCGGCAGCCGGAAGAGGCACGATGAGTTTGTCGGCGGTCGTATCAAACTTCGCAGCGACCTTGTTGACTGTAACGTTTTGAATGATGAGGCCGACAGAATCAAACGCGATCTTGGAAGACCCATCGCGGAGGACTGAGACCGAGTGGGTGACATCGCCCAGAATTTTTTTCTGCTCGAGATCGAACCGCAGGGCAATTCGAGAATGTTGCAAATCATAATCGCGGGTACGGGCGTAGGGTTCATCAGCGTTGAGTTGCCGTGTGGCGATGAATAGAGCGAGCACCGTGAAGTACGAGAGAAGGGCCAAGCGGCTACGATTTGTGGTGCGAAGGGATTGACTGTTCATTCTGCATTTCTCCTTTGAATTTTGTGTCCGCCCAGGCCGGGAGGAGGGCATCTGCGACGAGACGGGAGATGGCAAAACGTTGTGCCAAAAGAGTGAGTTCGAGACGCCGAGTCGAGGAGGTCATCGCGGGCTAGAGGAGAGACCTGATGAGGCCCCCATCAACAGCGATGGAGGTGCCGGTGAGGTAGCTGGCGCGCTCGGAAGCAAGGAAAGCCACGACGGCCGCGAATTCCTGGGGCGTACCGAGGCGTCGCGCGGGGATTTCGCGTTCCCAACTGGCAAAGACTTCCTCGGGCTTGGAGCCGGTGCGGGCAGAAATGGTGGCAGCGAGATGATCAAGGCGTGCGGTGCGCGTGTAGCCGGGACAAACATTGTTCACGGTGATGCCGTCGGCAGCGTACTCATTGGCGAGAGTGCGGGCAAGGCCGGTGACGGCGGCGCGCACGGAATTGGAAAGCAGCAGGCCATCCACAGGCTGCTTCACCGCAGAAGAAGTGATGGTAATCAGACGTCCCCACCTGTTTTTTTGCATACGCGGTAAAGTTTCCCTGGCGAAAAAGATGGTGCTCATCAGAAGCTGGTCCACAGCGGAGCGCCAGTCTTCGGGCTTGGTGTTCTTAAAGGAATTAGACGGAGGACCACCGGAATTGGTAACACAAATGTCGATGCGGCCGAAGCGGGCTTCGACCGCGGAGACGAATGCCCCAACTGCTGAGGAATCAGTGACATCGAGCGCCCGGTGGAAGACTTCGCGGCCAGAACACTTCTGAATATCCGTGGCGGTTTGCGCCAGTATGCCTGTCGTTCGCGCGCAAATGGCGACATGGGCGCCTTCATGGGCGAGCTCTTCCGCGACGGCGCGGCCGAGTCCCTTGCTGGCGGCCGCAACGATCGCGACACGGCCTGTGAGTCCCAGATCCATTCCAGCACCTTCTGCAAATCGTCAATGCTCTCGCGAAACGGTCGAGGGCGTCAACATTGGCTTCGCTGCGAAGAAATCTATTTGCCTGGCGCGGGGCTCGGCACTAAGATGCAGGCAATTCCTC
>Ga0066704_10000564_pt1 | contig 13753 bp, 12 predicted proteins | sample GraSoiAngelo_153_FD_66458 | JGI IMG/M metagenome (GOLD analysis project Ga0066704, IMG submission 66458) | Grasslands soil microbial communities from the Angelo Coastal Reserve, California, USA - 14_1009_12_40cm | ecosystem: Environmental > Terrestrial > Soil > Grasslands | place: USA... | reverse complement strand
GCGCTTACGGGAGGAGCGACGCTCTTCGTCGTGCGCAAAGTGGCCCTCAATCGAAACGCACGGCGGCCGTATTTCCACCGCTGACGACGATACCTACTCGTTCGCCCGGCGACGGCCGATACGCACCGGACCGAAGCGCGGCGCAGGCGGCCGCGCCGCCCGGTTCGACGGCGATGCGCGCCGCGTCCCACATCGCGCGCTGCGCCTCCTGAATCGCCTCGTCGGTCACCAGCACGACCCCGTGAAGGTAGGCGCGCGCGATCGGAAACATCAGCTCGCCAACGCGCCGCGGCGCCAGCGAATCGGCGGCGATGCCGCCTGCCGGCGCGTCGATCGGCCGTCCCGCCTTCAGCGCGTCGGTCAGCGTCGGCGCCAGCTCCGGCTCGACGCCGACGATCCTGATGCGGCCCGCGTACCAGGCCGCGATTCCGCCAATCAGCCCGCCGCCGCCGACAGCAACGAGAACGGTGTCGAGCGTCGCCTGCTGATCGAGCTCCAACCCGAGCGTCGCCTGTCCGAGCAGCGTCTCCGGCTGATCGAACGCGTGGACCTGCAGCGCGCCCGATCGCTCCGCCCACCGCTCGCTTGCCGCGAACGCATCGGCGTAGCGGTCGCCGCCGACCTCGAGGTCGGCGCCGTACGATCGGATGCGCTCGATCTTGGCGGGGGACGAGACGACCGGCACGAAGATTTTCGCCGGTACCTTCATCGTCATCGTTGCGAACGCCACCGCGGCGCCATGATTGCCGCCCGACGCCGCGACGACGCCCGCCGGAGGAACGGGCCGCGTCAACAGATGCGTGAAGGCGCCGCGGGTCTTGAACGACCCGGCGCGCTGCAACTGCTCCAGCTTCAGCGTGACGCGGGCGTGCGCGATCCCGAGATCGCGTCCGTCGACGTCGACGACCGGCGTGCGGCGGATGTACGGCGCTATCAGACGATGGACGCGCTCGATGTCCGGTCGCGTGATCGAAATCTCCTGGTCTGCGTTCTTGGCGTTCTCTGCGTTGACGCGCATCGACGTCACCCGAGCAGCCGCTCGAGCTCCTCGGGATGGCCCGCGCGCGTGAGCGCGTCCTTGCGATCGACGAGCCCATGGCGCACGAGCTCGGCGAGCGACTCCTCGAACGTGAAGGATCCCTGTTTTCGCGTGATCGTGATCTCCTGATGCAGATGCTGCAGCGCGTTCTTGCGGAGGTGCTGCCGCGCGCCGTAGCCGACGATCAGCATCTCCGCCGCCGGCACGATGCCGCCGCCGACTCTCGGCATCAGCGTCTGCGTCATGACGGCCGCGAGCGCCATCGCGAGCTCCTGCCGAATCGTGTTCTGCCGCTCGAGCGGAAACGAATCGGCGATGCGGGCGACCGTAGTCGCCACGTCGGTCGTGTGCAGGCTGGAGAACACGAGATGTCCCGTTTCGCCCGCCGTCACCGCAATCTGCATCGTCTCGGGATCGCGCATCTCGCCGACGACGATGATGTCGGGCGCCTGGCGGAGTGCGGCGCGCAGCGCGGTCGGAAAGTCTGGCGCGTCGACGCCGATCTCGACCTGCTCGATCAGGCACCGGCCGTGCGGGTGCTCGTACTCGATCGGATCTTCGATCGTGATGACGTGCTTCGCCTCGCGATGATTGATCTCGTTGACGAGCGCCGCGAGCGTCGTCGTCTTGCCGGAGCCGGTGGGACCGCCGACCAGCGCGAGACCGCGCGGCAGTCGCGAAAGAATCTCGACCGCTGCCGGCAGTCCAAGCGACGCGAGTCTCGGCGGCGTCGGCGGCAGCCGGCGAATGGCGGCGGCGGCGCGTCCGCGCTCGTGATGGAGGTTGATGCGGAACCGGCCCAGCGTCGGCGCGCGAAACGAGGCGTCGGCGATGCCGGCCTCGCGGTATGCGCGACGCGCGTGCGACGGGAGCGCCGGCTCGATCGCGTCGTCGATCTCTTCGCTGCTCAACGGACCTTCGTGGAGCGCCGTCACGAGCCCGTCGATGCGCACCGAGGGCGGCGCGCCCGCGACGAGGAGCAGATCGCTCGCGTTGCGCTCGACGACCTGCTCGAGCCACGAGCGGAGGCGCGCCGTGTGCTCGTCCTCCCGCGGAGCGCGGCGGACGCCTGCGTTCAGTTCCTTGACGAGCGCGTCCAGATTCTCCGTGTGAGCCATGACACTCCTGCAACCCGCAAGCGAAGGTGGCGACGCCGATGCGCGCCGGTGCGTCACCGGTCGCCGTTGAGCGGCGCGTTGAGAAACCGCGTGAGCGGGACGACCTGCCGGAAGATCGTCAGCAGCGTGTCGTAGAACCGCGGGCTCGTGGCGAACGACGCCGGCAGCTCGCGCCCCGCGAGGAACTGCCGGAATTTCAGGTATTCCGCCGCGGCGTGGTCCTTCGGATAGCCGCGCGGCACGCGCTGCAGCCGCTCGCCTTCGAGCGCGCCGACGTGGCGCCGGAAGGCCGGCGACTCGACGATGGCGCGCAGATGCCGCACGTTCCCGGCGATGTGCTCGCGCACCGCCACGAGCTGCGCCGTCTGCGGCGAGTACATGCCGCCGCCGGCCCAGACGCCGTCCGGGGAGATATGGAAATAGACGCCGGCGCCTTCGTGCTTCGGCAGCCCGCGCGGCGGGAACACCGCGGCCGCGTGCGTCTTGTACGGCGCCTTGTTCGGCGAGAACCGCGTATCGCGGTAGATGCGGTACAGCGACGCTTTCGGCGTCGCTACGAGCTCCGGCGCGAATTCGCGGAAGTCGCGCGCGAGCTGCTCGATGATCGCAATCATCGGATCGCGCACGTGCGTCTCGTAGTCGTCCTTGTGCGCGTTGAACCAGTCGCGCCGGTTGTTGCGCTTGAGCGCGCGCAGGAATTTCAGCGCGTGCGGCTTGAATCGCGGCGCGCTCACTGCGACAGGAACTCGCGGATCGCGCGGTTCACCTCGGCCGATTTCTCGCGCACGACCCAGTGCGTCGCGTCCGGGATGCGGCGAACCGTCAGCTTCGTCACGTATTGGTCGAGACCGCTCAAGTTGCCGGTGAGCAGCGCCGTGTCCTTCTCGCCCCAGATGACGAGCGTCGGCACGCGCACCATCAACGGCTGCGCCGTCAGCGGCGTCGCCGTCTCGCCCGGTCGCGGCGGACCGACTGCGGCGGCGCGGTAGTAGTTGAGTCCGCCCGTGAGCGCGCCCGGCTGCGACCACGCCTCGATGTACGCCTTCTTGTCCTCTTCGGTGACGGTGCCGTTCTTCAGCCCTTCGCCGAGGATGGCGTTGACGAGCCCCGCGTAGCTGTTCGCCGAGAGCGTCGCTTCGGCCTGCTCGCCGCGGAACATCAGCATGTACTGGCTCGCCTGCTGCTGCGCCGCGTTGTCGCGCAGCTCGCGGCCGAAGATCGTCGGATGCGGCGCGTTGATGATCACGAGCTTGTCGAGCAGCTCGGGATGCTGCGCCGCGAAGACCCAGGCGACGACGCCGCCCCAGTCGTGGGCGACGAGGGTGAACGTCGATCCGCCGGATGCCTTCAGCAGATCGTTGGCGAGCGCGTGGACATCGGACACGAGGTACGGCATCCGATACTCGGACAGCTCGCGCGGCTTCGACGACAGGTTGTAGCCGCGCATGTCGGGCGCGACCGCCGTGTGGTCGCGGCCGAACTCGGCGAGCTGGTCGCGCCACTCGTACCAGAATTCGGGGAAGCCGTGGAGGAAGACGATGAGCGGTCCGCGCCCGGCGCGCGCGTAGTGGAGGCGCACGCCGTTGACGTCGGCGTACTCGTGAGAAACGGCCGGCACCTGGCCTTCGACAGGCTCGGGCCACTCTGAGCCTGCCGAAGGGTGTGCCGCCATGCCGGCCGTCATCACTGCCGCGACGATCGCCGCAGCGGCAACACGAATCACCGCTGCGCCTGCTGCCCGGCGTTCGCCTGAGCCATCCGGTCCTGCATCTGACGCGTGAGATGCGGCACCTGGCCGATCAACCGCTGAATCGTCATGAGCTGCGCGCGGTGATGCATCTCGTGTTCTTTCGGTCCGAGCAGCATCTCGAAGCGCGTCTTCGTGCCGCCTCCGCCCTGCGGCGACATCTTGACCGACTCCGCCAGGAACGCCTCGGACAGTCCTTCGAGGAAGGCGGCGTACGAGTCGCCTTCGCTCTTCAGCAGCGCGATGATGTCGCTCTTCGTCCGCGGCTTCGCTTCCTCGGTCACCATGTCCTTGTAGAAGTCGGGAAAATTCACCGTCGCGAGGTCAGAGACTTTGCTGGTCTGGAGGCGCTGCTGAAAGCGCGTCGACAGCGCGATGTGCGTCAGCGACTGCGCGACCGTGCGCGTGTCGGGCGCCGGACGGAACTCGTACTTGCTCTCGGGAATGTCCTCCGCGATTTTGATCGTGTTGTTCCGAACGGTGCGAAACGATGCCGCCAGTTCTTTGCTGCCGTAGTAATTCATATCCCCTCCGTTATTTAGAACAGAACGTCGCAGAGTCGTCATCGCCTGCGTAGATACCTTGTTCAGCCATCAGCAACCAGCCCCGGCAACCAGCCCCCAGCCCCCGGCAACCAGCCCCAGCCCAGCAACCAGCCCCCAGCAACCAGCTAATACCATCCGATCGGCTGCTCCGACAGATTGATATACACCTGTTTGACGTTCAGGTACTCCTCCACGCCCCACTTGCCGAGCTCGCGGCCGATGCCGCTCTGTTTGTAGCCGCCCCATGGCGCTTCGACGTAGGTCGGCTGCATATGATTCACCCACACGATGCCGGCGCGAAGGTTTTTTACCGTGCGCATCGCGCGGAAGATGTCGCGGGTCCACACGGCGGCGGCGAGGCCGTAGTAGGTATCGTTCGCGATTCTCACGGCTTCTTCCTCGCCGTCGAACGGGATGACGCACGCGACGGGACCGAATATCTCTTCGCGCGCGATGCGCGTCGAATTGTCGACGTCGTAGAAGATCGTCGGCTCGACGAAGTAGCCGCGGTCGATCGCCGCGCCGCGCGCCGCGCCGCCGCCGGCGGCCAGCTTCGCCTCGCGCTTCCCGATCTCCTGGTATCGACGCACGCGATCGAACTGCTCGCGGCTGACGAGCGCGCCCATCTTCGTCTCGCGATCGAGCGGCGGACCCACTTTGATCGCGCGCGCCTTCTCGGCGATCGCGTCGACGAACCGGCCGTAAATCGGCCGCTCGACGAGGATGCGGCTGCCGGCGGAGCAGACTTCGCCCTGGTTGAAGAACACGCCGAACAGGGCGCCTTCGACGGCGACCTCGAAGTCGGCGTCGGCGAAAAAAATGTTCGGCGACTTGCCGCCGAGCTCGAGCGAGATCTTCTTCAGCGTGTCGGCGGCGCCGCGCATGATCGACTTGCCGACTTCGGCGCTGCCGGTGAACGCGATCTTGTCGACGCCCGGATGCGCGACGATGGCCGCGCCCGTTTCGCCCGCGCCCGTGACGATGTTGACGACTCCCGGCGGCAGGCCGGCATCGGCGAAGCTCGAGGCGAGCTCGAGGACCGTCAGCGGCGTCTGCTCGGCCGGCTTCAGCACCATCGTGCAGCCGGCGCAGATCGCCGGCGCGAGCTTCCACGCCGCCATCAGCAGCGGGTAGTTCCACGGAATGATCTGACCCGCGACGCCGATCGGCTCGCGCAGTGCCAGGCTCATCGCGTTGTCGGGGACCGGGATGACGTCGCCGTGGATCTTCGTCGCGAGACCGCCGTAGTACTCGAAGCACGTCGCGACGTCGACGACGTCGAATTCGGCTTCGACGATCGGCTTGCCGGTGTTGCGCGTCTCGAGCTCGGCGAGCTCGGCCGCGCGCTCGCGCACGATCCGCGCGAGCGCGAAGAGGATGCGCCCGCGATCCTGCGCAGTCGTGTCCTTCCACGGTCCCGCGTCGAACGCCTCGCGCGCCGCCGCCGCGGCGCGATCGACGTCGTCGCGGCTCCCGTCGGGCACGCGCGCGATGACGCTCTCCGCTGCGGGATCGATCACGTCGAGCGTCGTCGACGTGCCGGCGGGAACGAATTCGCCGTTGATGTAGTGCGTGTAGGTTTTCACGCCGTCCAAGCCGCCTTCGCGCCTCCGGTGCTTCGGCGCCCAAGGCCGCCAACTATATTGACTGCGGCAAACGGTTGTAAAGTTACGCGGCGCGTGCGGCCGCGCGCTCGCCTGAAAGGCTCGCGCTACCAATTGGCGGCTCGCGCTACCAATTGGCGGCTCGCGCTACCAATTGGCGGTGGCGTTGCCACGCAGTGGCGTGACCGCGTCGTAGCGCGAGGCCATCAGCCGAGCGACTCGGCAGGCGAGAGAAACATGAAACAAATCATTTGCGCACTGGCCTCGGTCGTCTTCGCGGCGCAGGCGGACACACGGCAGACGTTCACGGTGGGCACGGCGAAAGCGTCGCGCGGACAGAAAGTCTACGGCGCCATCAAAGTACCGGCGGGATCCGACGCCGGATACGACATCCCGGTGGCGCTCGTTCACGGCGCGCGGCCCGGGCCGGTGCTCGCCGTCGTCGCCGGCTCACACGGATCGGAGTACGCGTCGATCATGGCGGTCGAGGATCTGATCGCGCGCGTCAACCCGGCGGAGCTGTCGGGCACGCTCGTGCTCGTCCCCATCGTCAACATCGCGTCGTTCGAGAAGATCACGCCGCACGTCAACCCGGTCGACAACAAGAGCATGAACCGGTTCTATCCGGGGAATGCCCGCGGGACGCAGACCGATCGCGCGTCATTCGCGGTCACCAAGGAGGTCGTCGAGAAGTGCGATCACCTGATCGATCTCCACGGCGGCGATCTGGACGAGAACCTGCGGCCGTACAGCTACTGGACGGTGACCGGCAATCAGCGGCAGGACGAGATCTCGCGCGGCATGGTGCTCGCCTTCGGTCTCGACCACATCATCATCTCGCGCGATCGGCCGAAGGACCCGAACGCGTCGCGCTTCCTCGAGAACACCGCGTCGACGCGCGGCAAGCCGTCGTTCACCGCCGAAGCGGGGCGTTCCGGTCCGGTCGATCCGAACGAAGTGAAGACGCTCGCCGATGGCGTGATGCGCGTCATGGGCCATCTGAAGATGACCAGGCAGGCGGCGGCGCCGGTGCGGAGTCCCGTCTGGGTCGAGGTCGTCTCGGTGTCGGCCGATCGCGACGGCATGTTTCATCCCGCCGTCGATCGCGATTCGCACGTCGCCAAGGGGGCGAAGCTGGGATCGGTGACCGATTACCTCAATCGTCCGCTTCAGGACATCGTCTCGCCCGAGGCCGGCATCGTCATGTTCGTACGCGCGCTGCCGTCGCTGAAAAAGGGAGACACGATTGCGAGCGTCGGGGTTGTGCAGTCGACACCGAAATAGTAGAGACGTGTCCTCCGTAACCTTCGTGTCGTATGATTCTCAGCTCACGGGAGGGATATATGCCTGCAACGTTGCCATCAGTGCTCGTGACGACCGAATGGGTCGCGCAACACGCGACCGATGCCGGCGTCCGCGTCGTCGAGGTGGACGTCGATACGACTGCGTACGATCAGGGCCACGTGCCCGGCGCCGCCGGGTGGAACTGGACCACTGAGCTGTGCGATACGGTGGTGCGCGATATCGTGCCGCCGAACAAGCTCGAACAGCTGCTCGGCAAGACCGGCATCGACAACGACACGACGATCGTGCTCTACGGCGACAACAACAACTGGTTCGCCGCGTGGGCGTTCTGGCAGCTGAAGATCTACGGCCATGACGACGTGCGGATCATGGACGGCGGCCGGAAGAAATGGCTCGCCGAAGGACGCGATCTCAGCACCGACAAGGCGTCGTTCCCCTCCAAGACCTACAAGGCGAAGAGTCCCGACACGTCGCTCCGCGCGTTCCTGCCGGAAGTGCAGGAGGCCATGAAGAAGAAGGCGGCGGCGCTCGTCGACGTGCGCAGCCCGCAGGAGTTCACGGGAGAGATTCTCTCGCCGCCCGGTCTGCCGGAGACCTGTCAGCGCGGCGGACACATTCCAGGCGCGAAGAGCATCCCGTGGGGCAAGAACTGCAACGACGACGGGACGTTCAAGAGCTTCGACGAGCTGCGCGCGCTGTACTCGGCGCAGGGCATTTCGGGCGATCAGCCGGTGATTGCGTACTGCCGCATCGGCGAACGATCGAGCCTCACGTGGTTCGCGCTGAAGCACCTGCTCGGGTTCCAGAAGGTGAAGAACTACGATGGATCGTGGACGGAATGGGGAAACCTTGTCGGTGCGCCTGTTGAGAAATGACGAGGATCCAACGCAGGGACCGCAGGGATCGCGGAGAGATGTTTTTTCTCTGCGTCATCCGCGCGCTCTGCGTTCGATGTGATCTCATGAAGCCAGAAGACTATTCGCGGCGCCAGCAGGAACTCGGCGGATGGCAGGTGACGATCGAGACCTACAAGCTCGGCGACGTCTACCACTGCACAATCGCGAACGTCGACCCCGGCGCCCGCTTCGCGCGCGCCGACGGTCCGACGCGCGAAGAAGCAGAGCGGGTCGCCATCGAGAAGGCGACGCGTCACCTTGCACAGACGCGTAAGTTCGAAGTCTGAAGTACGAAGTACGAAGTACCGCGAAGTACCGAAGTACGAAGTACCGAAGTACCGAAGTACGAAGTATGACGAAGTACGAAGCCCGAAGCTCCTTCGGACTTTCTGATAATCGGACTTCGTGCACGTACTTGTGACTTCGTACTTCGGTACTTCGTACTTCTGACTTCGTACTTCTGACTTCGAACTTTTCGATGCCGGCCGTTACTCCAACCCTTGCGCTGATCATCTTCGCCGCCGGCGCCGTCGCCGGGAGCACGGGCGCGCTGCTCGGGCTCGGCGGCGGCATCTTTCTCGTCCCGTTCCTCAATCTCGGCCTTGGATTTCCGATCGCGATGGCGGCGGCGATCAGCCTCACCACCGTCATCGCCACGTCGAGCAGTGTCACCGCCGGGAAAGCGGGCATGAACCTGATGAACTTCCGCTTCGGCATGCTGCTCGAGGTCGCGACGGCCGCCGGCAGCGTGCTCGGAGGCATCACCGCACAGTTCGTCGCGCAGACGACGCTGCAGCGCCTGTTCGCGTTCGTGACGGGCGCGGTGGCGGTCGTCACGATCGCGCGGTCGAAGCAGCGCAACGTGATCACCGACCCACGCGTCGATCCGGGACGGCTCGGCGGTCGTTTCTTCGACGCCGAAACGGGCGCGACGGTCGTCTATCGGATCAAGCGGCTGCCGCTCGCCGTCGTCGTTTCGTTCATCGCGGGGAACGTGTCGTCGCTGCTCGGCATCGGCGGCGGCTTCATGAAGGTGCCGGTGCTGAACGCGTGGTGCGGCATGCCGCTTCGCGCCGCGGCGGCGACGAGCGCGTTCATGATCGGCGTCACGGCGACGGGCGGCGCCATCATCTATTACGGCAACGGACAACTGCAGCCGGTCGCGGCGGCCGCCGCGATCCTCGGCGTGCAGGCGGGATCGTGGCTCGGCCTGCGCGCGTCGCCGAACATCCCGGTACGGGTTCTCAAGCTGCTGCTCGCGGCTGTGCTCGGAAGCATCTCGTTGCTGATGCTGACGCGAGGTGGACGGTGAAATCCAGCGACACGAGATTCGAGATCCTCATCGGCCGCGTGCTGCGCACCGGCGTCGTGACGAGCATCGTGTGCCTGGCGATCGGGCTGCCGCTGTCGCTCGCGTGGCCGGAGCCCGGCGCGGGCGCGAGGCTGTTGAACATCGGCATCCTCTTCCTGATCGCGACGCCCGCGGCGCGCGTCGTCCTGTCGACGATCGAGTACATCCTCGAGCGCGACTGGCCGTTCGCCGTGCTCACGTCGATCGTGCTGGTCGAGCTCGTGATCGGAGCGGTCGCCGCGCTTGTGTTTCACCGCAGGATTTAGAACCACAGAGACACGGAGAACACAGAGACACGGAGAACACAGAGACATTGACAGGGTCCGAGGCGTCGCACGACCGACCGGCGTAGCCGGTCGGGCGCAGTGAGAAAGAAGGCCGCGGAAACATGAAACTCTGATCCGTGTGTTTCATGTTTCCGCGGCCTTCTTTCTCACTGCCCGCCGCTTCGCGGCGTCGTGCGACGCCTTGTGCTCAAATGATTTTTCTCCGCAAATCGTCCTTGATTAGTCGCGCGTTGAAGTTGATGAGCAGACCGACACGCTTTCCGGTCAGTCGAAGGTACGCCATTAACTGAGCCTCGAATACTGGAGTAATGTTTGCCACGCATTTCACTTCGACCACGACGCGATCCTCGACGATCAAGTCGACTCGGTACTCTCCAACGGTTCGTCCTTTGTAGCGAGCGGACACACAGACCTGACGCGCGTACTTCAATCCTCGGTCCTGCAATTCAATGCAGAGCGCGGTCTCGTAGATTGACTCGAGCAATCCTGGCCCGAGAGCGCGATGGACTTCGATTGCGGCGCCGATGATCTCGTCCGTCATCGAATTGATATCCCGTAGCTCTGAGCCTCCGAGTCTCTGTGGTTTGTCCATGCTTGTTCCGGTGCTCTAATCCGAGCCTTGTTGGAAAAGCTGCAACGCCTGCCGTCGCAGCTCTGTGGAAATCAGCGGAAACGTGTCCAGAACGTGCTCGAACTCTGATGCCGACAGCTGATAGAGCGCCGCGACGAGCGCGTTCAGGCGCGCGAACGCCGCGGGATCGTCGCGGCGGGCCAGCAGGCGCGCGAGCGCGGCGACCTGCCGGAACCGCGCCGGCGCCATCTCCGACGTTGGAATCGGCAGCCGCTCGACGGTCGCGGTCGTCACGTGCGTCGTGACGCGCAGCCGCACGAGATAGTTGACGACGAGGCTGTTGAAGAGGCCGCACAGGAAGTGCTGCACGCCTGCCGGCAGCGGCGTGCGCAGACAGAAGACCGTATGCGTCGACACGCACCGTGCCGGCAGCACGGCTGCGATGAGCGTCACGCGATTCGTGGCGCTCGCGACGTCTCGATACGCGAGGCGCGGGCGCTCGTGGCGATCGGACGCGAGCAGGCGGCGCGCGTCCGATGCGGCGATCGCGTGCTCGGTCCGGCCGACGGCCGCGCGAAATGGATCGAGATGTTTTCCCTCGACAACGGGCAGCCGATCGGCGCGGTGTGGGTCCGCGGGATGGAAGAACGCGCGATCGTCGGTGGCGTTCAGCTCGCGGCCGAACCGGGCGTTCCATCCGGCCGCATCGCCGAGCGGCGGGAACAGCGCGGCCGCCCGCTCGGCGATGGCGACGTCCACCGGGCTCCGCAGATTCGGAATGGTGAGCGCCGGTCCGGACAGGCGCGCGAGCATCTCCGGCGTCACCTGCACGGGATACCACGGCGACTGCTCGGCCGGCTCGTCGCCAGCCGCTTCGAGATCGGCCGGATCGTCGAGGCCGAGACGACAGCCGATCGCCCGCGTCGGCGCGCCGCCGGTCGCGGTGAGGAGCAGGAAGCGGACGCTGCGGTGGATCGGAAACACGCCGCGATGGTTGTCGAAGCCGACGATCGCGTCGACGTCGCATCGATTCAGAAGCATTCTGCGGAGTGGCGCGCTGCCATGGTCGATCGCAAGACCCGACGGCAGCACCAGGCCGATGCGGCCGCCGGCGCGCGTGAGCGCGATCGCGCGTTCGACGAAGAGCTGGTACCGGTTCGCGTGCCCGTCGGATTGCGCCGAGTAGAGCCCGGCGTCGCGCGTGAACCGCAAAAGGGGCGCGATGTCGACACGCGCGCGGTCGCGGGCGTCGGCTGCGCCGGTATCGGCGCGAATCATGTCCCACGGTGGATTACCGATGACCGCATCGAACCCGGCGTTGGACAGCGGACGGCCGTCCGCGGCGAAGAAGGCTTCCGGGAATTCCAGCTCCCAGTGAAAGAACCGCCGCGCGCACGCGATCGCTTCCGCCGCGCTGAGGTAAGCCTCCGCCGTTCGCGGCGGGAGCGCGCCGCGGCCGGAGAGCACGACGTCCCCCAGCGCGCCGAACGCGGCGGCCGGCACCGGTCGATTGGGCGACGAAAACCACGCGGCGGCCCACACGTTCGCGATTCGCTTCCAGCGCGACAGCAAGCCGTCGCGTGCGGTGATCGCCGCGTACGCGCGCTCCTTCTCGCGCACCTGCTCGATGGTGTCGTTCGGCGTCGCCTCCAGGGAGAAGCGCACCGGCAGCGCCGCGCGCAGCGCCTCGGCCACGGCTTCGCCGTCGAACAACGGGAGCGCATCGGATTTCCCTGACCGTTTGCGCCGGTGCGGCGCGCGCGCGAGGTGTACGAGCGATGCGCCGAGCAGGCTGTCGCCCGTCTGCAGGCGGTGATCGAGAAAGCTCAGCGGGCGATCGGCGGCGAGCGTCGCGAGCCACATGGACAGGCGCGCGAGCTGCACCGCCATTGGATTGAGATCCACGCCGTACAGACATCGCTCCGCGATTTGCCGCCGGATCGCGACGCGCTCGCGCTCGCCGAGATCGGCCGCGTGGCAGCGTCCCGCGCCGATGAGCGCCTGCTCGTACGCAGATGCGAGGTAGCGGCACGCCGCCACGAGAAATGCGCCGCTGCCCATTGCTGGATCGACGATCCGCAAACCGAGAATCCGTTCGGGCGTCGCATCGCGGACGAGCGGTCCGATCGCGCGGCGCACGACGTACTCCGCGATCGGCTGCGGCGTGTAAAACGTTCCCGTCGCCTTGCGGACGCCGGATCCCCGCTGCAGCGTCACGCCGGACGGTCCGGCGCACGGCTGATAGTCGAGCAGCGTTTCGTACACGGCGCCGAGCTGCTCGACGCCGAGGTCGCGATACGAGATGCGTTCGCGGCCGGCGCCGTCCGGCGCGCGGCGCGTCGACAGCGCCAGTACTGCGCCGCGTGCCGCCTCGTCGTCGAGGTCGCGCCGTTCGGCGAGCGGCGTGCGTGCGGGCGCGAAGAGCCGGCCGTTGAACGGCGTGACGCGCAGTTCTCCGGCGCGGCAGCCGGCGTGAGCGAGGCGCGCCATCGCGCGCAGCGCGTCCCACCATCCGGCGCTGTGAGGAGAGGCAGCGGCCGCTGTGCGCAGCGCTTCGACGCTGTAGCTCTCGCGGTACACCGGGTGCCACAGCGGAACGAGCGACCGCGCCTCGGCGAACAACAAGAAGAGGATGCGGTACACGATCGTCAGCGACTGCTCGAAGCCGTCGTCGAGCGACCGGACGGGTCGCGATGGCCCGCCGCCGGTCAGCGCTCCGAGAATGCCTGACGAGGCGGCGAGGACGCCGTCGCGCAGCGAGCGGCACACAGCCGCCGCGTGATGGTCGGAATCGGCGATCAAGGCGCGCAGCGATTCGCCGGCGTCCGCGGCGCCGCACAACGCGCCGGCACTGGCGGCCAGCCACAGCGCCGCCAGCGTGTGCGAACCGTCGACGGCGAGATCGAGATCGAACTCGAGATATCGGCGAGCATAGAGGCGGCTCGCGTCGACGATGCGGAGATGTGTGCCGTTGAAGAGCACGCACCAGCTCGCGCCGCGCCGCAGCGCTTCGCTCACCGCCGAGCGCCAGAGCGGATCGAGGCGCTCGCCGAACGGCGCGACGATCAACCCGACGCTCCCGGCGCTGCCGATCGGTCGAAGCGTGGCGCTCGTCGCCGCAGTCAGCTCGCGGATGTCGGCGGGCGGATCGAACCCGAGCGCGGCGGCGAGCGGCGCGGCTCCGTTCTGAAGCAGCGCTCGCGTCGTCGAGGCCGGACCGAGCGCGGCCGACCACGCGCGCCACTGCGCGAGGTTCCGACGCCGCGCGTCCGCCGCCAGTCCATCGGCCG
>Ga0066704_10000563_pt1 | contig 13760 bp, 18 predicted proteins | sample GraSoiAngelo_153_FD_66458 | JGI IMG/M metagenome (GOLD analysis project Ga0066704, IMG submission 66458) | Grasslands soil microbial communities from the Angelo Coastal Reserve, California, USA - 14_1009_12_40cm | ecosystem: Environmental > Terrestrial > Soil > Grasslands | place: USA... | reverse complement strand
GTACCGGCATGTACTGGTTAACTGATAGACCCCAAGGGTAGAAGTTGAGGGTAAGGTTGGGAAAGATGAACCACCAGAGAGCGAAGACCCGTTTGTCGGCCTTGTTCGGATCCTTGAACCAGGTCGCAACTTGTTGCGGATCAAAACCATCTTCGGGTCGCCGGGCGTAGGCCCACTGTAGGGCACTATGTTAATAGAGTTCTGTCGTATACGTTTGTAAGTCGATAGCGTCAGCCAGTCCTCCAGGTCCCTTGTGGACGAAGCGAATGTGATAGTTGTCCATGTAGTTCCAAGCATGCTGCTTCCAATTACCATCAACCTCTCGGACTTCATCGGGAACGGGTTTGTACTTGAAAGACTCTAGGTCGATTCCAGGCATCGATTCCTTGATGTTCTCTGCACTCTTCTTGAAAGGAGCTAATGGTTCTCCTAGGCACATGGACATGAATGGGCCCCAGTTCTCAACAGGCAGTTTTCGTAGATTGTCAGACTCTCTCGGGAAGTCCTCTAGCTTCTCAAAGCCCCTGTGAGACACGAATCTTCCCTCAAAGTCAAACTCGCGTCCGTGTTGAGGACAGACAATCGAGCCGCCGATACCGGGCGATTCGACGAGAGGGTGCCAAGCATGGGTGCAGACATTCGGAAAGCAATTGATCTCTCTCTTCGAGTTGCTTTGAAGGAAGAGAGGTTTTCCCATAAGAGAGAATGGGACACGAGAACCTGGCTTGTTGGGAAATCCGCTGAAACCTGGTGAATGCTCAGGTGAACCATGACGAGGGACAAGCATCCAGGTCTTTTTGAAAATCGTCTCTATTTCGAGTTCTAGAAAGTCGGGGTCTGTGAACGCTGAATCTGGTAATGATTCCGCTCTTCTAATATCTGGATGTACGATGAAATCCTTGCTCGAGAACTCCCTCATAACAGAGATTCAACCTCTCGCACAGAAGACCGAAGGGCCAAGTATATAGTGACACAGGTCAACTCTAGCCATTTGACCGCGAGGTCTTCACGCAGAGATTCCCTTTACTAAGGCGGGAAACGGACAGGCCGGTTCATGAAATACTTCGACGAGCTCAAGATGGCTGACATTCAGAAAGCGTTCGACTCGGAGGTCCTAGAATGGAAAGGAGTAATTTCCAAGCCAATGATGGGCTGCCAATGCTACTTCCGCGGCCGAAAATTCATCTGCTTCCTCGTAACAGACGGTATTGTATTGATGAAACTCTCGGACGAAGATCAGGACGCGTTGAAGACTAGGTTCGGCGGGAAGCCGTTCGAAATGGCCGGCCAAACAGGCAGACTGTGGGTCACACCGTTCAAAGCACAGAAGGACCTGAAACAAGTAATGCCGTTCGTCAAGAAGAGATACGAAGAAATCGCGTCTACGAAACCAAAAACTCACTGACCGTTTCGAGTCACGATGGGCCAGACAAGGAAGAAAACCCGCACCGGTTGGGTCTACGCGTCCGGAAGGCTTGCGAGACTCTGCCTGAACCGTCTCCGGACCCACAAGAGACTTGCCCATGCGACAATGGTGAATCCAATCTCGTAGAATATTGCGCCCGAAAGGAGCGCTAGAACGAGCCCGTAGATTGCATGTGCTTCAGACAGAACAGCGCTTGTGGCCATGATCAGGTAGGCCCGGTTGATCGGGTCATAACGAGCCCTCCCTGACATCAATCTCTTGCTCGTCTGAAGGAAGACCGTGAAGCTGATGTTTGCTAGAACACCAAGGCTAACCCAATGAAGAGCCCGGGAATGATGCTCGGGTCTCTTGCGAAGCCCGGTTTCCCAAACGCCACTAGAACTGCTATCACCAGATACAACACGGGCGCAACGGCAAACATGACAAAAAGGAGGTTCGCGCTTCTGACCATCTTGGCCTTGTCCGGGAACATACGGTCTTTCGCCAAAGCGACCTACGTTTCGGATCAGCCGAAAAAACATACCTAGGCTGCGTAAATGCCTCGGAGGAATTCCGACTCTTCTTGGGCCCAAGGTGGGCTTCGGGTCCGCCAAGAGTGCTACTTGCTTGGGAATAGGAGTTTGGAGAGCTGTTTGAGTCCTCTGCGTTTTCGCTGTTTCCTCTCCATTACGACCGAGTATACGATCCGGCGGACTAGTAGGCCTGTCTGGGTCTCACGGTACGATTCCCATCTCGGCTCCCACCCCGCAGTTCTCATCTCCGATACATTATCCTCAAGCAGGGCTTTCTTCCTGAACCTTATGACCCTGGTCTCCTTTCCCCCCTCGTTTCCCCTGTCCAGCCGCTTCTTGATCTCTCCCCCGAACCAGCTCCCGAGCAAGACACCGGCGATAGATCCGCTCAGCGTCCACGGAAGAAGCGAGAAGAACCCGGCTAGGAGGAAGAGAGAACCACCAATCAGACCAATAATCATGACTGACCGAGTCAAGCCGGGACCAGTCCTCCCGAGAGCCGGAAGGGATAAAAAATGCGACTCCTATTCGAGTAATCTACTAAGGAGACTGTAACAGATCTACCACTGCCGTCTCTCACTCGGGCGGATTCCGGTTTTGGCAGTTCTGCGTCGCGAGACAGACACGCATACCCTTTTTTTTGGGGGGTCCCGAACTGTCCAGATTATTACACGGATTCATCAACACTCCCCTAGTACAGATCACGGGCCTCAACTGAGATTAACATTGTAATGGACCCTAAGCCGTTTTCAAGGCGTTTCCTAGGGGACAATCAGGTCGCTGACCCGCACTATCTGCAATCAAGGGAGATAGATTGAGAAACTGAAACTGCTTTCTTGGAGAACTTACACAAACGCAAGATTTGCGTCGCGAGGAGCAACTGCTTTTCAGATTTCTCCGTTGGGTAACGGATATGGTAACCGTAAATGGTAACAGATGGGTCTTTCGGCTATCACTTCTTCAAGGAAGAGAAGAAACTAGTCGCGGCACAAGCAGGAGCTAAGAGTTAGAGACCAATCAGACCGATCGACCCATTAGAAATTCTACTAAGATCTTCTTCATGAGAATCAGTTGGAATAGCTTCTTCTGGCAATGATCACTCCGCTGGATATCAAAGCGACTCCCAACACGAGAATCACGCTCACGATTATGCTCAAGAGTAGACTTCCTTGGAACAATCTGGCGACCGCTAGGGAAACGTCCGTACCGTATGCTCCGATGATTAGAAGGAGACCGGTGTCTAGCACCCTCTCGGCTCTGCGAATCGTCGAGTTAGCTTCCTTCTGGGACTTCATTTTGGGCATATCGTAGATGAATAGATAGTAGAAACCCGCGATTCCTGTCAAGAACGAAACGGTTTCGCCACCAAGAGCTAGTGCGAAGGGGAGTGGGAGAAGCGAGATCAGTTTTGCTGAGATGAAACCTGCGACGAAGCATGGTAAGGAAAGCTTGAACCCAAGGCGACCTATTTTCCGATTTGAAATCCACCAGGCAATCCCATAGAAAGGTAAGCCCAATATGAGGAACTCGGAAATCGACAGCTTCGATGTATTCGTCGCCAAAAATAGATCGTGAAACCCCCAGCGGTAGAGCTCCAGCAATGACCCAGGCCCATTCGTCCCGCGTCAGGTTTCTCGTCTAGGACGCATTCTCTCTTCGCTAGACAATTCTCTTAGTCTCCGTCACGCTTCGCTTTGTCTAGGTCTCTAAAGGCCCTATGGGGAGCTTTTCAAACGTTTTTCGGTTTCCTAATCCGTGAGGGCAGTCTTGAGTACAAGCCTTTTTCCCCCCAGCCACCTCAGGCGAGTTCGGGACCGGAAGAAGAGAACATGCTATCGATGTCGAGTGACCTTCAGAGACAGACAAAGCGCCAAAAATTTGGAGAGCGCGAAGGATACCGGCGGAACAAGGATGGCAGCTGGGTCCCATCGAAGATGCGAGGCCACAAGAAGATTAGAGAGAAGATCCAGTAAGGTCGGTTTACGGCTAAGATCCAATAAGCTTTCTGCGCAACCGATGCTTTCGACTGGTTAACGTCGGATAGGCTAATCTCTCAGCTCATGTGATCGAACTGTAGAGCAAGAAATGGAAGGTCGTCCTGTTAGGTCTCCAACGAGGGATCATTTTCGGCCGAGGCTGATTCTCCCGCTCCTAGCGGCGTCAGGAATACTGTTCCTCCTCAGTTATCCCTACAGTCCTGCTCTCTACTCTTCCTCCTTCTTCTTCAGTGTTTCAGTTTCGTCTCTACCACTAGCCACTCTGGAGTGGTTCTACTCCTTCTCTGGAAGAGTCCAAACGAGGAGGTTAGTCCTGCTGTTTTCGATGGGTATTGCCGCAACTGTTGGATCAGCCTTCCACACCACGCTGCTCAACGTCGCGGGACCCTGTGCTCCGGGAGTCTCGGGAGGCGGCTTCCTCTGCCGTGGTACCTCACGTTCACATTCTACTCGGGAGGCGGACCGCTACCGCCGTGCCCGTTCCTCCTTGACCGTCCTTGGGGCTTGTTCGCATTTTTCTCCTTTCTCTTGGACACCATCTTCTACGCGGCCTTTGCCATAGCCGGGAATGAATTCTACAGATGGGTCAAGGGACGGAATTCCGGTCAGAAGTTACAAACAATCTCGTGCAGATGATCTCGTGCAAGGACCGACGCTGAGAAGCGCGGGACGCCAGAAGCACGAGCCGGACCTAAAACAATCTCCCTGAGGGTCCAAGGGAAACGGCTAGACAACAAATATGGAGATTCTTAACAATGATCAAATGGGCCAGATGTCAATTAGGCGCAAATGGACCTGAAGGTAAAAGACACCTGTTTACCTTCAGTTTCGTTCTCGTGTCTGAGCAACGTCCGATAGACCACTCAACTCTACAGATGTCGAGTCAGCTGAGAGACTGGCGAACGACTACACGCCAACCCTTCACGAATGGAACAAGAACTAGTCATCGCTTGAGGACGAGTAGAATTCGGCCGTTCTCCGGCTTATAGCCGAGACCGAGCCACGCCCGCACACTCAATTGTTCCATCCAGCCGACAGTGTCAAGGGCTCTCAAGAATTCTCTAGAATCTATCGCAGCCTCAAGCCCAGTTCGGCCGAGAAACGGATGGTCGATTCGGCACTTGACAAGCTGAAACAGAATATGATGGTTGGAGAAAAGATTCAGCGGCAGCAGTGGCCACCGTACTATGTAAGACGATATGGAATTAATAACCTCTGGAAGTTCAACATGTCCAAAGCTGCGAGGCTGATCTGCACTCTGCTCTCAGAGAATGGCCGTTGGGTCGTCGTTGTGCTGGAGATATTCCTGACTCACAAAGAGTACGAGAAGAGGTTCGGGTATTGCTAGATTGCTAGCGTAGTCTGACACTACTATTGAGCAGCCTTCGTAGTCTCGGATTGCTGGGGAAGGTCCAGACGATCCCGCCCTTGTCCAAGAGAATCTTGTTGGAACTCTCCAGATAGTCGAGAATACGGTTGAACGTCTGATACTGAAGCTTCCGCGGAAGGCTCTGCCAGAGCTCCTTCTTCGTAGGATAGGATTTCGCCTTCTGAATCTCCCTCTCAACCATGAGAATGGTGTCGAGCCGGGGCTCGTGGAGAATCGTGGTCGTTGCCATGCATCAGAGATTGTTAACTGATTATATAAGTATGTATAATCGCCCGATCCGGAGGATCGGGTACGATACGCACTCCTTCTAAGCATCCAAGACGATTCCGAAGCGACGGCTTCTGAAACATTCCAGCGTTGTCCCAATATCAGTATCATAATGCTGAGGAGGAGGCTGACGGCCTCTTGGATCATCGACCAGTTCTGTATTGTGGGCCTTGCAGCCTCCATGGCTGCATGATCGATACTGTCGTCGCTCATAGTCCGGAGAGCTGGCTAACAATGACGAAGCCGCATAGGCCTCGCTTCAACACACATGAAACGCGAAAAATACTCTCCTTTACCAAAGGAGCGTCTGAGCTTGCGGCAGAGATATGACATCAGGTAGCATGGTCAGGCGACTTGCGAACTGCCGGAAGGATGGGCTTTGTGTCATGCTTCTCTAACCGCTCTTTGCTTTGAGACCAGTGTGAATATTATCACCAACATGGAACCGAGCAAATACGCGAGAACAATGTCCTGAGAATATGGGATTACAGAGCGAATGACTAATGCGTCGAGGATGACGAGTGCCACGTCGGAGACGAGAAGGAGCCAAGAAAGTCTCTTCCAACGTTTGCCCCACTGGTCATATTCTGGATGAGTTGTCTGATAGTGGCCTCTTACCCGAGTAAACTCGACCTCGACCCCACAAATCACGCATTTGTGCCTGGGCTGCAACCACCACTTCAAATCGTCCGAAGCGGTGGTTCGAGACAGGAACATTCGAGAACAAAGTAGCCAAATCCGGCTAATCAAGAAAGCGGTGCCGAGTGCGCTCCAAGAAGGCTACGCCGAGGCAACCGAGAACAAGGAATACTTCCAACGAACACCAGGCCTCACAATCCTATCCCAGCAAGAACTACTACGGAGACCGTAACAGGCTGACCACGTCATCCCTCCCCCGGGGGATCTCGGAACCGTCACGGTTGTGTGGAGCTCTTTTTCTGGGGCAGATGATAGAGATGCAAATAGGATAATTGAATTACCGAGAAGGAGAACGGGACAATAAAAGCAATCGACAGATTGTTCCACGTCGGGTTGATTGTACCCAACCAGAATAGGATGATTACCCCTATCCAGAACGCCAGATTAATCGTAGTGAGGATTTGTAAGACCCGCCAACTCCCGGTTCGAGGCTTCAAGTCTTTGATGCCCAATTGAAAAATGGAAAACTTGGAAAAAAGGATTGCTGAAGCCGCAATCAATATTTCTTGAATGGTAACGGGTCTGGTCACCGTTAACGCTGACAAAGCCGCCGTTGAGTTCGACATAGAGTCACTTGGTCCGAATGGCCAAAATGATCAAAGATAAGGCGCTACGGAGAGTTACTTGGTGGTATGGCAGGAGAGATTTTGACTCGGCTCTTTCTTCTCATGAAGAAGATTGTTAGACCAACAGCTGCGCCCCACCGATTACAACAAGGGCGATTACAACGAGCCATGGGAACTCTGTCCCGGTCACTTTGAATGTCTGAACGCTCTCATCGAATGCGGGCTGATAGGTGTCATAATTTGATTGTAGGGCCGTGGATGTGATGACGTAGCCTTTTTGGTTTTGAACTAATATCGTCTGCTTGTCTTTGATGTTGAATGCTCCTTGTGTGAACGTGTTTACCAACTCATAGGCATCTACTCCTCCAATGGTCTTTGGGCCTTCCGAGACGAGATAGTAATTGGTCAAACCCTGGGAAAGTTGGGTCTTCGCCGCAGAGACATACGCGCTAAGGGTCAGAGAGGTAGACTCGACTATGACGTTCATATTCACTCTAAAATTAGCTTCAGTCGGACCATAAAATATGACTGAGGTGCCAAAGGCGCCGCTTGAGTCCACGACCCATCCACTGGGTGGATTGATAGAAAACCGATTTTTCGAGTTCACATAAGCGTTCGAGTCAACGGAGGCAAAAACTGACACGTCAAACATCAGGGCCAGAAGGACCAAAAACAAACTGGCCAGAATCGTAAGCACTGAGGGTTTGGTCATGTCGAAGACACTCGCTCATTGAAGCTACCATATGAAGAGTATCTGGGAATTAGCCCGCTATGATAGTCTTCGTAACCGGTCTGGTAACTGCAAATGGTAACGTTGGATCAAGCAAGAATCTTTGATTCTTAGCCTGAGCTGTGATGACAACCCTGAGCTATTTTGATAAAGGAAAGGTCCGATCCCGGACTGGAATAAGCCTGAACTCTTTGAGGTGTTCCGCAAAAGAATTGGGTAGGGGGAGCCCGGCCAGTTGACTGGTCCTTTGATTCGCGAGGGCTACGCCAAGAATGGCACCGTTAGACTCCACTACACTGAAAGCGCGCCAGACACCCCGTCAGGGCTTACTCCGCTAGTCTACATACACGGCGCCTACGGGGCTACCGAGGGCTTCCTGCCAGAGATGGAGGCCCTTGCCCCGAGGAGGTGCATCTCGGTAAGGCTCCGGGGCCGAGGCCAGAGCGACATCCCTGAATCCGGCTATACATTCAACGACAACGTCTCAGATATTGAAGCCCTTGTTGATCATCTGCGCCTGACGAATTTCTGTCTCGTAGGCTGGTCCATGGGCGTACCCTACTCCATCGGATTCGCGTCTCGACACCCTGAGAAACTCTCTGGGCTAATACTCCTCGACTATCAAGCTCGTCATCCAAAATATTCCGCGGGTTGGGCGGAGCGGTGGGCGTCCGACCCCTCAATAATGGACAAGCCAGACAGGATCACGGCCCTCCGAGGGCTGGAAAAGGAATCATCAGAAGTTCTACTCTGGGAAAACTTGGACAGGATAGACTGTCCCGTTCTAGTGATTGGAGGAGGACAGCCTGACGCTCTCCTCAAGAAGGAGCACGTTGACAGGTACAATCGACATCTGCGGAACCTGGAAGTAATCATATTCAGCGATTCGGGGCACAATGTTTCCCAGCCTGATTTTGGCCGGTTCATCACTGCTTTGAAGACGTTCCTGCGTCGGATTGATCAGACCGGAGCTGGAAACAGGAAGCGGTCAAATTCCGCCACTGTTTGAAATTCGAAATCGGGCCTTGCATGTGAGGCTATGGGGCCCCACAAGTCCCTCATCGCCTTCGAACCCCAGAGGGCTGCGCCAGTGATTACTCCCGCGTTCCTCCCGGCTTGAATATCGGAGGCCGAGTCGCCAACCATGATCACCCTGCTCGGCCGGACTTCCATTCTCTTAAGGACCATCTGGATGCCTTCAGGGTCCGGCTTGTACCTCGTCACATCCTCCCCCGTCACCACCGCTGCAAAGTAGCGATTCAGGGTTAGACCCTCCAAAGCTTCACGGACTAGGGTTCTGTTCGGAACCGATGTCACCAAGGCAACCTGCATGCCGGATTCTCCGAGCCTCTCTAATAGTCCTGGGATTCCTGGGAACACCTCCCACATCTTCAGGTTAGTCTTCAGGCAATCAGTGTAGGCGTCGAGTGCTTGCTCGGAACGACCCCGCGAGAGTTGACGCGTGAGTCTTCGAATCGTATCTGTCTCGTGGAGGCCCCAAGAGATTTGACCAGGGTTCAGGGTCTTACCGAGCAGCCCCTTGGCAACTTCAAGGGTGCAATGAACAACAAGACGGTCCCTGTCCACAATGGTCCCGTCTAGGTCGAAGATTACCCCCTCGATGGGATCAAGGATGGACTCGGGAAACGGCCACTACCCGGAAGATACCCAAGGTCCAGGCGCGATATGAATATTTTTTGAGGCTACACATCCAGAAACTGGATTCGTAGAGCTCCAAAATTACTATTCGAGAACTGCACGTTTTTCCTGGGCTTGCTGCTTCACGCGCGGATCCGATACTCGATACTCGTGTGTCAGTCTTCTCTACGCCCTTCCACACGTTTTTCCAACCACTCGTGTCTACAGCGTTTACAATTGTACAGGTACTGGAATTCTTCGACGCCGATGATCATCTGATCGCCCTTGACGAGTCTGGATACCAGCAGAAAGCTGCCGGGCCTGCGAGGATTGACGATGGTACGGGGCTCGTACCGACGTTCTTGTCCGATGGACGAGTTCTTGCCTACAAGTTTGACGCGAAACCTGTGTCCGCATTCAGGACAGTGCTTGAAGCGTTCTCCCGCGACCATTGTACGGCACTAATCTACTGGGCACCTTCGTATTTCTTTATCCAGTTCAGGGGCAATAGTAAGAATAATCGCAGCGCGGTAGTAGATGAAGCGCGTTTGGACCCACAGGAGATTCAACTTGATCGGTGCAAGTCTGACGCCCGTCTCTGTGACAGTTCCCTGGAATCATCGGTCAGTCATGTAGTGGACAGTTCGTGCCTTACTGGCTCTTCGAGCCGTTGCCTTGGGGTGGTTTCGTAATGGTGCTACTTCTCGTTGGAGGCGTACTCTCGTTCTTCTCCAGATATGCAGGCAAGCTCACGCTTATCGGAGTCATGATCTTCTTGGCGACTTTTTGCGATCGAGTTTGCCGTACCAGGCACGCTGGAGACATCGGTTCCGCCATACACTATGTGTGTGTCGAGTTCCTACTTCGCTGAGCCGTTGATCATGAATGTCTTGGGTTTATGGCTGGGACTTGCAGGGGATTCTCACGGTTGTGACGGCGCCATCGCGGACAGCCGTGAGGTTTCAAATGCCCCATAACTCCGGTTGCGATTAGCGCGCTGGGGGAAACCAGCCCAGAGCTGGGATCAGGGCCTTGTTCTTCTTTTCTCAAAAGAATCCCTACCATGGTCAATAGCCGGTTCACGATGTCTCGGACAATTCCATAAGAGATGGGCGGCTGAGGTCCAAACGTCATAAAACGCGGACGGATACTCCGAGCGTTTAGCTGTCACTGTTATCGTTGTCGTGCGAGAGGTCTAGCGCACCGCACCTGTGATCTTCACCGGCTGAGACGGTTGTCACACCAGAGCGCATCATCGTTATGATTGAGTCTGTTGTGAGAGTAGATCCTCCGTCAAAGTCCTCTGGGCCCGCTAGGGTGCCTGTACAGATGCCACGGTCCCGGTCGTGTTCGTGCAAGCGGTGGTGCGCATGTGGTGCTGGGACGACTTGGTATGTGATAATTCCGGTTTCGTGGCTCAGGCTTCCACTGGTTCCGGTAACGGATACGCTGTAGCTGCCGCGTTTGGCGGCGCTGCAAGATAGGATAGTGGTGCCTGATTCGGTGACGGGGCTTGGAATGTTGCAGGTCAGACCGTTCGAGGCTGCGACTGTGAACGTGACGGTTCCGGAGAAGCCGTTCTGCGCCGTTATGGTTATAGTCGCGTTACAAGTTGAGCCGGTTGTACACTTGACCGTCGTGGGTGTGGCAGGACTGATTGAAAAGTCTCCTGTCGAAACTGGGACTGGAACAGTGACTGTTATCATGGTAGTTTGTGCCAGCTCACTGGTGGTTCCTGTCACGTTTACAAGGTAGGTCCCGGGGCTGATTCTCGCGCTGGCTGTCAGGTTTAGCTGTGCGGTGCCGGAGCTGCTGATGGTCGTAGTGTTGAACGATGTAGTGAAGCCGGCTGGAGCTGCCGCTGTTAGCTGTACATTCCCGCTTATGCCATTGAGATTCACTATTGAGAGATAAGTCGTTCCCATTGCTCCAGCCCCAATCGAGAGTTCGCTGGGAAAAGGAGTGATAGAGAAAACCTCCAACGGAGCCAGTACGTTCATAATTGTTGAAGTGAAGGCTGTAATGCCATAGCTATCGGTTATTCCGAGCGTAACGTCATGGAACCCAATGTTTGCGAAAACATGGGTGATCGACGAACTGCTGGTGGTGTTGCTGCCTTCGCCCCCGCCCCACAGCCAGGAGTAGCTGACTATCGTTGCTCCAGGATTAGTGGCCGTGCTCTTAGAAGCGTTGAAGCCAACGGGCTCTCCAGCATAAACGACTGAGGGATAAAGGGGAGAAGAGCTGACGGAAGGAACAGGCGGAGTGCAAAGGGTCCCCGTGAAACAGTCGACGGAACTGAAGTAGCCGTCGGAGCTGAGAGATGTGACAGGCTGGCCGCAGATACCTGAGGAATTACACCCAACGACTTGGGCAACGAGAAAATGGATGTCAGAGAAGCCTTGGGAAACGACGTTGAATGTTACGTTGAAGAGAGGCCCGCTGGTCGGTGCCTTAGTGGCCGTTCCAACAGTAGTAGCATAAAGTGTCACCACCCCTATATCGTCGAGAGGGGTGCACGCACCTCCGATAGGCGAAACGCCATCAATACATTCGATATACGCGGAGGCAGACTGGCCGAGGACATAGCTACTGCTTGAAGTATAGTCGATCGCGACAGCTTGCAACACCTTAGGATTATACTCAACCGAGGTGGCAAAACTGTTTATTGAAGGAGCATTGGTCACGTTAACTTCGAAGGTAATGGTTGAACCGGTGACGTAGTTCAGCCCAGATATGGATGTGGGATTGATCGAAATCTTCGTCTGGTTCGTCGTTGTCTGAGCATGAACTTGCGGGGCGAGTAACCCGGCTGAATAGACAAGCAGCAGACCCAATGCAATTGCAAGGAAGAAGGGAAGCCTCGAAGAGCCGGTCCCGGTCATCGTCGAATCTGCACCCGACCCATGACCTACCGGTGACATTGGTCTGGGACTCTTAAGAGTTGCCCAACTGCCTCCTGCCGGATTCTCCCAGGAATGTCTTCAGAGGACTCCGTATATCGATCGCTGGCCGAAGACTCCTGTGGCCATAGACACGTCACAATCTGAATAGTATCAGATCCGTAATGTCACGGGTGGACAGGTTTCAGCTGACGACCAACCTGTAGACGGATCGTATCACCACTGGTAGCAATAGTACAAACCTGTTAGCCAAACGACAAGTTTGTACAATGAATATTCGCGCTGGTATGATTCGAGCATAGGACGGTTCATCAGTCAAGACCCGTTTGGCCGGCGGCCTTTGGTTATGATTCTAGAATAGGACTTCTCATCTGTCGGAGTCCTATCAAATCGCCAACCCCACCGCATTGGTAGATACTACCCATGCCTCAACCGGCAGAAACAGTTTCATAAGAAGGCCCAGACCCCCAGCCAAGGTGTTACCATTCACGGTTACCAAACCCGTTACCATCCAAGAAATCTCAAAAATAACTATTTCTTGCGACACGAGACTGCGAAACTGGGCGGGACCTAAGGTCGTTTGATGTTTGTGACTCGAAGCTTGAACTGCAGCGTCTTACCCGCCATAGGATGATTCCCGCTTCTTCCGTACGCTTTCTCGGGTGGGATAACGACCTCCTTCTCCTCGTTCACCTTCATACCCATCAACGCGTCGTCAAAACCCTGAATCACCTTACCCGTTCCCAGCACCACCATCAGAGGGTGGTAGTCGCGAGCCGCATTGTAAAGTCCCGCGCTCTTGGCTTCCTTCTCCATCGACGTGTCGAATATCTTTCCACCGGGGAATTTTCCGATATAGTGGACAGAGACGGTGTCTCCTTTCTGTGCTTTCAGTTCTATGCTCATAATCGTCACCCTAGCGAGTCCATTCTGGGTCTAAAAATAGGTGACGGTTGGCGATTCCGTTAACTCTGTGTAGGCTGGGGAGTGCTGTTAACTTTTCGTCGGGTAGCTTTTCAAGGTACAAGTTGCGTAATCAAGAACATTCCGCTTAAATGCAAGGTCGAGTAATTTAGAGTCATGTTCAGCCCGCGTGTGAAGAAGGTTGTTGCGGGAGTCCTAGTCTTCATCGGGCTCGGTTCGGTCGTTGTTTCTTTTGTGGATACACCAGTAACTGTCTGCTCAGGATTAAACGGCGTTAATACTTGCGCACCTCCCAACTATGGTTCCCTAGCCGTCTATCTTGCGATAAGCGGTGCTTTCCTTGTCGGAGGAATGTATATTCTAGCAACGCTGCGCAAAGGCGGAAAAGCCCTCCCACTGGGAACCCATGGGACTCAGGCGGTCTGATCCAAGCGAAATGCCTCTGGACTAGACCTGCCTAGTGTTGCGATGACACCCTAGGTAGCCATTCTCTGGCCGCTCTTCTTAGTCATCCTTCTAGTCGGAATGGTACGGTATCTCTATAGGCATGGAAAGTGGTAGGTCGGCTCGAAGCACGAGTTTCCCCAAAGACCTAAATCGACTAGCGACTTATCCGACGACAGTTAACGGGCTCTCGGGTCATTTGAGGGAGTTTACAGAACCCCGGTGAACTCAATTGCTTGAAGACCGTTCTTGGCCTTTCGACTT
>Ga0066704_10000561_pt1 | contig 13806 bp, 13 predicted proteins | sample GraSoiAngelo_153_FD_66458 | JGI IMG/M metagenome (GOLD analysis project Ga0066704, IMG submission 66458) | Grasslands soil microbial communities from the Angelo Coastal Reserve, California, USA - 14_1009_12_40cm | ecosystem: Environmental > Terrestrial > Soil > Grasslands | place: USA... | reverse complement strand
TGCGCGCCGCCGTCGCGGAGTTCCTGAACATGCAGGGCTTCGAGGTGGTGGAGGCGAGCAACGGCCTCGAGGCGCTGCTCCAGGTCAAGCGGCTCCGGCCGCACGGCGTCGTGCTCGACATCATGATGCCGCGTCTCGGGGGCGTCCAGGCCCTCCGGCACATCCATGCCTTCGATCCCCGTATCACGGTGGTCGTCGTCAGCGGCGTCGCCGACGCCGATCTGCTGCGGCAGGCGTCCCTCGCGGGGGCGAGCGCCTGCCTGACCAAGCCCGCCGCGTTCGCCGAGATCGCGGCCGCTCTGGGCGGCCGCCTCCCGCCGGCGCGGGCGGAGCTCCCCCGGGTCGCGCCGCCGGCGCAGAGGGCGGGCCGCGTCCTCGTGGTCGACGACGAGGCCGAGATCCGGGAGGTGCTGCAGGAGTTCCTCGCCGAGAAGGGCTACGACGTGCGGCCGGCGGCCGACGCCGCGGCCGCCATCGCTGCCGTGACCGCGGAGGCGCCGGACGTGGTGCTGCTCGACATCCAAATGCCCGGGCTCGGCGGCGTCGACGCGCTGGCCGCGATCCGGGCGGTCGCTCCCGACGTCAAAGTCATCATGGTGAGCGGGACCTCGAGCGTCGACCTCGCGAGCCGCGCCCTCGCCTACGGCGCCTTCGACTACGTGGCCAAACCAATCGATCTGGCCTACCTCCAGCGGAGCCTCGAGACCGCCCTCATGATGAAGGGGCTCGAGCGGGGCTGAGCGCCGCCGGTCGAGCTCAGGCGTCATGACGCGCCTCCTCGCCGCCATCGCCGGCCTCGCACTCCTCGGCGGCTGCGCGCGCCAGTGGGCGTACGACCGGCCCGGCGTCACCGAGGCCGAGCGCGCACGCGACGCGGAAGAGTGCCGGCGCAGCACGACGGTGCCCCGTGTCTCGCGGCCGTTCGTCTTCGCCGACGGCCGGCTCGTCAGCTACCCGTTCGAGGGGGTGGACCGCCACGGCTACGATCTCTGCATGCAGGGGAGGGGCTACACGGTCACCGGGAACTGACCTCTCCGTCGCCGGCCGGCTCGACCGTCTCGAGGTCGAAGGCCGCCGCCAGGAGGGCCTTCGTGTACGGATGGGCGGGCTGCGCGAAGACCCTCTCACTTGGCCCGTGCTCGACGACGCGGCCGGCCCGCATGACGAGGATCTCGTCGCTGAGCGCTCGGACCACGCGGAGGTCGTGGCTGATGAACACATAGGCCAGCCGATGGCGCGCCTGGAGCTCGCGCAGCAGGTCGACGAGCTGTGCCTGCACCGAAACGTCGAGGGCGGAGGTCGGCTCGTCGAGGACGAGGAGGCGCGGCTCGAGCACGAGGGCCCGAGCGATCGCGATCCGCTGCCGCTGGCCGCCCGAGAACTCGTGCGGATAGCGGTCGCGGGTCTCGGGGTCGAGCCCGACCTCCCGGAGGGCCCGCTCGATCAATGCGCGCTGTTCGGTGGGCGCGCCGAGCCGATGGACGCGCAGCCCCTCCCCCACGATCTGCCCGACCGACAGGCGCGGTGAGAGCGAGCCGAATGGGTCTTGGAAGACGATCTGCATCTCCCGCCGGAGCGGCCGCAAGACCCTCGAGGGAAGCCCCTGGATCTCGCGGCCGCGGAACTGGATCCGGCCCCGGCTCCGGAGGAGCCGGAGGAGGGCGAGGCCGAGAGTCGTCTTTCCGGAGCCGCTCTCGCCGACGACGCCGAGCGTGTGCCCCTCCCGTACGGCCAGGCTGATGCCGTCAACGGCCTTGATGTGATCGACGGTGCGGCGCAGGAGACCCGCCCTGACCGGAAACCACACCCGTACCTCCTGCGCGGCCAGGATCACGGGTGCCTCGTCGCCGCCCGGGGGGGGCGGGCCCCCCTTCGGCTGGGCCTCGAGGAGCCGCCGCGTGTACGGATGGCGCGGACGCTCGAAGAGTTCGGCCGTCCCGCGCGCCTCCACGATCTCGCCCTCGGTCATCACGTACACGCGGCGGGCGGCCTTCCGCACGATCGTGAGGTCGTGCGTGATGAGCAAGAGCGCCATCCCGAACCGGGCCTGCAGGTCCCGGAGGAGCCGCAGGATCTGCGCCTGGATGGTGACGTCGAGCGCCGTCGTCGGCTCGTCGGCGATCAGCAGGTCCGGGTCGTTCGCGAGCGCCATCGCGATCATCACGCGCTGCCGCTCGCCCCCGGAGAGCTGGTGGGGATAGGCGTTGAGCCGCCGTTCGGCGTCGGCGAGCCCGCAGAGGCGCAGCAGCTCGAGCGTACGGGCGTGCGCCGTCGCTCGGTCGAGCTCCTTGTGCACGAGGAGCACCTCGTTGACCTGCTTCTCGATGGTGTGCAGGGGGTTCAGGGAGGTCATGGGCTCCTGGAAGACCATCGCGATTCGGTCGCCGCGCACCCGGCGCAGCACCGGCTCGGCCGCGCCCAGGAGCTCCTGTCCGCGGAAGCGGATGCTCCCGCCGGGGTGCCGGGCGGGCGGGTAGGGGAGGAGCTGCAAGATCGACAGCGCGGTGACCGACTTGCCGGAGCCGCTCTCGCCGACGAGCGCCACGGTCTCGCCGGCGTCGATGTCGAGCGCGACTCCGCGCACCGCCCGGACTTCGCCGGTGGGGGTGTCGAAGGAGACGGCCAGGTCGCGGATCTCGAGGAGCCGCGGGCTCACGCCGGGCCCCGGCGGGTCATGCGGTCTTTCGCGGATCGAAGGCGTCGCGGACGGCCTCCCCGACGAAGATCAGGAGGGTCAGGGTGACGGCCAGCACGAGGAAGCCGGTGATCCCGAGCCACGGCGCCTGGAGGTTGGCCTTGCCCTCGGCGAGGATCTCGCCGAGCGACGGCGAGCCGGGCGGCAGGCCGAACCCGAGGAGGTCGAGGGAGGTGAGCGTCGTAATCGAGCCGTTGAGGATGAAGGGCAGGAAGGTCAGCGTCGCCACCATGGCGTTCGGCAGCACGTGGCGCCACATGATCTCGACGTTGGCGACGCCAAGGGCGCGGGCCGCCCGCACGTAGTCGAAGTTGCGCGCGCGCAGAAACTCGGCGCGGACCACCGAGACGAGCGACATCCAGCTGAACAAGAGCATCAACCCCAGGAGCCACCAGAAGTTCGGCTCGACGACGCTCGACAGGATGATGAGCAGGTAGAGCACGGGCAGGCCCGACCAGATCTCGATGACGCGCTGGAAGAGGAGGTCGATCCAGCCGCCGAAGTAGCCCTGGACGGCGCCGGCGGCGACGCCGACGATCGAGCTCAGCAGGGTCAGCGTGAGCCCGAAGAGCACCGAGATCCGGAACCCGTAGATCAGGCGGGCGAGGAGGTCGCGCCCCTGGTCGTCCGTCCCGAGCCAGTTCGCCCGCGAGGGCGGGGCCGGCGCCGGGACCGGCAGATTGTAGTTGATCGTGTCGTAGTGGTAGGGGATCGGCGGCCAGAGCGCCCAGCCGTGGGCGCGGATCCGTTGGATGACGTACGGGTCGCGGTAGTCCGCCTCGGTCGGGAAGACGCCGCCGAAGGCGGTCTCTGGGTAGGCCGTCAGGACGGGGACGTAGAAGCGGCCGTCGTAACGCACGAGCAGCGGGCGGTCGTTGGCGATCACCTCGGCGCCAAGGCTCAGGACAAACAGGATCAGGAAGATCCAGAGCGACCAATAGCCTCGCCGGTTGGCCCGGAAGTTCCGGAGACGCCGCCGCGTGAGGGGGCTCGCCGTCATGGCTCGCGGCTGGCGAAGTCGATGCGCGGGTCGACGGCGACGTAGGTGAGGTCGGTGATCAGGTTCAGGAGGAGCCCGATCAGCGTGTAGATGTAGAAGGTCGCGAACATGATCGGGTAGTCGCGGTTGATCGCGGCGTTGAAGCCGAGCAGCCCGAGGCCGTCGAGGGAGAAGATGACCTCGATGAGGAGCTCGCCGGTGAACAGGATCCCGACGAAGGCGGCGGGGAACCCGGCGATCACGATCAGCATCGCGTTGCGGAAGACGTGCCCGTAGAGCACGCGGCGGCCGGTCAGGCCCTTGGCCCGGGCGGTGACGACGTACTGCTTGTTGATCTCTTCGAGGAAGGAGTTCTTGGTCAGCATGGTGAGCCCGGCGAAGCCGCTCACGACCTGTGCGGTCACCGGGAGCGTGATGTGCCAGAAGTAATCGCCGATCCGCGCCAGCCAGCCCATCTGCGGCCAGGTATCGGAGACGAGCCCGCGCAGGGGGAACCACTGCACGAAGCTGCCCCCGGCGAACAGCACCACGAGCAGGATCGCGAACATGAAGCTCGGGATCGCGTACCCGACGACGACGATCGCGCTCGTCCAGATATCGAAGGCAGAGCCGTCGCGTACGGCCTTGGCGATCCCGAGCGGGATCGAGATCAGGTACACGAGGAGCGTCGTCCACAGCCCGAGCGAGATCGAGACGGGGAGCTTGGACACGATGAGGTCGACGACGGGGCGGTCCTGGAAGAAGCTCTGACCGAAGTCGAAGACGAGGTAGTGCTTCATCATCAGGACGAAGCGCTCGGCGGGCGGCTTGTCGAAGCCGTAGAGCTTCTCGAGCTGGCGGATCAGCTCGGGGTCGAGCCCGCGCGCGCCGCGGTACTTACTCAGGACGTCGGTGCCCTGGCCCCCCTGGAACGGGCGGAGCCCGCCCGTCTCGCCACCGGCCGACCCGCCGAACCGCGCCGTCGCCTCCACCGCCGTGCCCTTGATCCGGGCGATCATCTGCTCGACGGGCCCGCCCGGCGCCGCCTGGATGATCGCGAAGTTGATGACCATGATCCCGAACAGGGTCGGGATCATAAAGAGGAGACGACGTGCGACGTAGGCGAGCATGCGGGCTGGGGACGGGCGCGGCCGGCTTACCTCGGCGCGTCCCCCCGCCCACGGAGCAGCGCAGCTTCCCTCGTCGGGTCGACCCACCACGTGTCGGGGAAGCCGAGCGTGTACTTCGGCGCGATCCGCGGCCGCCCGAACTTGTCCCAATAGGCCACGCGGAAGGCCTGGATGTGCCAATGGGGGATGACGTAGAAGCCCCACAGCAAGACTCGATCGAGCGCCCGGCTGCGCGCGACGAGGCTCGAGCGGTCGGGGGCCGCGACGACGAGGTCGACGAGCCTGTCGACCACCGGGTCGCGGATCCCGGCGAGGTTCTGGCTCCCCGGGGTGCGGGCCGCCTCGGAGGTCCAGTCGTCGCGCTGCTCGTTGCCGGGGGAGAGAGACTCGGCCCAGACCTTGACCGTCATGTCGAAGTCGAAGTCCTCGAGCCGGTGCTGGTACTGTGCGGTGTCAACCGTGCGAAGGTGCGCGGTGACGCCGAGCCGCTCGAGGTTCTTGACGAAGGGCAGGGTGATGCGCTCGAAGTCCGGTTGATCGAGCAGGATCTCGAAGGTCATCGGCTCCCCGGTGCGCGCGTCGACGAGCTTGCCGCCGCGGACGACCCAGCCCGCCTGCTCGAGAAGGCCGAAGGCGATCCGCAGATTCTGCCGGACCTCGCCGGAGCCGTCGGTCGTCGGCGGCTCGTGGGCCTTGGTGAACACCTCGTCGGGGACCTTGCCCCGGAACGGCTCGAGGATCCGGAGCTCCTCGCGGGAGGGCAGGTCCCGCGAGGCGAGGTCCGAGTTGGAGAAGTAGCTCTTCGTCCGCGTGTAGGCGCCGTAGAAGAGGTTCTTGTTGGTCCACTCGAAGTCGAACGCGTACCCGAGCGCCTCGCGCACGCGGCGGTCGGCAAAGACCGGCCGCCGGGTATTGTAGACGAACCCTTGCATGCCGGTGGGAACCTCGTTGGGGATCAGCTCCTTCTTGATCAGGCCGTCCCGCACGGCGGGGACGTCGTAGGCGGTGGCCCAGTTCTTGGCGACGTTCTCCTGGCGGAAGTCGTAGGCGCGGGCCTTGAAGGCCTCGAGGGCGACGGTGCCGTCGCGGTAGTAGTCGAACCGGATGGTCTCGAAGTTGTTCCGGCCGGCGTTGACGGGCAGCCGCGCGCCCCAGTAGTCCTTGACCCGCCGATAGGTGATCGATCGCCCCGGCTCGACCGCGGCCACCGTGTACGGGCCGCTGCCCAGGGGAGGCTCGAGCGTGGTCTTCCCGAAATCGTGCGTGGTCCAGTAGGCCCGAGACAGAACGCTCATCTGGCCGACGATGAGCGGGAGCTCGCGATTGTCGCCGGGACTGAAGGTGAACTTGACCGTCCGCGGCCCGACCTTCTCGGCCCTGGCGACCTTCGCGTAGTACGAGCGGAAGAAGGGATGTCCCTTGGTCTTGAGCGTCTCGAACGTCCAGATGACGTCCTCCGGACTGAGGAGGCTCCCGTCGTGGAAGCGCGCCCCGGGGCGAAGCGTGTACGCCGCCCACGACCGGTCCTCGGGGACCTCGACGGCCTCCGCGAGCAGCCCGTACTCGGAAAACGGCTCGTCGGCAGACTGGACCATCAGCGTGTCGAAGAGTTCGCCGATGCCGGCGGCGGCGACACCCTTCAGGATGAAGGGGTTCAGGTTGTCGAAGGTCCCGAGGGCCGCGAGCTTGACGGCGCCGCCCTTGGGGGGGGCGGGGGCGGTGTACTCGAAGTGCGTGAAGCCCGGCCCGTACTTGAGGTCGCCGTACATGGACAGACCATGGGTGACGGTGACCTTGCCGCCCGCGGCCGGGGCGATCCACGGAACGACCAGCGCCAAGAGCAGGAGGGCGGCGAGCGCGGCGACGACCGATCGCATGGCCCTCAGTGTCCCAGCCGAGTCAACCCGGTTCAAGACTTCTTTCGCTCCGCGCTGAACGGCGGGACACGACCCCCGCCGCGCGTTCCGCCCCACCCCTGACGTCCGGGAATCCCCGAGCACCACTCGAGGGGATTTCCCCTCTCCGAATCGGAGATACCCCCGATTGGGTCCCGGCCGCTCCCCGTCGAGACTCTGGGTGCGGATTCGTCGCTGGGGAGGGAAGCGCCGTGAGGGCATTCGATGGTCGCGTTTGTGGGACCCACGAGCCTTCCCCAGCGGACCTCTCGACGATGGTCCTTGGCGCGGCGCGGACGCGGGAACGCGCGTGACGTACTCCTGCTGCGGGTACTGGGTGACCGGTACGCTGCGGTGGCCTCCCCGTTGCCGAGTCTGCGGCAGGGACATGCACATGGTGAACGGGGAATCAGCCTCCCCGACGAAGGTTGCCGCCGACTTCCGGACGCACTCGGGGCAGCATGCGCCGCCGCCTCCGTCACGGCCGGCGCCGGTGCCCGGCGCGCCCCCAGACACGAGCTCTGTGGCGCTCGTCACCCCCCGATGCCCAGCCGGTCGACGGCTCTTCGTGGGGTGACACGCCACAGAGCGAAGGTCACGCGCGGTGGTGCCGCGGTCATGACTCCGGATTGCCCGCCGACGGCAGTCGCAAGGGGCGCTCGTCGCGATCCTCGGGGATTGGACGACCCAACTCGGGAGCGTGCGCTGAACCGCAGCCTCCCGCACGACCCCTAACGGTCGGTCGCCGCGGTCGGGCCCGCCCCATCTCGATTTGACTCGTCCGCCAAACTGCCGAATCGCCCAGCCCGCTTCAGGCGGGACGCCCAGACGTTGGACGCCGCCCGTCGCGGCGAGCAGGCCCGGATGGCGAGGTCGCACCACGCGAGGAGACCAGAGAGAGTCGACTCCTCGGAGCGCGGGGGAGTCGCTGCAATCGTCGAGAGGCCCGCCCGGCGTCTTGGCCTGTCTGCCGGTGGCCGTCTTCGAGCACGCCGTCGGCGTCCAGGGAGTCCGCGTCGTGCGGTCGAGACTCCTCCCCGCCGCCACGGGTCGACTCCGCCGAGATCTCCCGCGTGGACCGAGACCGTGGCCGCGGCCGCCCTCAGGTGCGGTAGATCGCCGAGCCGTCCCGGATGGCGCCGGCGTTGGCTGGCAGATACGGAACGGAGCCCGGTGGACCGTCTTTCAGCGGGCCCCGCCCGCCGCCCCTGTTTGACAAAGCTCAGAGAACGGTAGAGGCTCTCAGAGCGGCTGCCGCGGCGGTTCGCCGCGCCGACGCGGGCCGGGGCGAATGCCGCCTTGGGCTCCGCCGCTCCCAAGGAGGCGAGGGACCATGGCCGAGCTGACGAGACGGTACATCGTGATGGCGATGGCGACCGAGGCGCCCTTCGACCTGACCGATGTCGAAGGGGTCTTCGTCCTGAAACCGTGGAAGGATCCCGCCGCGCTCCGGGCGCTCGAGACCTACCGCGACAACTGTTATCCCGAGCTCGCCCGCGAGCTCGACGCCTGGATCGCCATGGCGAGGGCCGGCACGCGGGTTCTGGGGGGCGTAGGCAGACGGAACGAGCAGTTCGTCCGGCCCGCCGGCCCGTCGGCCAAGGGCGCGGCCCGGTCCGCGCCAAAGCCCCGGGCGAGCGCCGGCCGTAAGAAGAGAAAGCCGGCGGGACGCAAGCGGTGACGGACCCGGTCGATCGGGCCGCCCGGCTCCTGGCCGCGGCGCGGCGGCCCGTCCTCTTTACGGGCGCGGGCGTGAGCACGGAGTCGGGGATTCCGGACTTCCGGAGCCCGGGCGGGGTGTGGGACCGCTTCGATCCGCGGGAGCTGACCTACCAGCACTTCGTCGGGACCGAGGCGGGGCGGCGAAAGTACTGGGAGGTCGGACGCCAGTCCTATCCGCTCATGCGCAAGGCCGAACCGAACGCGGCGCACCTGGCAATCGCCGAGCTCCACCGCCTGGATCGGCTCGACTGCTGCATCACGCAGAACGTCGACAATCTCCACCAGCGGGCGGGGCTGCCCGAGGCCAAGGTCATCGAGCTCCACGGCAACGCCACCCGGGCGCGCTGCCTCGACTGCGGGCAGCCGTACTCACGGGACGAGGTGCAGGGGTGGCTCGACAGCGGCGTCGAGATCCCGCGCTGCCCGGCCTGCGGGGGCGTCGTGAAGCCCCACACGATCCTGTTCGGCGAGCCGATGCCGGCCCCCGCCACCCAGGAGGCAGAGCGGCGCGCCCGCGCCTCGGACGTCTTCGTCGTCGTCGGCTCGTCGCTCGTGGTCTATCCCGCCGCCTATATGCCGGCGCACGCCAAGCACGCGGGCGCGACGCTGGTCATCGTCAACCTCTCACCGACGCCGTACGACGGGCAGGCGGACCTTCTGATCCCGGCCCGGGCCGGCGAGGTCATGGACGCCATCGTCCAGCGGCTCCGGAGTCTCGTATGATCGACCTCCTGCTCGAGACCCGCGCGACCCATCGCGCGGTCGCGCCGCCGTCCCAGTCGAGGCCGCTCTTGCTCGCGGACGCCTACCGCATCCAGGACGAGCTGCGAGACGCGCTCGTCAACCGGGGGGAGCGCCTCGTCGGCTGGAAGGCGGGCTTCACCAGCAAGGGACCGCAGCGCACGTTCGGGGTCGACCATCCGGTCTGCGGTTTCCTGCTGGCGTCGGGCGTCTTCGCGACCGGCGACGCGGTCCCGGTCGCACGCTTCGCCCAGCTCGCCGTCGAGGTCGAGGTTGCGTTCGTCATGAGACGGGAGCTCGCGGGGCCGGGCGTCTCGGCGGCCACCGCGCTCACCGCGGTCGAGGGCGCCCTGCCCGCGCTCGAGCTGGTCGACTTCCGGTTCGGCGGCACACCGACCGCGGCGGACGCGGTGGCGGACGGGGTCTTCGCCAACGCGATCGTGCTCGGCCAGCCGCTGACGCCGGTGGCGGCGATCGACTTGGCGCTCGAGGGCGTCGTCTACGAGCAGAACGGCCAGGTGGCGGCGACCAACACCGCGGCCGAGGTCCTGGGCAACCCGCTCAACTCGCTCGCGTGGATCGCCAACCACCTGGCGGGACGCGGCCTCGGGCTCCGGGCCCACGACATCGTGATGACCGGCTCGATCTCGACCCTGCTCCGACCCACGGCCGGCGACGTCGTCTCCGCTCGCTTCACCCGGTTGGGATCCGTGAGCGCCCGCTTCGTTTGAGGTGGGTTCGGCCGGCGGGTCCCCTGGGCGAGCCCCGCGTCGCCGGCCGAGCGCCGGCCGCGGCGCGCCGCTGACGCCGGGTCAGCGACGGGGGGCGCTGGTGTCGCGGTGAGGCTTCGCGGGACGACCGTCGTCATCACCGGAGCGGCGGGCGGCATCGGACGCGCTCTCGTCCTCGCGTTCGCGCGCGAGGGCGCCGACCTCGTCTGCGTCGACCTGGCCGAGTCGGCGGCAGGCGTGGCCGCCGAGGCCCGCCGGGCGGGCGTCCGAGCGGTCGCGCAGCCCGGCGACGTCACGCGCGCGGCCGACATGGCCGAGGTCGCACGCCGCGCCGTGGACGAGCTCGGCCGGCTCGACGTGCTGGTCACGTGCGCGGGGATCGACGGGAGCGGCCTCCTCGTCGAGCAGGACGAGGCGGCCTGGACGCGCGTCATCGACGTGAACCTCTGCGGCACGTATCGCGCGATCCGGGCCTGTCTGCCCCCGATGCTGGAGCGGCGTGCGGGGCGGATCATCACGATCTCGTCGGTCCTTGGCAAGGCGGGCGGCTCGGGCTTCGTGACCGCGTACGCCGCCTCCAAGCACGGCGTGATCGGGCTCACCCGGGCCCTCGCCGCCGAGCTGGGTTCCCAGGGCTATCCCGGCATCACCGTCAACGCGGTGTGCCCGGGGTGGGTCCGCGCCGGGATGGGAATGGCGATGCAGCGCACGAAGGCGGGGCCCGTCCCCGGGCAGGCGGTCTTCGACCGCTGGGTGCGACCGCGCGTGCCGCTCCGGCGGATGCTCGAGCCCGACGAGGTTGCCCACGCCGCGACGTTCCTCGCGCTGCGCGAGTCCGGCGGGATCACCGGGCAGGCGCTCAACGTGGACGGCGGCTTCTTCATGTCGTGAGGAGACGGCGATGCCCTCAGTACTCTACGCACAGACGGATAGGCTCGTCACCATCACCATCAACCGCCCGGAGGCGATGAACGCGATCGACCCCGAGACGCACCAGGCGCTGATCGACGCGTGGACGCGCTTCCGGGACGACGACACCGCCTGGGTCGCAATCCTGACCGGCGCCGGCGACCGGGCGTTCTCGGCCGGGGCCGACCTGAAGAAGCTGATCCCCGCCGTGTTCGCGACGGAGCCCCAGCGGGGGCGCGGCCGCCATCACAACGATCTCGGGCTGGCCGGCATCACGCGGGGCCTCGAGATCTGGAAGCCGATGATCGCCGCCATCAACGGCCACTGCCTCGCCGGCGGGCTCGAGCAGGCGCTCGCCTGCGACCTCCGGATCGCGAGCGCGAACGCGACGTTCGGCCTCACCGAGGTCCGGTGGGCGATCATGCCCGGGGCGGGCGGCACGCAGCGGCTGCCGCGGATCGTTCCGCTGGGCAAGGCCCTCGAGATGATCCTGCTCGGGCAGCAGATCACGGCCGACGAAGCCTACCGGATCGGGCTCGTCAACACGGTGGTGCCGCTGCCCGAGCTGATGACGACGGCGAGGGCGTGGGCGGAGGCCCTCTGCGAGCGGGGGCCGCTGGCGGTCCGTGCGGCCAAGGAGGCGGTCGTCCGCGGGCTTTCGCTCCCGCTGCCCGACGGGCTCCGGCTCGAGGCGTTCCTCTCCGGCACGCTCCGGGGCACCGAGGACGCGGTGGAGGGGCCGAGGGCGTTCGCTGAGAAGCGGAAGCCCGAGTTCAAGGCGCGGTGAGGCGACGGCGGTGACCGTCGAGGAGCTCGCCCGGCTCACCCGGCAGCGGCTGGCCGGGCGCCGTCGGCGGGTAGTCCCGGCGGGCCCGCTCGTCCCGGCGGCCGTGCTGCTGGCGATCCTGGACCGCGGCGAGGCCCGCCTCGTCTTCGCGAAGCGGACGGAACGTGTCGCCCACCACCGGGGTCAGGTCTCGTTCCCGGGCGGGATCGTCGATCCGGGCGACCCGTCGGCCGAGGCGGCGGCACTCCGGGAGTCCGAGGAGGAGGTCGGCCTGCCCCGGACGGCGGTTGAGGTGCTGGGCGCGCTCGACGACACCGAGACCGTCGCGACGCGCTTTGTCATCACGCCCTTCGTCGGGCTCGTGCGCGGGCCCGTCGTGCTCCGGCCCGACGGGCACGAGATCGAGAAGGTGATCGAGGTTCCGGTCGCCTCGCTGCTCGAGCCGCGGAGCGTCCGGGTGGAGCAGTGGGAGCGTGACGGCGTCCGGCGGCCGGTCTACTTCTTCGACTACGCGGGGGAGACGATTTGGGGCGCCACCGCGTGGATCCTCAAGCAGTACCTCGACCTGGTGAGCGGGCGATGACGCTCGAGGATCGACCGCCCGCGCCCGACGCCGCCGGGGTGGGGCTCTGCGCAACCTGTGCCCATGCGCGCCGGGTCACGTCGGCCCGGCGCTCGGTCTTCTGGCTTTGCGAGAGGGCCGCCACCGATCCTCGGTTGACCCGGTATCCGCGGCTCCCGGTGCTGCGCTGCCCCGGTTACGAGCGGCTAGCCGGCGCCGACGAGGGGCGGACGGGCGAGGAGCCGCGGGAGGGGCGGCCGTGACCGCCGCGCCCGAGCCCCCGGCCAGGGCTATGGCCACCAGAGGTAGAGGAAGCGCGGCCCCGCGCCGCCGACGAGGGCGGCGAACTGGCTCCACGCCGTCGCCGTCCGCGGCTCCGCGCTCTGCGCCTGCGCGTAATAGGTGGCGCGATACTCTCGCGGACGGTGGTACACGACGACGCGCGCCCGGTCGACGCCGGCGGCACGTTTGGCCGCGAGGATCGCGTCGTCCATGTACCCCACCTGGTCGACGAGATGGTTGGCCAGCGCCTGCTCTGCCGTGTAGATCCGCCCGTCGGCGAGGTGACGGGCGCGGTCGATCGGCATCCCCCGCTGCTCCGCGACCTTCTTGAGGAACTGCGCCTGCAGCTCGTCGATCACGGACTGGAAGATCGTACGCTCGTCGTCGGTGAGCTGCCGAAAGGGGCTCCCCATGTCCTTCCGGGGTCCGGACTTGATCGTGGAGGTCGAAACGCCGAGCTTGTCGAGGAGCCCCTGGGCGTTGACGGTCAGCATGATCACGCCAATCGAGCCCGTCACCGTCGTCGGGTGCGCGATGATCGTGTCCGCCGCCAGCGCGATGTAGTAGCCGCCGGACGCGGCGACGTCCATCAGCACGGCGACGACCGGGATCTTCCGTTGGCGCCGGAAGAGCTCGACCTCTCGATAGATGATGTCGGAGGCGGTGACCGTGCCCCCGGGACTGTTGATGCGCAGCACGAGCGCGCGAACGTCGTCGTCCGCCGCCGCCTTCGTGAGCTCCTCGCGGATCCGGACGAGCATGGGCACCCGCGGCGGCTCGGCGCCGATCGTCAGGATCGGTCCCGAGCCCTCGTCGCTGATGAACCCCGATACGTCCATGAGGAGAATCTTGGCCTCGCCGCGGCCCTCGACGGTCTGCTCCTCGAGAGGGCGGATCCGGGGCGTGAGGTCGATCGAGATCACCGAGCAGCCGGCGAGGGCCAGTGCGAGCCCGAGGGCGGCGAGCGGGCGCATGTCCGGAGTATAACGCCGGGCGCGCCTTGTCAGCCGCCCTCCTCGTCGGGCATAATCCTCTTGAGCCCGAATCCCTCGGAGGTGCTTCGTGCCCGGCCCGCTCGAAGGTGTGCGCGTCCTTGATCTCTCCCGCATCGTGGCCGGGCCCCTGGCCACGCAGATCCTCGGCGACTACGGCGCGGAGATCATCAAGATCGAGCAGCCGGGCGTGGGCGACGACAGCCGGGCGTGGGTGCCGCCGGCGGCGCCCGACGGGTCGGCGGCGTACTTCTTCGCGATCAACCGCAACAAGAAGTCGGTCACGCTCAACCTCAAGCACCCCCGCGGCAAGGAGCTCCTCAAGGCGCTCGTCCGCGTGGGTGACGTCGTGATCGAGAACTTCAAGCCCGGCACCATGGA
>Ga0066704_10000560_pt1 | contig 13811 bp, 11 predicted proteins | sample GraSoiAngelo_153_FD_66458 | JGI IMG/M metagenome (GOLD analysis project Ga0066704, IMG submission 66458) | Grasslands soil microbial communities from the Angelo Coastal Reserve, California, USA - 14_1009_12_40cm | ecosystem: Environmental > Terrestrial > Soil > Grasslands | place: USA... | reverse complement strand
CGGGCAACGCCCTCTGGGAGAGCATGGAATGGAGCCCGACCTGGGGCGGAAACTCCGGCATCCGCGTCCCGGCCGACCAGTATAGCTGGCTCGATCATATCTACATCAGCGGAAAGAACTGAGCCATTCCCGCTCGACCCCGTGAGTTCTCGACGGGGACGCTAGCAAGTTACAAAAGGCGATGGGTATTCCCATCGCCTTTTGCGTTTCGCACCCACGTCTGCGGTAATGCGCACGACCGATCTCCAACCCCTGGGAAATTCGCGCGCGTTGCCGCCAATGCTCCAGCATTGTTTGCTTGACGGTTGCGCCCTCCATCCCTACAATGGTTGCCTCAGCTTCCGCGACGACCGGCGCGGACGAGGCCGCCAGCATCCCGACCGGCCAGACTGGTTCTACCAACCCTTATCCCTGATTCCATGGCCGTTGTCACACGCCCCTCGTCACGCGCGTGGTCGCCCACGCCAGTATCGGTTTCAGCTTCGGGCATCGGGCGCCTCGAGGGTCCGATGATCCTCCTCGAATTCAACGAGCTGAGTCCCTCGTTAATGGAGACGTTCATCGAGCAAGGCTACTTGCCCAATTTCAAACGGCTGCGGGACCAGTCACAGGTCTTTACGACCGACGCGGAAGAAGTGGCGCCAAATCTGGACCCGTGGATCCAGTGGGTGACGGTTCACAGCGGACTATCGTTCGACCAGCACGGGATCCATCATCTCGGCGATGGGCACAAGCTGGCCGTAAAGTCCCTGTGGGACATGATCGCGGCGCGAGGAAAAACCGTCTGGGTTTGCGGGAGCATGAACATCAAGTATGACAAGCCTCTCCGCGGCGCGGTTGTGCCCGATCCCTGGACGGTCGGCATGCCGCCCTCTCCGGAGGAGCTGAGCGCTTACTATCTGTTCGTACAACGCAACGTCCAGGAATACACAAACGATCGCGTGCCCCTGTCGAAGGGAGACTACGCGCGCTTTCTAAAGTTCATGGCGCTGCACGGCCTTTCACTGCGCACGGTCAAGTCGATTGCCGCTCAATTGTGGAGCGAACGTCGCGCCGGCAAGGGGCGATGGAAGCGCGCGACCATTCTCGACAAGCTCCAGCGCGACTTGTTCCTTCACTACTTCAAGAAGCTTCGTCCATCGTTCTCGACCTTTTTTCTGAACAGCACCGCTCACTTCCAGCACGCCCACTGGCGGAACATGGATCCCGAGCCGTTCAAGATTAAACCGACAGACGCAGATCAGGCCGAGTACCAGCACGCCGTCAGATACGGATACGAGGAGATGGACCGCCTAGTCGGCGACATCGTCGCCGCAGCGCCAGCCAACGCCGTGATAGTGCTGGCCACAGCTCTAAGTCAACAGCCGTGTCTTGTCTACGAAGACGTCGGCGGAAAGACATTCTATCGGCCCCGCACCTTCGAGCCGCTCGTTGCGTTTACCGGCATCACGGGATGCCAAAAGGTTGAGCCGGTCATGTCCGAACAGTTCCATTTGCGCTTCGCAACTGATCGCGAAGCCGCTGCCGCCGCTGAGAGGTTGCGCGCGCTCCGCATCGAGGGGCGGCAGGCGATGCATGTCGAACACCGCGGTAGTGATATATTCTCTGGCTGCAAGGTGTTTTCACCACTGGGACACGAGGTCTTGTTGGAAGGCGGCCCCAAAGGGACGTCGATTTCATTCTTTCGCCTCTTCTATCAGGTAGAGAGCCTGAAGAGCGGTATGCACCACCCCGACGGCATTCTTTGGATGCGCGTGCCAGGAAGAGTTCCGACAGTGCATCAGGGACGGGTTTCGCTTCGCGATGTAGCCCCCACTCTGCTGTCGACGTTCGGTATCGAGAAGCCGGAGTACATGAGCGGAAGAGTTCTTCCAGTCGGAGCGTCGGTCGGGACGTAGTGAAGTGGGTCGCGTGCAGCTTCGGGATTGGCTGTTGAGCGACGAGCGCACCTGGCCATCGTTTTGAGCGGCGGATGGCATCACATAGGGACCACACGCATGCACGCCGATCGCAGGCAAGGTGTCGTCGACGAGAACTGTCACTTGCACGGCCTCGGCAATCTCTATGTGGTGGGGCTGCCGTGTAACCGGACCGCAGGCTCGGCGAATACTACTCTAACGGTGATGGCGCTGAGCCCTCGCTTGTCCGATCATCTGCAGACGAAACTCGCGTTAAAAGGCGCGACCCAAGCGCTAGGTCGAGGCGCAGCTACCAGGGTAGCCATCTTGTAGTAGCAGCAGCCGCCGCCACATCCTTGAGTGTGGTCCCGCCTCGGTTGTGAACAGTTGTCGCGACCCCACAACATAGTGCTGTCGACTGCGCACCACGGCGTTCGGCTGAGCTGCGCTACAAATGTATGGGAACAAGCGGGTTGGACAAAGTGCTCCCTGCGCACGTGCAATGCGCTTTGCTTGGGACCAAACGCGGACGCGCTGGATGGCGCGACGAATTAACACGTGCTTGGATCCGGGAGGCATCAATGCGCGACGCGTCAGACCCACGACTTTTTCGCTCACGCATTGCGCAACTGATTGCGCTCGGCGGGGTCATTGCGACGGCGGCCCGCACGGGTGCAACGGCGGCACCGTCGGATAGGTCCGGCATCACATTGCGGCTCCGGTGGCTCTCAAGCTGGTCAAGGCTGGTAAAGCCTTTGGGTACGCGACTCGATTTGACGTCAGCGCTGGTTGCGCTGGCCTGCGGCGGCGGTCTCAACGCGCCCTCCGCGCAGACCGTTTCACACGAGCCGCCGGGAGCGACGATTATTTCGGAACGCCCATTCACTGACTTCGTCGAAGATGGGTGGACCATGCAAGCGTCTCCCTACCTCTCGCTCGAGGAAGATCGCGCAGCTCCGAAATCGCCGCCAACAGTGATTCAAATGCTCTTTCCTGCAGGTTTTGGTGCGGGAAGCTCACCTGCCGTTGCCGAACTGGCTCTGCGCAGCTATCCGACCACGCTCTACGTTTCGTACTGGATGAAACTCTCAAGCAATTGGTTCGGGCAGGAAACTGGAGTCAACAAGGTCTTCCATTTCTGGATCGGCGGCCGGAATCGCGTCTACTCACTGGTTCGAGGCGCTGGCAACGGTCCCCTCCACTTCGAGATTGACGTTCAGGGTGTCGTCGCCGGCGGCCAATTCGACCGTGGCACCACCGGAAATCTCGCCCCAAACCTCGGAGTCCCGGCAACGGTCGTGCGCGGCCTCTGGTACCAGTACGAAATGGTGTTCAAGGCCAACACAGCCGGCCGCGCCGACGGATCCATCGAGTGGTGGCTGAACGGCGTTAAAGTCGGTAGTTACCGCGGCATTCAGTTTGTGCCCGGAGACGGCAGCTGGGAGGACATGGAGTGGAGTCCGACGTGGGGCGGCCTCGGAGGATCGGTACCGGCTGATCAATTCATGTCAATCGACCACGTGTACGTTAGCGGCCGCTGAGTCATTGCAGGAGCCAATCTCGTAATGACGCCCGGAGAAAATCCCTCAGGAGGCGCTCGGGCCCGATCGCGCGCTCTGCGCTATCTCTCAGAGATGGTTGGCGAGCGCGAGGATCACCCGCTCGCCAGCGCGGCCATCCCATCCCTCTGGCCGGGGCGCCACGGACGGCCTTCGCAGCTGCCGAATCTCGGCCACGATATCTCCCGGCTCCGGCACAAGGCGGTTCGTCCCCTCCGTAATGGTTATCGGGCGCTCCGTATTCGGACGCACCGTCAGGCACGGAACGCCGAGCGCAGTCGTCTCCTCCTGCAGTCCCCCCGAGTCGGTGATGACCGCGAAGGCGTTCTCGACTAGATCCAGCATTTCGAGATACCCCACAGGTTCAAGCAGTCGGACGCGGTCCATTCGGAGGCCGGCACTTTCAAGTCGCCGCTGCGTTCGTGGGTGTGCGGGAAACACGACCGGGCGCTCGAGCGCGATTTCGCTGAGAACGGCGGCCAGCGCTCGTATGCGGCGGGGATCATCCACATTGGACGGGCGATGCAAGGTCACAACCACTGCGCTTCCGTTAAGTCCCAGTTTCGCGCGGAATCCCGTAGTCCGAGCAGCGGGCAGTGCGTAGAACAAGCTGTCTATCATCACGTTGCCGACGAAGGCAATCCGGTTCTCCGGTTCGCCCTCCAGTCGAAGCTGCGCGTCGGCGTCACGGGATGGCGTCAGTAGCAGGTTAGCCAGGCGGTCGGTAACGACGCGGTTGATCTCCTCCGGCATTGTACGGTCAAAGCTGCGCAGCCCCGCCTCGACGTGCGCGATTCGAATACCAAGCTTTGATGCAACGAGAGCCGCCGCCATCGTTGAGTTGACGTCGCCATACACGACCATCCAGTCCGGCCTCTCTTTCACGAGAACGGGCTCGATGCGCTCCAAAATGCGAGCGGTTTGCACAGCATGCGTATCTGAGCCAACGGCTAGATTGACGTCGGGCGGGGCGATTCCCAAGTCGCGGAAAAACGCGTCGGACATTGCGTCGTCGTAATGTTGCCCCGTATGCACCACGACCTGATCGATGCCCTGCTGTCGCCCAGCGCGATGTACTGGCGCCAGCTTTGGAAAGTTCGGACGAGCGCCGACGACATGGAGTAGCTTCATGGCCTCATGACTCGCGTAGCATGGTGACGCGCGACGCCGCAGAACCGCCACCTTAGTTGGTTCCACATGGACACTACTCTCATCTGCCGACACCTGCGAGCAAGCCGAGCGGAGCGAGCGTTTGGCTCGTCCAAACCGGATCCCGATCGATGAAGATCCGAAACCACAGCTCCAGGTTCAGCGCTGTCCAGATTTCACGATCGCTGAGGTCCCAGCGCAGCAATCGGTCTGGGTCGATAATCCCGCGATCGAGAGATTGGGGGGACAGCAACACGTTCCCGGTCAGACCCGCAAGTGCGTCCTGAACCCAGAATCGTATCGGCACTGGGAACGGTCGCTTGTCGCGTCGGTTGCGGATTTCCTCCGGCATCACGTTGCGGGCGGCCGCGCGCAAGAGCGCCTTTGGCTGCAATCCTAGAACCTTTTGTGAAGGCGGAATTGTCGCCATGAATTCGACGACACGATGGTCCAGAAGCGGAACGCGCGATTCGACGGAAACCGACATGCTGACCCGGTCCTCCATGTACAACAGGCCCGGTAGATAGCAGCGGAGATCGTGATACAGACATCGATCGAGCATTTGATCCGTCGGCGCCGATCTAAACGCGGAGATGTAATCGTCGATCGGGGAATAGCCATTGAGCTGCGTCAACAGGCGTCGCGACAACAGCGAGTTCTGGCTCGGGGGCCGCGCACAGTGGAGGGAAATCCACAGATCTTCTGGAGTCTGCAGTTCACGACGGACCCGCTGTTTTATTCTTCGCGCCGTGCCCGCCACGCCGAGGGCCGCCAAGCGTGCGCCAAAGCGTGCGGCGCGAGTGAGCCGCCCGATTCTGGGCACGGGCTCGGCATCGCCTGCGGGAAACGGACGCGTCCCGAACGCGGTCTGGAACTGGGCCGAATACCCGGCAAAAACTTCGTCGCCACCATGTCCAGTCAGAGTTACCTTTACGTGCTCCGCCGCTAAGCGGGAGACCGTGTAGTAGGAAAAGCCGCCCGGGTTGGGCAGCGGCATTTCCATATGCCAAAGGAGCCCGGGTAGGACGTTCGCGAGGTCCTCGCCGTTCGGTACCGCCTCGTGGTACTGCGCCTTTGCCGACAGGGCCATCACCTTGGCAAAGGCGGTTTCGTCGTACCAGGAACCGCCCCCCTCAAAGCGAATTGAAAAGGTTTTCATTGCGGGACGATGCCTGCTCGCAAAGCCCGTCACCGTGCTCGAGTCGAGACCGCCGCTCAGGTGGCAGCCTAGCCGCGCGTCGCTCCGACAATGGACCCGCACGGCATCATCGAGCAAATGCTCCAATTCATCGACCGTCTCGGCGTGCGATCGCGTGAAATTGTACTGGTACTCGACATCCCAATACTTGCGGACCCGTATGCCATTCCGATCCGCGATCAGGCTGAATCCAGGCGGCAGCTGGCGGATTCCGCTGAACGCTGTCCGGTCGCTTTGTGGAAAGCCGGCGAACAGACAATCGGCCAGGCCGGCATAGTCCGCCTGGCGCGGGACGCCCGGAGCTTCCAGTAATGCCTTCACCTCCGACGCGCAGATAAACCGCGTACGGTCCACGTAGTAATGGAACGGTTTTATTCCCAGTCGATCCCGGGCGGCGAACAATCGGCCGCGGCGGCTGTCCCACAGGACGAACGCGAACATGCCGCGTAGCCGCTCGACGCACCGCTCTCCTTCCTCCTCGTACAGGTGGATTATGACTTCGGTATCCGTGTGCGATGTGAAACGGTGTCCACGATCGACAAGCTCTTGACGCAGCTCGACGTAGTTGTACACCTCGCCGTTGAATACCAGCCAAAGAGAACGGTCCTCGTTGGTCATTGGTTGATGACCGGCATCGGTAAGGTCCACGATGGACAGCCTTCGATGCCCAAGCCCAATGGAGTCCTCCACGTAGCAACCGCCATCGTCAGGACCACGATGGAACATCGTATCGCGCATTGCCGTCAGCTCGCGCTCGTCGACGCCTGCGCCGTCAAATCGCATAATGGCGACAATTCCGCACATTGCTCAGGCCCTCCTCAAGCTGCGCCTACCGCGTCGGCGGCGCCGATCACGGTCGCGACCGCGACATCCGGAAGGGCCGAGGGTCGCGGCGACCGCAACAGTCGCCACAATTCGCGCAATAACTGAATGCGGTCCCGTTGGAAGGTGAACACGCTGCCCGCGTAGGCTGCCGCTCCCGCTACGATCTTGGTGAGGAGCGAGACGTAGAGCGGAGTGTCTTTCAGAAAGGCGCGGTCGACCGAGATTACTACGAGCGCCATAATCAGGCAGCCGCTTGTCGCTGGCCAGAGGGAGCGGAAATAATCTCTCGCCGGGAGCTCTATGCGTCGAAGCGCCACGGCCAGAAGCGGGCTGAACATCAAGGGCCCGAGAACCAGCCATGCGCTTGCGACGCCAACGATTCCCCATCGGGTGGCAAATAAGAATCCGGCGGGAAGCACGACCACTGTCAACAACGCGTTGCGCACGTTGAGCCTCGTCTCCCCAATTGCCGCCAAAACCTGAGGAATGAGCGGTTCAATCGATCGAAAAGTTGCCATGATTGCGAGCAACTGCAGCGGAACGATCGCGACTGTCCAGCGCTCTCCGAGTGCCAGCCGAACTATATCACCGGCAATCAGAGCGATACCGACACAAACCGGGAAGGTCAGGAGCGCGAGCGCTTCCGTGAGCAGCAGCAGGTAGCGCCGTAGCTCCGCAATATCATGCTGTACCGTGGCGAAGAAGGCGGGCGTCACTCGTCCAATCAGCGAGGTGATCTTTTCGACCGCCATCCCGGACATCGTCCATCCAACCGTGTAAGCGCCGAGCGCCGCTTTCCCCAACAACTTCCCGATCACGGCGAAGTCGGCGTTCGAGTAAGCGTACCAGGCGAAGCGTGTGAATAGCATGTGGCTGCTGAAAGCGAAGGGCTGACGGATCGAGCTCAATCGCGGACGACGGAAATGCGTTGGACAGTTCAGGACCACCAGCATCGCGTACACCGTCGCACACACGACCGGGTAAATCGCGAGCGTCCAATATCCGAATCCCAACAGCACCATTGTCAGGTTGGATAATGCGCCAACGATGCTCTGAGTGCCCTCGATCAGCGCCAGCTTACGGAACTGCAGCTGTCGCTGCAGCAAGGCTTGCGGCACAATCTTGAAGCCGCTGATGAAGAACGCCAAGCTCATTACTGCGACTATCGCCGGTAGCCGCGGCTCCCGAAAGAAATAACCCATCGGGATAGCGGCCGCGAGCGAGAGAGCGACTCCCGCCGCACCCGCAATCACCGACAGTGAATTGAATTGACCGAGTTGATTCGACGTGAGATCATGAAAACGAACCACGGCCGAACCTAGGCCGAGCTCGCTCGCCATTTGAACCAGACCCAGATATAAGGCGGCCATTCCGATAAGGCCGTAGTCGGACGGTGCCAGATAGTGGACCACGACTAGCGTAGTGCTCCAGCCGAGAGCCTGACTAAACCAAGTAACTATACTGGTCCAAGCGATTCCGCTAAGCAGTGAGCGGTCCAGATCGGCCCGGGCCACGCGCGGAGCGGGCTCCAGTTCCCCGAAGTGCGCGGCGTCGACGTTTTCCACTGATCTCCTGAGCCGCGTTCACGCGGATTTGGTTTGCCTTCGAGTAAAGCCGCTCGCGTGCAAGTGCAGCGCCGCATAAAGGCTGTGCTGTCGAGACGCTAATCGCGCCCGCAAGTTCTTTCCATTGTGTGATTTAGCCTATTTGGGCCGCCCTGATTTTCTGCGCCTTTTCCAGCACTCCGCAGCAGGTTTGTCGCGGGCGCGCAACACGGTCGTGATGACTAAGCGCGGCCCAACCGATCAGCTGTTCCCAGGCCCGCTATGGCAATTCGGGGCGTCCCCGCCGAGATCCGTTTCCTAACCATCCTCTGTAACGGTACTCCTCGGTAGCAACCGCCTCGTACACCCAGTCGCCGAACACGGTAAGCCGGTCACGCGGCCATGGTGCCGGATCCCGGCCACCAGGAGTACGCACGCGCGCGGCGACGCAAGTCACCACAAACCCAACCGCTTCAAACGTGGAGCAAGCGCGCCTGGTGTGCATTGGGGAAGTGACAACAGCTATGTCGGTTATCCCCAGCGGTAACAACGACTGAGCCGAGATTGCAGCCTCATCTCGAGTCGATCTTCCCCGGGAGAGGTGAATCCAGTAAGTGCCTGGCGCTAAAAGCTTAATGATTCGCGATTGGTCCATCTCACTCGTGACGTAACCCGTGGGAAAGCGCTGTCCGACCGTCGTTGTAACCAGAATCGACGTCTTTCGCGCCCGGGTTAGCTCGATGCCGACGATTAAGTGATCGAGCGCTTCGGAACTGATCGTCGTGTCCGGATTGAGTCCAACGCTCAAGACTACAACTGCCGGGACGCCGGAGTCAGGGAAGCGGTCCGCGCGAACCCATCGCGAGGCGACCACGTTTGAAATGGAGGTCTCACCGACCACCAGAATCACGGTTGCACCTGCAACTAGAAGGACGATCAGGATCGAGCGCAATCGCCACCAGTTCGCGGCAGCGCCAATGACTCCAAAAACGAAGAGCCCGGGGGTGTCAGCCGTTGCTCCGGGAAGCAAACCGAATGCGTAAAGCATGCACCACAACGCAACACCGATAGCGCACCCCTCTACGATGGACGCAAGGGAGGCTGTTTTGATCAACTGGCGGGCGCGCGTCACAACCGTCCGTGTGTCAGTAGTGGCGCGCACCGATCCAAAGATTCCATTGCCGCGGATCACCAAGCAATCCAGCGTGCTCGTTACCTGGCTTTGTGTAGACTGACACGTGAGTGCTCGCTTCCGCGTAGTCCTCGGACTCGCGATCGAGAAAACCAGCCCGCACCAGTTCCGTTGCCAGCAACGACTGTGGTAAAGTTGGAACCAGGACGGTGCCCGTATTCGGCCAGATGCTGGCCATCGCGGTAATTGCTGACGGCGGATCAAGAACGGAGGAGTTGACCTGACAATCCCAGACTTTGATCCGGACTGCTTGCTCCGCAACGACATAGGCTTCAAGCAAGCCAGTCTCGGAATCGAAAAGTCCGTAGATACAGCGTGGCGCATAATTGCCGCGAGGCCACGTCAAGTACCGCCGCACGACAAAGCGACTGGTGTCCGAGGTGACAAGTCGGCTCGGCGGATGCCAGTGGGAGCGGTCCAGTTCAAGAAATTCATCAGGGGTAATCTGGCGAGCTCGGAGGCGCGGTAGTTGTTTGCCATGAGGCAACCCCCGTAACCTGCGCCTCACAGCGAGCGCTCGGTTGAGAACCGGCGCCAGCATCGTCAAAGCCCGGTGACGACGACCGAGCAGCGGCTTAGTGTCGCGCAAATCGATATAGGTGCGCATGACTCCCAGGGACGTAAAGCCGAACCGAATGAACATCGCGTCGGCGATCTCGTTGCCAAAGGCGATGACGGCGTCTATCTCACCTTTTTGCACGAGCGATCGCACGAACATTGCTAGCCGGACGCCGACGATATTGTTTTGCCACCGTGGATGTACTAGGAGATCGCCAGGCACTCCCACAACGAAGTTCGCGTCACCGAAGCGGAAATGCCGGCGGTAGACGGCAATATGACCGATCAGAGCGCCGTTCTCGCGTGATCGAGCGACGTACACTATGGGCGGCCCTTCGGAGAGCGCAGTGTAGCGCCAGTCCCAGACATCATAATAGTCGTCGCGGGTCTCGCCCGGCCAGCTATGTCTCTGCTCCCAGAAGAACTCGACGACGTCGTCGCGCACACGTGTTGGATCCACGCGCTCAAACTCAACGGACATTATTCCTAGGCTCTAGGAAGGCAGTTGCGCCGTGTGGATTTTTCCAGAACGTACCCAACCAAGAAATGCTCCTTACTTGCTTGATTGACTGCCATATGCCGTCCCTCGCAAGATTGTCGATCTGTTGACAATTCAGGATTGGACTCGTCTTCCGCGGGGACCGTGATCCGCGTTGTCCTTGGCATAATCGATTTTTTCAAATATCCAACCCTTTATGTATCATGCGCGATGGGCCAGTGCGGCGTCTTCTTGTCATTACCTATCACTTCCCTCCTGACGGCGCCATCGGCGGGCAGCGATGGGCAGGGCTATCCAAGTACCTCGCTCGATTGGGTTGGGACGTTGATGTCATTACGGCCGCCGCCGAGACGCCCGAATCGGCTATTGCGGGCGTACGCCGCCATGTAGTCAAGCCACGCCTCACACTGAACGATCTGTACAAGTCCGGCGTCACCAGGATCAGACGCCGCTCTCAATCGGCTTCGGGTCGCGCCGTTCCTGCTGCGAAAGTCGCGAGGCGGAATCCTCTCGTTCCGGGAATCGGAGCCATCCGCGAGACCATTAGTCGGGCGATGTATTTTCCGGACTACGGTCGCGGCTGGATAGGTCGCGCCGCGGCAAAGGCGCGCGCATTATTGCGGACTCGACAATTTGATGTCGTGGTAACCAGCGGACCGCCCCACTCCGCTCACTATGCCGGACTATTGGCGACACTTGGCAGCAAGGTACCCCATTGGGTCGACATGCGTGACCCGTGGTCCGTTGCGCACGGCAGACATCTTCCAGACGATCCCTTTTTCCGCGTTGAACGAGCCATTCTATCATTGCTCGAGAGGCTTTTATTTTCTCGCGCGGCGAAGGTGATCGTGAATACTACGCAGTTTGCATCGATGCTGAGATCTGCCCATTCCGATCTCGATGTTACATCATTTCCGAACGGAATCGACCTTGAGGGCATTCCAGCGCGAGATGTGCGCGACGTTGAGCAGGGTTCCATCGCCTATCTCGGCGCACTCTACGCCGGTCGCAACCTGTCATCGGTGTTCAAGGCCATGAGCGCTTTGAAAAGAAAGAATCCCGAAGCCGCCGCACGCCTGCGGCTGACGATCGCGGGTCCGACCGAAGCTACCCATCTTGCAGAAATGCTCGAACAAATCGCAACCGCCGAACTCTCCACGCTCGTGGAATTCCGTGGTGCAATTGCTCGCCAAGAAGCACTGATGCTGTTGAACCGTTCCCACGTTGCGCTGGTCCTTGCGCAGGATCAGCCGATGCAGGTGCCGGCGAAACTATACGAGTGCATTGGTATGGGCGTCGCCACTTTAGTGCTCGCAGAGGAGACGAGTGCCGCTGCCACCGAAGCTGCGCGCATTGGCGCGATGACTCTGGACGGAGCCGATGTCGACGGGATGGAATCGCTGCTCTGCGACCTGCTGGAGAGCCGCATTCCAGTCAGGATCGAGCCCACGGGGCCGATATCCTACGAGGATCTGGCTGCCAAGATGGATCGTATGCTTCAGCAGGCTGTGACAGCATGACTTTCCTGCCAGCGGCCGGCGACTCCGCGGAGCCGCGCCGTGCAGGCCTCTTTATATAGCGTTTCGTAGCGATCCGCCATGGTTTTCACCGTGAACTCGGCCTGGGCGCGCACCACTGCTGCCGCCGCCAATGCCGAACGCCGGGTTGGGTTAGTCAAAAGTAAATGAAGCGCTCCAGCGAGCGCATTTGCGTCCTCTGGAGGAACGAGAAGTCCGTCCCGGCCATGCACGATCGCCTCGGGAATGCCGGCAGTTGCCGAAGCGACAATTGCTTTTCCCGCGAGCATTGCCTCGAGCAGGGCTAGAGGTAGTCCCTCGATGATCGAGGGCATGACGAATACATCGGCCATGGCGAGAAGATCGGGAATGTCACTGCGATTCGTGACGATTCGCACCCGCTTATCCAATCCGGCTTCTCGAACATAGCGGAGGAGGGGCTCATATTGATCTCCGCCGCGACCGCCAGCGATGACAAGCTTCCACGGAACATTCAGTCGCCGGTTGGCGAGAAGAGCGAGCGCTTCGAGAAGCACACGATGCCCCTTGTGTCGCTCGAGAGTACCAACCGCCAAGAGCACGCAGTCAGATTCGTCGACCTCGAACTCGGCCCGCACCCTATCAGGGTCGCCTTGCTCCGGCGTCACTCCATTTGGAATTGTCCGGAAAACCGACTCATCAAGCCCCAACTCCGAAGCAAACGACTTCCGAGTGGCCTTCGACACCATAACAACATGATTGGATTTGCGAACCGCCCACCGGAGCGCGATTCGTCGCCGCAGCGCCTTTGTGGCTCTAAAACCACCATGCATCGTAATGACGTGCGGCAAGCCGAGCCGCCCAGCGGCGGCTGCGCCGTAGACTGCCATGGTGAATTCGTGACTGTGAACCGCGTCAACACTCTGCTCACGGAACATCCGCTCCAGTTCGAGCACACATAACGGATCGATCGCTCTTCGCAGCCGAAAAACTTCAGTCGGGAAACCGGCGCCTCGAAAGCGATCTCCCAGCCAGCCGATACCATGTTTTGGACCGACAGGTACAATCACGTGTCCTCGTCGGCGCAGCTCTTCGGAAAGCCGAAAAACCATCATCTCGGCCCCTCCGGGTCCATCGGATTCGAGCATCATGGCAATGCGAAGCGGTGGGGAGACCGTCATTTTCCGCCGATCCAGCGAATTGTTTCGTTCCAAAATGGACGCGGATCATCCCACCGCAGCACTTCCTCGTAATCGGAGCGTCGGAAGGCACCCAGTAACAGATCTCCAAGCGCTCGCGGCGCGCTCACCGTGGCGGGCGGAAGTGGAGCGCGCGACCCGACGCGGCCGACTAGATGATCAACCTGTCCCCACCACCATCGGCTGCGCACTCCTACCCGGTAAGAGTGGATGCGCTCGCTTGGTTGACCCAGCGCGCATCTGACGAGCAATTGCGGAAAGTCGACACCCGAATCAATAGCTAACTGCAGCGAACCCCAGAATCGTCCGTTGACCTCCATAAGGTATGCCCGGCCGGTTGCAGAGTCGCGTTTGTATTCCACCATCGCCGGGCCAAACCAGCCGAAGCGATTCAGCAGGTTCCGAGACCGTTCACGAAGGTCATCGTCCATCGCGATGCTTTCGCGATAAACGCTCACGCCGCCGGAGGCGGGCTTTTCGCAAAGGCGACGATGTGCAAACTCGGCGCGGAGCTCTCCGTCCCAGAGGAGCATGAAGATTCCGATGCCGGGCCCGACAATTCGCTCTTGCAGGAGGAGCGGGAACGCCGCAGGGGAGAGAGCATCGATCTTTCGCCGCAATTCCTCCGCGCCGGAGGCATACGAGACCGACTGCTTCACGCGTACATCTCCGATTTCGCTGACAGATCGAGCGG